>Ga0209012_1000313_pt1 | contig 71740 bp, 61 predicted proteins | sample RS3BMetagenome_FD_184735 | JGI IMG/M metagenome (GOLD analysis project Ga0209012, IMG submission 184735) | Ferric oxide microbial mat and aquatic microbial communities from Rainbow Spring, Yellowstone National Park, USA - RS3B (SPAdes) (version 3) ... | reverse complement strand
GCCCTCGCCCGCTGACCACCTGGCGCAGCCATGCACAGAGGCGGCCCCATCGGCCGCCTCTGTGCACTTCTCACTTGATCTCATATATCGTGACCGTCGCCGTCTCAAAAACCATGATCGATTACAGCCAACGGCCCGGCTACGCGAACTCCTCGCGAAACGAGGCACGCCGGTCGACTGCGTCGTTGGCCGCCCGGTCCGCCGCCTTGTTCAGCCGCCGCGGTACGTGCTCGAGCCGATAGGCGGCGAAGCCGCTGAGAAGTCGCGCCACCTCCACGTATAGTGGCTTCAGACCCTCGTTCTTGACGCGGTACACGCCGCGCAGCTGCCGGACCATGAGCTCGCTGTCGGCGAACACGTCGACCTTGTCCGCGCCCATCGCCTTTGCCTCGCGCAAACCGATGAGCAGACCCGTGTACTCGGCGACATTGTTCGTGGCGTGCTCCAGGTACTCCGTCACCCGAACGAGAGGCCTGCCCGTCTCGTCGTACAGGACCGCCGCACCGGCGGCCAGACCCGGATTGCCCCGCGATGCCCCGTCCGTCTCGATCCGCACCCGCACGCCGCTACCTCCCCTGCGACGGTCGTGCCGCCGCGAACGCGAACGGTGACGCGACCGCCAACTGGTCGACCGGAACCGGCACGTCCGCATCCTTGAGAGCCGCGCGCAGCCGCCCGGCGAGGGCGTGCACGCCCGGCGCCTCGGTCTCGCGGTGCCCCGCGTCGACGACGGCCAGGCCGAGCGCCTCCGCCAGCCGCGCGTCGTGGTGTCCGATGTCGGCGGTGACGACAAGATCGGCGCCCGCTGCCGCCGCCCGGGCCAGAAGCGATCGCCCCGACCCGCCCACCGACGCCGCCCGGCGCACGGTGCGCCGCGCGTCGCCCACGACCCGCACGGCCTGCGCCCCGAGCGCCTCGCGGACGCGCTCGGCGGCGGCCGCGACCGGCTCGTCCGCCGGCCAGTCCCCCACCCTGCCGAGGCCGCCGAACGGCCAGCCGCCGTGCAGCGCCACGACCCCGTATGCCGGTTCCTCGTACGGATGCGCGGCCAGCAGGGCGCGCAGCACGCCGGCCAGACGCTCGCCGTCGACCACCATCTCGAGCCGCCGCTCGTGGCGAAGCGTAAACGCGCCGACCGCGCCATGCGCCGGCTGCGCGCCCGCCAGCGCCTCGAACGTGCTTTCGCCGCCCACGCTGAACGACGCGCGCCGGTAGCGCGCGGACGCGCCCGCACCTGCCTCCGCCATCGCCTCGCGCACGGTGTCGAGGTCGTCCTCGGGCACCATCGTCCACACGCCGAACGCCGGCCGGCTCGCCCCCTCGAGCGGTCTCGGGGCGATGATCCCGAGCGCCTCGGCCAGGGCGTCGTCCGTACCGCCGGGTGCCTTGTCCCAGTTGGTGTGACAGGCGACGAGGGCGGCGCCAGCGGCAAGGACGGCCGCCACCTGGCGACCCTCCGGACGATCGGTACGCACCGCGTCGAGCGGGCGGAACAAAAGCGGATGGTGGGTGACCAGCAGCGTGTCCTGTTGCACGCCGAGCTCCGCCAGGACGTCGTCGGTCACCTCGAGCGCGACGATCACCCGCGCCACGGCCTGGTCCGGTCGGCCGACCTGCAGGCCGACCCGGTCCCAGGACTCGGCGAGGTCCGGGGGCGCCAGCCGGTCGAGCCGGCGCAGCACGTCAAGGACGCGAATGGCCTCACTCACAGGGCCGCCTCCACCTCCGCCATCGCCGCCGCCAGGTGCCGGCGCCGCTCTCCCGTCGCGCCTGCGAGCTGCGTGCGCCACACGGTCAGCCGCTCCTGGAGCACGGCCGCGCGCAACGGCGCCCGCCGGTCGCACAAAAGCCCGCCGACTTCGAGTTCGCCGGGCGTCGGCGCGCCGCCTTCCCGGCCGCGGGCGGCCGCGACGACCCAGCGCAAGCGCGCGCCCTCCGCCACCACCCGATCGAACGTGCGGGCGTACCCCAGGCGGTAGAGCGCCTCGCGTACCCGGTGCGTCTCCGAGGTCGGGGCCAGGACGAGGCGCGCGGGCAGGGACGCCGGCCCGGCGCCGCTGTCCGCCGCCGCCGCACGCGTCAGCACGCGCACGATCGCCTCGCCGCCGAGGCCGGCGAGGACCGCGGCGTCCGCCTCGCCCGGCCGGACCGGCGCGAACCCGTCCCCGAGGCGTACCTCGATCCGTCCATCGTGGGCGGCGCGGCTGCGGGCGCGCGCGAACGCCCCCGGCGCACGCTCCACCGCGACCACCCGGACGGCGGCGCCGGCGTCAAGCATGCGGCCGGCCAGGTGCAAGTCGCCCGCGCCGATGTCGGCGACGCACGCCGCCCGCCCGACGAGCGCCACCAGCGCGTCCAGGCGGGCGTCGCCGGCCTGGCCCATATCAGAGGATGCGTCCGCCGAGGACCGAGCCGGCGAGGCCGACCGCCATCGCGGCGGTGCGGTTTTCCCGGTCGAGGATCGGGTTGACCTCGACGAACTCGGCCGAGACGACGAGGCCGCTCTCGCTCGCTTTCTCCATCGCCAGGTGCGCCTCGCGGTAGGTCAGACCGCCCGGATAGGGCGTGCCCACGCCCGGCGCCCAGGTCGGGTCGATGGCGTCGAGGTCGAACGAGACGTGGATCGCGCCGCCGCTGCCGGCGATGCGGATGGTCTGGTCCATGACGGCGTTCATGCCCAGCTTGTCGATCTCGGTCATCGTGAACACCGTCACGCCGGCCTCGCGCAGGAGCTTCTTCTCGCCCGGGTCGAGGGTGCGGGCGCCGACCAGGACGCACCGGTGCGGATCCACTGCCGGCGCGTCGCCGCGCGCCGCGAGTAGCCGCCCGTCGCCGATGCCGCACGACACCGCGAACGGCATGCCGTGGATGTTGCCGCTTGGCGAGGTGTCGGCCGTGTTGAAGTCGCCGTGGGCGTCGACCCAGATCACGCCCAGGTCCGGCGTGTGGGCCGAAACCCCGGCGATCGTGCCGATCGCGATCGAGTGGTCGCCGCCCAGCACGAGCGGAATCGCGCCGCTTCCGCGCGCCTCTCCCACGATGCGGGCGAGCTCGCCGCACGCGTCGGCGATCTCCTGCACGTACTTCAGATGCTCGGTCGGCCGCGGCCGGCTCTCGGGCACGTGCACCGCGACGTCGCCGAGATCCGCCACGCTCCGGCCGATGCGGGTCAACTCGCCGTGCAGTCCGGCGTAGCGGATGGCGCTCGGGCCCATGTCGACGCCGCGGCGATCGGCCCCCAGGTCCATCGGTACGCCCACCACGCAGACCCGCCGTTCGTCCCGTCCGCCCATGTCGCGCCTCCCCGGCGATCCCTGGTTAGCGTCCCCCGCCAGCCGGAGGCGACCGACGTCATACAGCCATGAATGCTTCCCCGCGCCGGGCGACCCTCCTCCCCGGCCTGCCGCACACCCCACCGGCCTGCCCGCATAGGAGTGGCCCGACCCTGTCCGCGGCCGTCGCCGCGACCACGTCCGGCCGCCTTGCGTGCCGAAGCCTGGGAGGTGCCCATGCAGTACCCCGTTGCCGCCAGCCGCCCTACCCCGTTCGACCTGCACTGGCGTCACGCGCCCGAGCGCTACCGCGGCCCGGCTCCCGCCCGTGTCGACCTGTCCGCCTGGGCAGGGCCGGTTCGCAACCAGGGCGAGGAAGGCTCGTGCAGCGCGTTTTCCGGCACCGGCGTCGTCGAGTTGCTCCAGGCCAAGTATCGCGGCGAACGCGTCGTCCTGTCACCGGCGGCGCTGTACGAGGAGGAGCGGATCCTCCTCGGTGACCCGACCCAGGACCAGGGTGCCACGCTCGCCGCCACCCAGGCGGCGCTCATGCGCTTTGGCGTTCCGCCCGAGGCCGACGATCCCTACACCCCGGCGGACTTCCTGGTCCGCCTGTCGCCCGAGGTGATCCGCGCCGGGAGCGCCAACCGGGTGCGCGAAGGCTACGTCCTCGACGGCCTCGACGACGTCCTGAACGCGCTCGCCGCCGGCTACAGCCCGCAGATCGGCATTCGCGTGTACGCCTCGTTCGAGTCCGAGGAGGTGGCGCGGACCGGTCGGGTGCCGCTGCCAGGTCCGGGCGAGAGCCTGCTCGGCGGCCACGCCCTGCAGGTGTACGCGTTCGACCGCGCCCGCCAGATCGTCACCGGCCCCAACTCCTGGGGCCCGGGCTGGGGCGACCAGGGCCGCTACCACCTGCCGTTCGCCTACCTGCAACGACCGGGCCTGCTCATGGAGGCGCGCGCCTACATCGTCTGACGGGCACAGGTCCCCTACGGTGCCCGCTGCCGCTAGAGCGCCGCCACGAGGAGCTCGGCGGTGGCGAGGTTGGTCGCCACGGGGATCCCGCGCACGTCGCACACGCGCAGGAGCGCGCTCACGTCCGGCTCGTGCGGGTGGGCGAACAGCGGGTCGCGCAGGAAGAACAGGATGTCGATGCGGCCCTCGGCGATGCGGCTGCCGATCTGCTGGTCGCCGCCCATCGGGCCCGACATGACCCGTTCCACCGCAAGGCCCGTGGCCTCGCCGATGCGGGCGCCGGTGTGACCGGTCGCGACCAGCTCGTGCCGCCCGAACCGCTCGCGGTGGCCGGCGACGAACGCCACCAGCGCCTCCTTCTTGGTGTCGTGGGCGATGAGCCCGACGCGCATGCGATCCCCCCGTCGCCACCGTACCGCATGCGAACGACGGGGGGCAGTGCCACGCCGCTCGGGCCGGGCGACAGGGACGGGCGGCGGCGGCAGGCGCGCGGGTCCGCTTTCGGGGTGCCCCGGTCCAGCGGGGTGCAGCCCGGTCGGCCGCGGGGCCGCCGGACGCACCGTCGCACCCGCCCCAGGCCGGCACGCCGTTCGTGGGCGGCTGGAGATCCTACCCGTATGGAGAGCGTTGCCGACATCGTCACGCAGGCCGGACGCCTCGACACCCGCCTTGCGGCGTCCGACCCCGGGGCGGTTCTGACCGGCCCGGGCGACCTCGACGGGCTGCGCGCCCTTCTCGGCGGCACCCCGGACGTCGTCGTCCGCCCCGTGGCGAACGAGGCGGCCATCGCGTTCCTTCGCGACATCGTCGACAGTGCGCGCATGGAGACGGCCGTCGTCGCGCCCCTCGAGAGGGAGGGCCAGATCCCGGCGGGCGCGGAGTGCCGCCCCGTGGCAACCCTCGGCGAGGCCGCCCAGGCCCTGTTGGACGGGGCGTGCGTGCTGGTCGACCGGCATGGCGCGTCCGTCGCCATGCCCATGGCCAAGTGGCCGGTCCGCACGCCGGCCGAGCCGCCGAGCGAGACGGTGGTGGACGGCCCGCACAACGGCTTTGTGGAGGATCTGTCGACCAACATCGCCCTCCTCCGCCAGCGCATCCGCAACCCCTCCCTGCGCTGGGAGGCGCACCGCATCGGGGGCCAGGACGGCAGCCGCGCCGCGCTCCTGTACATGGACGGTATGGCCCGCCTCGATCTTCTCCGGCGCGTCCGTCGGGCCTTGCGCCGGAGCCGGCCACGCTTTCTCACGGACACCCTGATGCTGCGTGCATGGCTCACGCCCAAGACCGGTCCGCTCTTCCCGACGGTGGACAACACCGGCCGCGTGGACGTCACCGTGGCCGCGCTCATGGAGGGCAGGGTCGCGGTCCTCGTCGACGCCTCGCCCACCGCGCTTCTCGCGCCGTTCACCTTCGACCAGATGTTTCACGCCGCCGAGGACGACTACCATCCCCGCCTGTCCGTCGGCGTCATTCGCATGTTCCGGTTCGGCGCGTTCCTCGCTGCCCTCCTGGCGTCATCGGTGTACGTCGCCCTCGTGTCGATGGACCAGGAGCTCGTTCCGACCTCGCTGTACACGTCGATCATCCAGGCCAGGCAGAGCGTGCCACTCGCGCCCGTGCTCGAGATCCTCGTCCTCGAGGTCGTCATCGAGTTCATCCAGCTCGCGGGCCTGCGCCTGCCCGGGAGCCTTGGCCAGGCGGTCTCGATCGTGGGCGCGGTGATCGTCGGCCAGTCGGCGGTGATCGCGGGCCTGGTCAGCGCCCCCTCGATCGTCGTCGTCGCCTTTTCGTTCATCGTCAGCTTCGTCGTCCCGTCGCGGGACGGGCGCCAGGCCGTGCGGCTGGTGCGCTACCCGATGATCGCCCTCGCCGCCATGTTCGGCATCTTCGGCATCGGCCTCGGCCTTGTCGTGCTCATGGCATACCTGGCGTCTCTGACCTCCTTCGGGGTTCCCTACCTGGCGCCGACCGCCCCGTACCGGTCGCGGGGAGCGCTCGACACCGTCGCGCCGAGCTACCTGCCGGCGGGCCGCCGGCCCTTCACCCTGCGTGGCGTGGGGCGGGAGCGGTTGGTGTGAGGCGCGGCCAGCTCACCCAGCGACAACTGTTCTACATCATGTTCCTGCTCATGGTGCCGACGATCTACTTCCTTCCCGTTGCCGACCTGATCCGCCTCGGCGGCCGCTGGAGCTTCTGGAGCCCGTTCGTCGTCGCCCTTCCCTCCGCCGCGCTGACCTGCTGGCTCGGCCGTGCCGCCGCTCGGCACGGAAGCCTGTTCGCCGCCGCCCAGGGCGCCGTCGGCCCCGTCCTGACGCGCGCCCTGGCGGGGGTCCTGTGGCTGTGCCTCGGCACCATGGTGACGTTCATCCTGCGCGAGGTCAGCGACCAGGCGGGTCTGTCCTTCATCTATGGCCGGGTGCCGGCCGGGGTTGTGCTTCTGACCACGGCCGCCGCCGGTGTCTACATGGCGCTCCTCGGCGTGGTCGTGATGGCCCGCGTGGCCGCGATCCTGTTCGCGATCAATTTGGTGCTTACCGCTCTCATCAACCTGGCGGCCCTGGGCGGCGCGCACCTTCTTTGGGTTCTCCCGCTCCTCCCGCGTACGACCGACTTCCTCCGGGTCGAGCCGCTCGTGCGCATCTCGTGGTGGCTGACCGAGCCCATGCTTGGCGTCCTCCTCGTCCAGCGTCTCGGGCCGGACGCGCGTCGTCACGCGGGCAGGATCATGGCCGTGGCCGTACTGCTGGGCGCGACGATCATGTCCCTGGTCGTGTTCACCGTCACGGCTTTCGGCGGCCCCCAGTACGAGGCGCGCGTGACCTTGCCCGGGTACAGCCTTCTCAGCGAGATCCGCCTGAGCGACATGCTTCCCACCCATATCGAAACGCTGGCCAACCCCCTCATCGTGGTGACCAGCGTCCTCAAGGTCGCGCTCTTCCTGTGGATGTGGGCGGCCGCCGGCCACGTCGCCTGGCGCATGCCGCGACCCTGGCTGCTCGTGGGCGGCTGCGGCGTCGCCACGGCGGTCGCGGGCCTGGCGCTCGATGCCTTTCGCGTGGAGTGGGGCGTCTACGCCATCATCGGCCGGTACGTCGTACCGGCGACGGTGACCGGTCTGGTGCTTGTCTACGTCTCCCAGGCGGCACGGCGCCGCGTCCCGGTCGCGCGGCCGTGAGCGCGCGGCGGACAGGCGGGTGTCGATCCCTGGCGGTGGCGATGGCGCTCCTCGCCTCGGTCGTGCTGACCGGCTGCTGGGGCGCTCCGGCGATCGACCGCCAGGGCATGGTGAGCATTCTCGGCCTCGACCTGGCGCCGGCCGGGCGCTTTCGGGCGACGGCGGACATCGTCAACGTCGCCGGTCTGCCGCCCCCGACCGGTGCCGGGCAGGGGTCGTCGAGCCCCGTGTTCGTGCGGTCCGCAGTCGGCTCGACCCCCACCGAGGCGATCGCCAGGCTGGCCGTCTCGTCCCAGACGTCGCTCGATCTCACCCACCTCCAGGGCGTGATCGCGTCCGAGGCCTACGCCCGGACGAGCCTGGAGACGCTGGCGAACACCTTCTCCCACGCCGAGCTGACCGGCACGGCGTGGCTGTTCGTCGCGCGCGCAAGCACGGCCGAGGCGCTGCTTCGCGGCACGGAGTCGGTCAAGCCCGAACCCGGCCGGAGCCTCCTGCAGACGGCGCTGTACGGCGAGCATGAGGTCGCCCGGCTCGTCGACCGGGTGGACAGCCTCCAGTTCCGCGCCCTGATGCGCGGGGACGACTTCGCGACGGTGGGCGTCGGCACGGACACGACGCAGGGCGGCGGTCCGCGCACGGCGTTTCGGCTCCAGGGCCTTGCGCTGTTCGACGGCTTCCACCTGACGGGCTGGCTGGACGGACCCACGCTCGAAGGCCTGCTCCTGGACACGAACCGTCTCGGCCGCGTGCGAGTGACCGTGCCGACGTCGGGCGGGGCGATGACGTTCATGGTCCTGTCCGCCCGCCGGAGCATCCACGTGACGGCGACCCGGCCCGCTCCCGCGGCCCACATCGTGGCGAGCGTCGTCCTCGAGGCCCAGACCGCGCCCACCGACCGCCCCATCCCTCCGCTCACGGTCGCGGCCTCCCGCTGGCGCCTACGGACCGAGGTCGCGGCCGCCCTGTGGCAGCGCGGGGCGACGGCCATTGCCCAGGCCCAGGCGGCCGGCAGCGACGTGCTCAGCCTTGGCCAGTCCGTACGCGTGGCCGATCCCGGTTACTGGCGGGACCACGGCGCCACCTGGGAGACGGGCGCCTACCGGGCCATTCCCGTGCGCCTCACCGTGCATGTCCGGATCAAGCCTGCCCAGGTCGTGTGTCCGCCCAAGAGCCGGTGCGGGCCGAGTTCGAATCCCGCGGCGGCGTAACCTCGCGGCATGGGGCAAGGGCCCCCGCAGTCGGCCGGGACCGTCGACCGGCGTCGGCGCCCCACCCGCCCCTGGTGCACGGTCTTCCCGCGCGGATGGGCACGGGGTCCGTTCTCAGGGGCGCTTGCCGACAAGAAGCGGACTGTTCGCGAGGTCGCCGGGGGCCGGCCAGGGAGCGTAGGTCAGGACGACGCCGGTGGCGGCGTAGCACACCGCGACCAGGCCGCTGCACGTGGTGTAGCGCAGAGGCCTGGTTCGCCGCGGGATCCAGTGCAGGTCGAACCGGGCCGCGTCCAGGAGGAGCTCGCGCGTGCCGTAGGGCAGGCCGAGCCGGCGCCGCGCCTGGGACACCGCCGCGGCGCGCCGCTCCTGGGTCGTCTCCACCCGGTACACGTAGCCGATCGCGGCGTACTTGCCCGCCTCGTTCTCCTGGACCGTGTTGACGCCCTCGATGATCCAGCCGGGCCCGCTCGCGATCGCCGAGTGGGTGAAGGGCGAGCCCGTGGACCAGCGGATGAGCGCGTCGAGCGCCTTTCCGGGCAGCGTCGTGGCGCCACCGGCGACGAGAACGATGTCACCGCGACGCAGGTCGGACGGGACGTAGGCCATGCGCCCACCCCCAGGCGGGAGAGGTCGCCGCCGCTGCCGTGGCCGGGCTGCCTCGCCGCCCGGTCCTCGATCCGTGACCTTCGCCGGGTTGGGCCGACCGGCGGACGTGGGTGGTCCGACCGGCAGACACCCGCCGGGTACGACAGGCAGGCACGGCGCCTGCCCAGCATGTTCCGGAGGGCGACCGGGGGTGCCGGTCCCTCCGCCGCCGCGGGACGTTGAAGGGCCCCCCATGGCTTCCCCCTGCCCGGTGCCGGACAGCCCCTGACGGCCGTCGCGCGGGTGCGTGCCCGGATGTGGCGGGTCCTAGACCATGATCGAACCGCCATTCACATCAAGGCACTGGCCGGTGACGAATCCCGCGTCGGCACTGGCCAGGTAGGCGACGGCGGCAGCGACGTCGTCGGGCGCGCCCATCCGGCCCAGGGGAAGCTCCTTGGCGCGCTCGGCCTGCCGGGCGGGCGGGTAGATGGCGCGGTTCATGTCCGTGACGATGCCGCCCGGGCACACCGTGTTCACCCGGATCCCCTGCTGGCCGACCTCCCGCGCCAGGGACTTGCCGAACGCCAGGATCCACGCCTTCGTGCCGGAGTAGACGGCGAAGTTCGCGGCCCCGACGTGCCCCAGCTGGGACGCCAGATTGACAATGCATCCCCGGCGGCGGGCGATCATCGAAGGCAGCACCGCCGCCGTCAGCCGCGTGACGCCCATCACGTTCACCTGGATCATCGACTCCCAGTCCGCGGCGCCCTGCTCGAGAAGCGGGCGCGCGTCCATCACGCCGGCATTGTTGACGAGGAGATCGACCTGGCCGAACCCTTCCAGCGCCAGACGTGCGAGCTTGTCGCAGTCCGCCGGCTGGGCCATGTCCGCCTGGACCAAAAGCGCGCGCCGGCCGCGCTGCTCGATTCCGCGTATGACCTCCTGCGCCTCGCGCTCCGCAGCCCGGTAGGCCACGACGACATCCGCCCCCTCGGCCGCGAGCCGAAGGGACGTGGCCCGGCCAAACCCGCGGCTGCCTCCGGTGACGATCGCCACCTGCCCATCCAAACGCCCCATGCGCCGTTTCCTCCCCGCCCCACGTGCATCGTCCACAACCCCCGCGACCTGCGCCCCGGTCGCGCCCGTCACCCGGTTCCGGTACCGCCCGGCGCACTCCGCCGAGGTCTTCCACGCCTGGAAGGACCGGGCCTTCCGAGCGCGTACGACGACAAAACGACACCGGGTCCGCAGACCCGGTGCCGCCGGCAAACGATGGGACACGAAGCGAAAGGTGGTGGGCGGTGCAGGTTTCGAACCTGCGACCCCTTGAATGTGACTCAAGTGCTCTACCGCTGAGCTAACCGCCCGATCCTGTCATGGGCCCAGCATGATTCGAACATGCGCCCTACCGGTTATGAGCCGGCTGCTCTACCGCTGAGCTATGGGCCCGCAACTGGCTCCTCGAGTAGGATTCGAACCTACAACCGCTCGGTTAACAGCCGAGTGCTCTACCATTGAGCTATCGAGGAACAAAGGGGAGCCGACCTCGTCGGCAAGCGGTATCGTACCAACGGCCGCCTGCCGGTGTCAACGCTGCCGGCTAGTCGAGGTAGTCGCGAAGCTTCTTGCTCCGCGTGGGGTGGCGAAGCTTTCGCAGGGCCTTGGCCTCGATCTGGCGGATGCGCTCGCGCGTGACGCCGAACGCCTGCCCGACCTCCTCAAGGGTGCGCGCCCGGCCGTCGTCGAGGCCGAAGCGCAGGCGCAAGACCCGCGCCTCCCGCTGGGACAGGCTACCGAGGACCTCCTCGAGCTGTTCCTTGAGCAGGAGGTAGGAGGCGGCCTCGGCGGGCGCCGGCGCGTCCTCGTCCTCGATGAAGTCGCCGAGGTGGCTGTCTTCCTCCTCGCCGATCGGGGTCTCGAGGGACACCGGCTCCTGGGCCACCTTGTTGATCTCGCGCACGCGCTCGACCGGGATGTGCATCTCGGCCGCGATCTCCTCGGCGGTGGGCTCGCGCCCGAGCGTCTGGAGCAGCTGGCGCTGGACGCGGATGAGCTTGTTGATGGTCTCCACCATGTGCACGGGAATCCGGATCGTGCGCGCCTGGTCGGCGATCGCCCGGGTGATGGCCTGGCGGATCCACCAGGTGGCGTAGGTCGAGAACTTGTAACCCTTGCGGTAGTCGAACTTCTCGACCGCCTTGATGAGGCCCAGGTTTCCCTCCTGGATCAGGTCGAGAAACTGCATGCCGCGGCCCACGTACCGCTTGGCGATCGACACGACCAGGCGCAGGTTGGCCTCGGCCAAGCGTCGCCGCGAGTCCTCGTCACCGGCCTCGATCGCCTTCGCCAGGGTGACCTCTTCCTCGGCCGTGAGGAGCGGCACGCGGCCGATTTCCTTCAGATACATGCGCACGGGGTCGTCGATCGAGACCCCGTCGGGTACCGACAGGTCCTCGGTCTCGGCCTTCACCGGCGAGCCGTCCTCACTGCGCCCTTCGGCGGAGATCTCGACGCCCATCTCGCCGAGATGCTCGTAGATCTCCTCGATCTGCTCGGGGTTGAGCTCGAGGTTGCCCACGGCCTGCTCGACGTCCGCGTAGGTCAGGGCTCCCTGCGCCTTGAACCGGCCGGACAAATCCTGGACCAGCGCGGCAACGGGCGAAAGCTCCGGTGCCGCCGTCAGGTCGCCGCCCGCCCGGTCGGCGTCGTGCGCGTCGCGCGTGTCACTCATGATCCTTCACCTCCCTCCGCACAGCCTCCAGATACGGTGCCGGCGCCGTCTGTCCGTCGCGTTCCATCTCGGCGATGCGCTCGCGCCATGCCGCCCGCTGGGCACGAGCGAAGTCGGCTTCCAGCCTATGCCAGAGGTCGCGCGCGGCCACTTCGAGGACCTCGGCATCCGGATACTTCTCGGCCTGGTCGGGCCGTCCGACCAGCAGCGCCGCAGCCCTCGGTCGCAGGTCGTCCGGCATGTCACCGCGTCCGTCGAGCGCTGCAGCGACCAGACGAGCCAGTTCGGGGTCTTGAAACCGTCCCGGATCGACGCCGATCGCGCGTCCTACCCCCGGTGCATTCAGGACGATGGCGGTCAGTTCCTCCTCACGCCCCGCGCGTGCCACGGCACGCTTCGGTGCGTTATCGTTACCATTTTTTTCACGCCTATGCGGCTGCGGCGGCGCCGGCTGCCGCGGCCCAAGCCGCTCCAGCTCGCGCCACAGGCTATCCTCGGGCACATCCAGGCGTTTCGCCACGTCGCGCATGTACGCGGCGCGGGCGACATCCGACGGATGATCACGCACGGCCGACAAGACCTCGCGGGCGATCTCCGCCTTGCGCTCGGGGTCCGGGCCCGCGCCCGCGGCAAGCGCACTGTCGAGCAGGAACGGCACCCGGGGGAGCGCGCCGGACAGGGCGGTGGCCAGACGCTCCCGGCCCCCGGCCCCGGCCAGGATCTCGGCCGGGTCCTTGCCGCCCGCGATCCGGGCCGCCCGCGCCGTCAGGCCGAGCGTGTCGCATAGCGCCAGCGCCGCCTTCGCCGCCCGGATGCCGGCGGCGTCCGCGTCATACGCGAACACGATCGCCCTCGCCTCGCGGCCGAGCACCCCGGCCGCCTCCCGGCCAAACGCGGTGCCCAGGGTTGCCACCGTGTTGTCGAACCCGGCCCTGTGGCAGGCGATCACGTCGAAGTACCCTTCCACGACCAGCGCCTCGCCCCCGCGCCGGAGCGCCGCCCTCGCCCGGTCGAGGCCGTAGAGCAGGTACCGCTTCTGGAACAGGGGACCGTCGGGCGAGTTCAGGTACTTGGGTTCGGTGGCCCCCAGGGCGCGGCCGCCGAACCCGACCGTGCGCCCTTGCCCGTCCTTGATCGGCAGGACCACGCGACCGCCGAGACGATCCCGCCCGCCGCTGCCGGGGCCCAGCCCCGCCCGCTCCATCTCGTCGGGCGCGTAGCCGAGCTCGCGCAGGTGCGCGGCGGGGCCCGCGCCGCCGGGCGCGTAGCCGATCCCGAACGCGTCCGCCGTCGCCGCATCGACCCGCCGCCCGGCCAGGTAGGCGCGTGCCGGCTGACCCTCCGGTCCGCGCAGCCGCTGGGCATACCAGCGCTCGGCCTCGGCCAGGGCGGCGTAGAGCCGGTCACGCTCTCGTCGCTGCGCCTGTCGGACCGGGTCGGCATCGTCGTGGGCGATCTCGACGCCCGCCCGCTCGGCCAGGTGCTCGAGCGCCTCGGGGAACGACAGGCCGTCGCGTCGCATGACGAAGTCGAAGACGTCGCCGCCCGCGCCGCAGCCAAAACAGTAATACAGACCCTTGTCAGGTGAGACCCCGAACGACGGCGAACGCTCCTGGTGGAACGGGCACAGGCCTACGAGCTGGCGGCCCTGCCGGCGCAGACGTACCGTCTCGCCGACGACCGCCACCACATCGGTGCGCTCGCGGACCGTCCGGACCGTCCCATCGTCCCAGCGGGCCACGGCTCGTTACCTCCGTCACATGGTCCCGGACGGAGGTTTCGGTGCCGCCAGGCAATCTCCTCCCCGCCCTAGCGGGTGACCGTTGCCTCCGCGAGCGCGGCCTGGGCGGCTGCCAGGCGGGCCACCGGCACGCGGTACGGGCTCGCGCTTACGTAGTCCAGACCGACCTTGTGGCAGAACGCGATCGACTTGGGGTTGCCGCCGTGCTCGCCGCAGATGCCGGCGGACAGGCCGGGCTTGACCCGGCGCGCGCCGTCGACGGCGATGCGCATGAGACCGCCGACGCCGTGCGCGTCGAGCACCTCGAACGGGTTGTCGTCGTACACGTGCTCCTCGACGTACGCGCCGAGGAACTTGCCCTCCGCGTCGTCGCGGGACAGGCCGAACGTGGTCTGGGTGAGGTCGTTCGTGCCGAAGGAGAAGAAGTCGGCGACGCCGGCGATCTCGTCGGCCACGATGCAGGCGCGAGGCACCTCGATCATGGTGCCGGTCTGGTAGGCGAGCTGCCGGCCGGCCGCCGCCGCTTCTTCGGCGTAGACGCGCTCGACCAGCTGGCGCAGGCGGGCGAGCTCGCGCACGTCGCCGACGAGCGGGATCATCACCTCGGGATGGCAGGCGACGCCGTCGGCGGTGACGGCGAAGGCGGCGCGGAAGATCGCGCGCGCCTGCATCTCGTAGATCTCCGGGTGGACGATGCCGAGGCGGCAGCCGCGAAAGCCCAGCATCGGGTTCTTCTCCGCCAGGGCCCGCGCCTTGCGCAGGATCTCGCGGTTTTCGGCGTAGGCGGCGGTACCCGTCTCGCCGCGGCTCTCGGCCACCGCCGTGGCCACGGCGAGGTCCTCGACATTGGGCAGGAACTCGTGCAGCGGCGGGTCGAGCAGACGGATGATGACGGGGTTGCCGTCCATCGCCCGGAAGATGCCCTCGAAGTCCGACTGCTGCATGGGCAGGAGCCTGTCGAGCGCGGCCTGGCGCTCGACCGCCTCGTCGGCGAGAATCATCGCCTTGACCACGGGAAGCCGGTCGGACTGCATGAACATGTGCTCGGTGCGGCACAGGCCCACGCCCTCGGCGCCGAACGAGCGGGCACGGGCGGCGTCCTCGGGCGTGTCGGCGTTGGCGTACACGCCCAGCCGGCGCGCCTCGTCGGCCCAGCCGAGGAGCGTGTGCACGTCATCGCCGAGGTCCGGCTCGACCAGCGCCACCTTGCCCTCGAACACCCGGCCGGTCGCACCGTCGATCGAGATGACGTCGCCCTCGGCGATCTGGACCGTGCCCAGGCGGGCGCGGCGCTTCTCCAGGTCGATGCGCAGGTCGTCGCAGCCGACGACCGCGGGCTTGCCCATGCCCCGGGCGACGATGGCGGCGTGGCTGGTCATGCCGCCGCGTTCGGTAAGCACGCCCTGGGCGGCCACGATGCCGCTGATGTCCTCTGGGGTCGTCTCGGGGCGCACGAGCAGGACGAGTTCGCCCCGGTGCACCCACTCCACGGCGCGCTCGGAGTCGAACACGACCCGTCCCGTGGCCGCGCCGGGCGACGCGGCGAGTCCCCTCGCCACCTCGTTGGCCGCGGCCCCGGGGTCGACGCCGCGGTGCAGCAAGCGGTCGATGTCGGTCGGCTCGACGCGCAAAAGGGCCTGGCGGCGGTCGAGCAGCCCCTCGCCCACCATCTCCACCGCGATCCGCACGGCTGCCCGCGCGCTGCGCTTGGCCGCACGCGTCTGGAGGATGTACAGGGTGTTCTCCTCGACCGTGAACTCGATGTCCTGGACATCGTGGAAGTGGCGCTCGAGCCGTTCCGAGGCAGCCTCGATCTGGCCGTACAGGTCGGGATTGGCGCGCTTCAGCTGGGCGATGCCGAGCGGCGTGCGGATGCCGGCCACGACGTCCTCGCCCTGGGCGTTCATGAGGTACTCGCCGGTGAGGGCCCGCTCGCCGGTCATCGTGTCGCGCGTGAACAGGACGCCGGTGCCCGACGTCTCGCCGCGGTTGCCGAACACCATGGCCTGGACGTTGACGGCGGTGCCCATCGCGTCGGAGATCCCGTGCAGGCGCCGGTAGACCTGTGCGCGCTGGTTGTTCCACGAATCGAACACGGCCCGCACGGCCAGGTGCAGCTGCTCCCACGGCTCGTCCGGGAACGGCTTGCCGGTCACGTCGCGGACCACGTCGCGGTACTTGTCGCACAGCTGCTTCAGCCGGTCGGCGTCGATCTCGTAGTCGTTGCGCACGCCGGCCGCGTCGCGGGCGGCGCGCAGGTGCACCTCGAACCGCTCGAGCGGCAATCCGAGGACGACGTTCGAGAACATCTGGATCAGGCGGCGGTACGAGTCGTAGGCAAACCGGCGGTCGCCCGTCCGGGCCGCGAGGCCCTCGACCGAGCGCACGTTGAGGCCGAGGTTGAGGATCGTGTCCATCATCCCCGGCATCGAGATCGGCGCGCCCGAGCGCACGGACACGAGGAGCGGGTCGTCGGCGTCGCCGAGCCGCCGCCCGAGCTTGCCCTCGAGACGGCCGAGCGCCGCCCGCACCTCGTCCATGAGACCGGCGGGCACGTCGTCGGCCGCCATGTACCCGCGGCAGGCCTCGGTCGTGATCGTGAAGCCGGGCGGCACGGGTAGGCCGATGCGGGTCATCTCCGCCAGGCCCGCACCCTTGCCGCCGAGCGCCTCGCGCCCCAGGTCGGCCGCGTTTTCGAAGTCATAGACAAACACCGTCTTCTCAACGGCCACGGCCCTCGCCCCCCGCGTCTACTGTTGGGATTCCAGCCCGCCCGGAAGCACCTCCAGGACGCGCGCAGCCGTCTCCTCGACCGCCCGGTGGGTCACGTCGATCACCCGGCATCCGAGGCGGCGAAACACACCATGAGCATACACCAGTTCCTCTTCGATGCGGCCAAGGTCGGCATACGGCGAGCCCTCCGGCAGGCCGATCGCCTGCAGCCGTACCTGGCGGATGAGTTGCAGCGACTGGGGGTCGATCGTGAGCCCGATCAGGCGTTCGGCAGGCACCTGGGACAGCTCGGGCGGCAGGTCGACCTCCGGCACGAGCGGCACGTTCGCCACCTTCAGGCGGCGGTTGGCCAGGTACATGGACAGGGGCGTCTTCGACGTGCGCGACACGCCGAGAAGGACCACGTCGGCAAGGCGCAACCCTCGCGGATCCTTGCCGTCGTCGTACTTCACCGCGAACTCGACCGCCTCGACGCGGCGGAAGTACCCTTCGTCCAGCCGGTGCGTGAGGCCGGGGCTGTGCGTGGGCGCGCGCCCGAGCATCGCCTCGATCGCGTCCAGCGCCCGCCCCATCACGTCCAGGTACGGCACGCGCAGGGCGTCGAGTTCGGTGCGCAGGCGGTCGCGCAGGTGCGTGATCACGACGGTGTAGACGACGAGCGCGTGCGGCGGCGTCTCGCGGATCGACGTGAGCAGGGCGTTCAGCGCTTCGTCGCCGTCGACGTGGGGGAACCGGCGCAGGCGCGCGTGCACGTCGAACTGGCTGAGGGCGGCGCGGGCCACGCCTTCGGCCGTCTCCCCCAGCGAGTCCGAGACGATGAATACGGTCAGGTTGTCGACAATCGCGGCTTCCTCCGGGGTCACGACACCGATGCCTCCTCGCGCCGCCGGCCGATGCCGGACAGGTCCGCCACCGCCGAGGCCAGTCCGACCACGCGCCGGAGCAGCTCCAGCCGGCGCGCCCGCACGGCCGGGTCGGGGTCCATCACCATCACGGCCGAGAAGAAGGCGTCGAGCGGGCGCGCCAGCGACGCCACGGTGGCGAAGTACGCGGACGGGTCGTCGTCGCGCAGCGCCTGCGCGGTGCGCGCCTCGGCCTCGCCCAGGGTGCGGTCGAGGGCGGCCTCGGCCGGATCGGCATGCGCGGCGCCCGAGCCGCCCGCGGGCTCGGGCGCGTCCGGGCCCTGGGCGCCAGCCTGCGCGACCAGCCGGGCTGCCCGCCGGTAGGCCGTGAGGAGGAGATCGGCCTCCTCGCCCGCCAGCATCCGCTCCAGGGCCTGGGCGCGCCGCGCCACACCGGCCATCGGGTCGACGCCGGCCGCGCACACCGCCTGGGCCACCGCCGCCCCCACGCCGGCCTCGGCGAGAAGGCCCGCCACCCGGTCGCGCACGAACCCGACGACCGCCGCCACGGCGGCCGTCAGCGCCTGCGCCTCGAACCGGCCGGAAAGGGTCGCGCCGGCGGCGGCGACGAGCGCGTCGAGGCCGCCCGGCAGGTCGCCGGCCATGCCGACCCGCGCCACGCTCAGGGCAGCCCGGCGCAGGCCGTAGGGGTCCTCCGAGCCGGTCGGGGCGCGACCGGCAGCCCAGCCCGAGACCAGTTCCTCGGCCCGCAGCGCGAGTGCCAAGAGGCGCCCCGCCCGGCCCGAGGGAAGGCCGTCGTCGGCGTCGCGCGGGTGCACGCCCTCGGCGAGCGCCTCGCACACCGCCTCGCTCTCGCCCGCCGCGCGGGCGTAGACCGCACCCATCTCGCCGGCGAGCTCGGGCAGCTCGCCCACCACCTGGCTCGCCCGGTCGACCAGGGCGAGGTCGCCGGCGCGCACGAGCACCTGCGCCGCGTCGCCTCCGGCCGCCCCGGCCAGATAGCGCACCACGGCCGCCACGCGGTCGGCGCGGTCGAGCATGGTGCCCAGCCCCGCCCCCACCTCCATGCCGCCGAGGGCGCGGCGCAGGTCGTCCAGCGAGCGCTCGCGGTCGCGCTGGAAGAAGAACAGGGCGTCGTCCAGGCGCGCCGTGAGGACCTTCTCGTTGCCGCTGCGGACCAGGTCGAGGCGGCGGTCGTCGCCGTTGCGCACGGCGACGAAGGCGCTGGCACGGGCGCCGCCGGCCTCGCGGGTCGGCAGGTAGCGCTGGTGGTGGACCATGGTCGTGGTCAGGACGGCGTCGGGCAGGGCGAGAAAGCGCGCGTCGAAGCGGCCGACGAACGGCGTCGGCCACTCGACCAGGTCGGTGATCTCCTCGACCAGCGCGGGCTCGGCATCGGCGACGAGGCCCTCGGCACGGCAAGCCTCCCCGAGCCGCCCCTCGATCGCCGTCCGGCGCGCGTCCCGGTCGGCCAGGACGAAGGCGTCGCGCAGGCGCGCGGCGTAGTCCGCCGCCGCCCCGAGCGCCACCGGTCCGGGGGCGAGAAAGCGGTGCCCGCGCGACTCCCGGCCGCTCGTCACGCCGGCGAACGCGACCGGCACCACCTCGTCGCCGAGCAGGGCGACGAGCCAGACCACCGGCCGGCCGAACCGGATCGCGCCCTCGCCCCAGCGCATGAACCGATGGAACGGCAGGCCGGCCACCGCCGCCTCGATCGCGGCGGGCAGGATCTGGGCCGCCTCGCCGCCGCCGGTCGCGACCCGGGCGACGACGTAGTTGCCCGCCGTCTCCACCTGCGACGGGTCGATCCCCTGGCCGCGGCAGAACCCGAGCAGGGCCGGCGTCGGCCTGCCCTCGGCGTCGTAGGCGCGATCCCGGCTGGGACCGCGCACCTCCTTCTCGCCCACGGCCTGGCGCGGCGCCACGTCGGGCACGAGGGCGGCGAGGCGGCGCGGCGTCGCGAACACGCGCGGCGCCCCCCCGCCCAGGCCCAGTTCGGCCACGGCGGTCGCCAGCGCCGTAGCCAGGGCCTGGGCCGAACGCGCAACGTCGTTGGCCGGCAACTCCTCGACGCCGACCTCGACCAGGAGCTCGCGCGCGCTCACGCCCGGGCCTCCGCGTCCTGCAGGAGCGGGTACCCGAGTGCCTCGCGCGCGGCCTCGTAGGCCTCGCCGCAGCGCCTCGCGAGGCCCCGGATCTCGGCCACCCGGGCGGTGCGCTGGGCGACCGACTGCACGCCGCGCGCGTCCATCACGTTGAACAGGTGGTTGGCGTGCAGCATCTGGTCGTAGGCCGGCACGTACAGCCCCCGCTCGAGGAGCTGGCGGCACTCGGCGACCGCGTCGGCGTAGCCCCGCATCAGCCGGTCGGGGTCGGCGCTCTCGAACACGTAGGCCGACTGCTGGCGCTCCTGGTCGCGGAACATCTCGCCGTAGCGGATGCCCTGGCCGTACTCGACCTCGTACACGCTGTCGACGCCTTGCACGTACTGGGCGATGCGCTCGAGCCCGTAGGTCATCTCGACGGTCACGGGCTTGCACTCCCGTCCGGCCATGCCCTGAAAGTAGGTGAACTGGCTGATCTCCTGGCCGTCCAGCCAGACCTCCCAGCCCAGCCCCCAGGCCCCCTGGCTGGGCGCCTCCCAGTTGTCCTCGACGAAGCGCACGTCGTGGTCGCGCGCGTCCAAACCGATCGCCCGCAGGCTGTCCAGGTACAGTTCGGGCGCCCCGGCCGGCGACGGCTTGAGGATGACCTGGTACTGGTGGTGGCGGTACAGCCGGTTGGGGTTGTCACCGTAGCGGGCGTCGGCCGGCCGGCGCGACGGCTCGACCGAGGCGACGCGCCACGGCTCCGGCCCGAGGGCGCGAAAGAACGTGAACGGGCTGAGCGTCCCGGCACCCTTCTCGGTGTCGTAGGCCTGCACGATCAGGCAGCCCTGGTCCGACCAGTAGCGGTCGAGGGCACGAACGAGTTCCTGGAACGTCAACGGACCGACCCTCCCCAGGGCCGCTGGGCCGCGGCTCGCGGTCTACGGTACCATCCGGCCCGCGCGCCGGGCAACCGCGAGGCAGGGAGGGCGCGGGCGCCAGGAGAAGTGGCGGGGGCCGGCGTACGGTGTCTCAAACGTTCGGACCTACGGGTCCTCGCACACCGTGGACGCCGGCTTCGTCGTGCCCGGCGCGCACCGTCTCGTAGAAGGCGATCGAGCGCAAGGCCCGGTCGCCCGCCTGGCCGACGAGGTCGAACACGGCGGCGCGGACCTCGCGGCGGACGGCGGGCGTGAGGCTCAGGTTGGCGACGGCGGTCGGGCGACCCTCGCCCAGGAGCGCCAGGATGCGCAGGGCCGGCGGCGTCAGGGGCCGGCCCCGCCCGGCGCAGTTCGACGCGACAACGCCGCCCAGCTCCACGGCAAGGCCGAACGGGCCCGCGTCGATGGCCAGGCCGCAGGCCGCGCACGTGCGCCAGTCGGGGGCGTAGCCCAGGAGCGCGAGCAGCTTCACGAGCATGTAGGCCAAGGCCACGTCGGGGTCGGTGGCGGTGGCGATCAGGTCCAGCCCGCCGACGGCCAGCGCGAACAGCCCCTCCGTGTGGTCTGCCGCCGGCACCAGCTGGTCAAGCGCCTCGGCGAGCACGCTTGCCCCGGCGAACCTTCCCAGGTCGGCACGCAAGCCGCGAAACGGCTGGGCGTGCGCCGCGCCCGTCACCGTGGCGCGGCGGGTGCCGCGATAGAGCAGCACCTCGACCGTGGCGAACGGCTCCAGCGATCCGGCGAGCCGACTCGTGATCTTGCGCGCGCCGCGCACCTGGGCCACCACCTTGCCGCCCGCCCGCGTGAGCAGGACCACCTCGCGGTCGGCCTCGCCCACGTCGCGGCTGCGCAGCACCAGCGCCTCGGCACGCTCCAGTCGTGCCAACGGCCCGCCTCCCCTCGCGCTAAACCCATTCCCGGCCGGGCACGCTACGACCGGGGGTGACGTCGTGATCCTGCGCTCCGTGTTCGCCAGCGCCGCCGCGGCCGCCCTGACCGCCCTGCTGCTCGCCGGCTGCGGCACGACGGGCGGCGCGCTGGGCGGCGGCAGCGGCACCCGCGCACCGTCCATCGGCACGCCGGGCCGACCGCATTCGCTCGGTCCGCGCGGACAGAGCACCACGCGTGCCGTCCGGCGGACGGCCGCCCACCGGCCCGCCGTGACCAAGAACGCCCGCGACTCCGGGCTGCGACCGGCCTCGCCGAAGGGGCGTCACGGCGCCGGCATCCGCAAACCGGCCCTCCCGCGCGGCCGGAAGGGACCGACGACGACGGGCGGCGCCGGCAGGCCGGCCCCGGCGCGCGGCTCGATCGCCATGCGTCGTGCCGGCCAGTTGCGACCGTCGGCAGGCGCGGGCAGCGCCGCGACCGGGCGCCCGCGTTCGGCCGGCGCGGTCACCGTAGCGATCGGCCCGACCCTCGCCGCCCAGGGCAAGTCGCTCTACACCGCGCTGTCCTGCTACACCTGCCACGGTCCCCAGGGCGCGGGATCGAGCGCCGCGCCGGCCCTCAACGGCACCGGCACGGTGCCCGTGCTGTCCACCTACTCCTCGCCCGAGACGCTGGCCACGTTCATCCACGTGAACATGCCGCTCACCCGCCCGGGCTCGGTCACCGCCACCCAGGCGGACGCGCTCGCCGCGTACATCTACTACACGCTCAACCACCGGACGTCGTAGGCGGCTCGCGCCGGCGCCGGCTCCGTCGCGTCGGGGCCGGCGGTTCAGGCGCCGGTTCCGGCATTTGGCCGGCGCCGCCCAGAACACGGCGAAGCCGCTCGGCCCGCCGGCTGGCGTCGTCCGTCGCGGTTTCCCCGGGCGCCGCACGCCGGCGCCGTCCCCGCCGCAAGGCCACGGCCGCGGCGACGACGGCCGCGGCCAGGACCCCGCCCAGGGCATACCCCCAGCGACCGGGACCGGCCAGGTGGTAGGCGAGGTCGGCGAGGACGCCGACCCCCGCCAGGCTGGCAAGCGCAGCCGCCGCCGAGGCCATGACACCGCCGCCCGCAGGCGACGGATCCGAGGGACGCTGGCCGGGTGGGCGCGACGTCGACGTGGCCATCCCTCCGCCGTTAGGTTCGACGGTCCGGCCCGCTCCCCTGTGGCGCCGGCCGCCCCTCCGGCCGGACGGCGCCGGCCGCGACCACGGCCAGGCCGGCCAGCCAGGCGATCCTCGCCGGCCAGGACGCGCGCGCGAACGCCTGCCACGTGTCGGCCACGTGCGGGCCGAGGACGAGTACCGATAGCGCCGCCGCCCCGGCGGCGACGATGAGGACCGCCCCCGCGGCCGCGTCCTTGGCCGCGGCGGAGAGGGGGTGGCGGTCGCGGCCGATGCGGTCGACGGCCTTCTCGACCGCCGTGTTCATCGCCTCGGCCGCGAGAACCGCGGCACACGCCGACACGATGAGGCCGGCGCGCGTACCGCCGCCCTCGGCCAGGGTCGCGCTCACCGCCAGGTAGGCGAGCGCCGTTTCGATCCGGGCGTTGCCGCTGTCCCGATAGACGAGGGCGGCGCCGCGCGCGGCGAAGCGCAGCCGGCCGCCGAAGCGCGCGAGCGGGGACGCGCCGGGCCTAGGCATCGCGGGTCAGGCCAAGGCGGCCGAGGGCGGCCTCGGCCCGGCCCATCATGTCGGCCTCCTCGGCCGGCGTCTCGTGGTCGTAGCCGAGCAGGTGGAGGGTGCCGTGCACCGCCAGGAAGGCCACCTCGCGCGCCAGGCCGTGGCCGAACCGGCGGGCCTGGCGCGACGCCACCGGCAGGGCCACGATGACGTCGCCCAGGACGCGCGGCGCGTCCGCCGGCGTGCCGTCGTCCTCGCCCTCGCGCTGCGAGAACGACAGGACGTCCGTGGTCCGGTCGACGCCCCGGTACGCCCGGTTGAGCGCACGCACCCGCTGGCTGCCGGCCAGGGTCAGGTCGACCTGCCAGCCATCCATCGACGCATCCTCGAGAACCGCCGCGCAGGCCGCGGCGGCGCGGGCGGCGAGCGCGTCGACCGCCTCCTCGCCGCCGAACCGGGCAAGATCGCGCGCCGTCAGATCGGAACCCGTGACCACCATCCGCCTACACGCCTCCCGTCGGGCCGACCACCGGCGGCGCCGCCGGCGCGCCGCCTACCTCCTCGTCGCCCCCGTCGGGCAGCCCGCGTTCGTTCCCCGGGTACGGCACGCGACTGTGGAAGACGCCCGACAGCACCTGGGTGAAGGTGGTCGCCACCTTGTCGAGGTCGCGCAGGGTGAGATCCGCCTCGTCCAGCTGGCCGTCCGCGAGACGCTCGCGGATGAGCGTGCGCACGCGCGCCTCGATGCGCTGGGGCGTGGGCCGCGGCAGGGCACGCGCCGCCGCCTCCGACGTGTCCGCCAGCATGATGATCGCCGCTTCGCGGGTCTGTGGCTTGGGCCCCGGATAGCGGAAGTCCGTCTCCACCGGCGGCGACGTCTGCTCGTTCGCCGCCTGCTCGAGGGCACGCTGCCAGAACACCTCGACCCGGGTCGTGCCGTGGTGCTGCGCGATGAGGTCGCACACCGCCTGCGGCAGCGCGGCCTCGCGCGCGGTGGCCACGCCGTCCTTCACGTGCGACATGATGATGAGCGCCGACAGCGACGGGGACAGCCGGTCGTGCGGGTTGGGCGCGCCGAACTGGTTGTCCACGAAAAAGAACGGCCGCTGCAGCTTGCCGATGTCGTGGTAGAAGGCACCTACCCGCGCCAGGAGCCCGTTCGCGCCCACCGCCTCGGCCGCCGCCTCGGCGAGGTTCGACACGACCACCGAGTGGTGGTAGGTGCCCGGCGCCTCCATCAGCAGCCGGCGCAGCAGCGGCTGGTTGGGGTTCGACAGCTCGATCAGCCGCACGGGCGTGAGGGCGCCGAGGAACTGTTCGAAGAACGGCAGCGAGCCGAACGACACGACGACGCCGAGCAGGCTTCCCACCGCCGACCAGCCCAGATCCTCCCAGGGCACGAGGCCGACGCCGTTCTGCACGTCGCCGAGAAGGACGAAGGCAAGCCCCGTCGCCACGCCGGCCAGACCCGCGTACGCCAGGGCGCGGGGCGGCGCCAGGCGGTCGCGGATCGACGCGACGGCCACCACCGCCGCCAGACCCGACATCGTGTCGACCGCCGTCGTGGGCACGTCCAGGCCGAGGGCGACGGCACATATCAGGCCCAGGACGACCGTGAACAGCGTGCCGACGCGCGCGTCGAGGAGGAGCGTCGTCAGGATCGACGCCGCGACGACCGGCACCAGGTACCCGGAGACGGGCGTCACGAGCCGGCCGATGAGGAGGACGCCCAGCGCCGTCGAGCCGAGGATCCAGACCGTGGCCGCCTGCCCCAGGCGCTCCCGGTCGAACCGCCACAGGTAGGCGACCACGACGAGCAGCATGAGCAGCGTCAGGAGCGCCGCACCCAGCACGGCGTCGCGGTTGTCGCGGCCCTGGGTAAGGCCGAGCTCGCGCAGGATCTCCATATCGGACTGGCTGACCTTCGAGCCGGCCACGACGACGATGTCGCCGGGCAGGATGTATGCGGGCGCGACCTTGCTCTCGGCCGCCGCCTCCTCCTTGGCCGTCTCGCTGGCCGAGTAGACAAGGCTGGGGCGGAAGGCGTGGTCGGCCGCCGCCGTGACCAGGTCGGCCTCGGCAGTGGCCTTGAGGCTGAGGTTCTCGACCATGGCGGCGATCGCGCTGTGCGCCGCGGCCACCGAGGCGGCGGTCGAGCGGTAGCCCGTCGTCATGGCCGACCGCACCACGGCGCGCGCGTCCTGCTTGGCCGCGGCCAAGAGCGCCGGCTTCATCGCCAGCACCTGGGCGACGTCCGTGGCGCTCAAGCCAAGGCCGGTCAGGCGGTTGAACGCGGCCGGCGAGGCGCTTGTCCGGCGGGCCTGGGCGACGGCCCGGAAGACGCGGCCCACCTCGCCCTGCGCCTGGGCCGCCGCGCCCCGGTCGGCCACGTAGACAGGCGCCACCCGGCTTGCCGCCTGCGAGCGCAGGAGCGACGTGAGGGGCACGTTGACGACCTCACGCGCGGCATAGATGTTCTGGGGCGCGACCTCGCCCACGTGCAGGTTCACCCGCACGACGAGGAAGTGGGCCGCGACCAGCCAGGTCGTGACCAGGGCAACGAGTACGGTCGCGGCGATCCGCCCGGCCGCGCGCAGCGCCGGCGACGGCTGCAGGAACGGCGCGAGGGGTCCGCGCCGCGACGGCATCTGGGCCATCGTCGCTCACCCCTGCCTGGCTCGGTCGTGGGCCTCGTACGCCTGGATGATGCGGGCCACCAGCTCGTGACGGACGACGTCCGCGTCGGTCAGGTAGCAAAACTCGATCCCGTCCACGCCGCGAAGGATCTCCACCACCTCACGCAGACCGGAGAACTGGCCGCGCGGCAGGTCGATCTGCGTCACGTCGCCGGTGACAACCGCGCGCGAGCCGAAGCCCAGGCGCGTGAGGAGCATCTTCATCTGCTCGGGGGTCGTGTTCTGGGCCTCGTCCAGGATGATGAACGCGTCGTCGAGCGTGCGCCCGCGCATGTACGCGAGTGGCGCGACCTCGACGATCCCGCGCTCGCGGTAGCGTTCGTACGTCTCGATGCCCAGCATATCGAACAACGCGTCGTACAGGGGCCGCAGGTACGGATCGACCTTCTCCTGAAGGTCGCCCGGCAAAAAGCCCAGCTTCTCGCCCGCCTCGACCGCCGGCCGGCACAGGACGATCCGCGCCACCTCCCGGCGGCGAAGCGAGGCCACGGCCATGGCCATGGCGAGGTAGGTCTTGCCGGTGCCGGCCGGACCGATGCCGAAGACGACGGTGCGTTGGCGCATCGCCTCGACGTATGCGTGCTGGCCGGTCGTCTTGGGCAGGATCGCCTTGCCGCGGGACGTGACGAGGATCGTGCCGGCCTCGTCGCCCGTCCCTTCGTCACCGCCGCGCCGGGCGTCGCGGATCGCCAGGCCGACCTCGCGCTCGCCTACCTCCTCGCCGCGCTGCGCGAGCGCACGCAACTGCTCCAGGACCTGCAGGGCCTGGGCCCGCGCCGCCGGCTCGCCGGCAACGCGCACGTCCGCGCCGCGGGCGACGATACGCACCGGGAAGGCGGCCTCGATCGCGCGAAGGTTCTGGTCCAGCTCGCCGAACAGGCGGCGCTGGACGCTGTAGGCATCGTCGGCGCCGCGGCCGGGCGCCCCTCGACCGGCGACCTCGCTTCGCTCGGGCCGCTCCCGACCGTGGGACCGCATGCCCGTGCGTGTCGCCAACGGATGCCATCCCTCCCTATGTTCATGTTCGCTGCATCCCCGCTAGCCTGTGACCGGGGCCCGCCCGGCGGGCCTCGCGATGTCGCCCTCGACCTCCACGCGCACGGTGGCCGTGACCCGATCACCATGCCACACAAGGCGCGTACGCCGCGACACGATCCGCACATCGGCGCCGACCTGCCCGAGCAGCGCGCGCTCGGCCGCCTCCACCGCGGCGACGCCGGTCGCCGCCCGCGAGCGCCGCACAACCCTGCGCTCCACCACGCCCACACGTCGCAGGCGTACGCCGATCCATTCGATTCCGTGCAGGCGAATCCTCCAGTCGGCCAACGTACTGGCCGGACCGCCCGGCGCAGCGGGCCCGCCCTGCCCTAGGGTGCGTCCCAGCGCCTGCACCATCCACGCGAACTGCCAGCGCACCGTGCGCGTATCGACCACCACCCGGCTTGCCGAGCCGGTCTGCGTCGCCGTCCAGCGGGCCATGACGACGGCGCGCGGCGCCACCCACTCGAGCGGCCCCGCCTCCCCGCCCAGCGTCGGCGCGCCCTGGACCAGGTAGCCGCGCACCAGCACCTCCCCGGGCACCACCTGCGCCCCCTCGCGCACCGAGGCGTCGCCCTGGCGCACGTGCACCGCCACCACGCGCGCGCGCCGCGCGGCCACCAGGGTGTTCGCCGCGCCCTCGCCCGGCCGCGGCGCGAGCGTCGGCACGGCCCGGATCATCACCAGGCCGCCGTCCAGGCCCAGCCCCGCCCAGGACACCGCCGGAACGCGCCGCTCAAGGGCCCGCGCGGCCCGATCGGTGTCGATCGAGGCGCGCCAGGCGCCCGGGCGGATGCCCTGCGTCGCCGCCGCGGCGGCCAGCGTCCGGCCGAGGGCCGGCGCCACGCCTTCCACCCGCACCTGCCAGACCATGCTGCCCAGCACGCCGAGCGCGGCCACGAACGCGACGCCGCCCAGCCACAGGCCGGGGCGTCCGAGGACGAGGTGCGCCAGGTACCCGCCGCCGGCGCGCGACCGCACGTGCACGCGCGCACGGCCGCGCACGGCCGCCCGCAGGGGAGCCAGCATCGAGGGCGCGAGCACGATCTCGAGCGCACCCGCGGGGGCGCCGAGCGCCCGCACCGACTCGATCTCGACGCCACGGCCCAGGGCGCGGGCGAGGGCGTCCTCGGGCGCGCGGCCGACGAGGACGATCCGCACGCGCGGCCGGACGGCGCCGGGCCAGCCACCGCCGGCGCTCACCCGCCGATCCGTACGGCCAGGATGCGGCCCGTGACGGCGACCGCGTCGGCGGTGACGCGACGCACCGCCAGCTCCTCGCCCTCCACCCGGACCGTGCCCAGGCTGGAGCGCACGGTCACGACGCTGGGGCTGAACCGTTCCAGGCCGCGGTGGTTGTGCACCGCCACCTCGACGTTGCCCGTGCAGACGATCTGCGGCAGGTCGAGGACCACGTCCGCCGGCAGCCCGAGCCAGTCGACGCCGATGCGCGACCACACGTAGACACCCCTCCGGGCCATCCTATGGCCCGGAGGGGCGTCCATGCCGAAGCGTCGTCGTCTAGCCGCGCAGGCGAGCCTCGACCGCCGCCCGCACGCGCCCGCCGTCGGCGCGGCCAGCCAGGCGCGCGAGCGCCCCCTTCATCACCGGGCCCATCGCCGGCGAGCCGTTCGCGCCGGCCTCGGCCGCCGCCTCGTCGACCGCCCGGGCGATCTCCTCGTCACTGGCCTGGGTCGGCAGGTAGCCCTCGAGGATGGCGACCTCGTCGCGCAAACGCGCGATGTCGTCGGCCCGCCCGGCCCGCTCGTAGTCGGGCAGGACCTCCTCGCGCTGCTTGATCTCCTTGCGCACGATGGCGATGACGCCGGCGTCGTCGAGACCGCCGCGCTGGTCGATCTCGGCATTTCGCACCGCCGAGCGCACGAGACGCACAACCGAAAGGCGCAGGCGGCCATCCTCCCGCGCCTTCAGGGCGTCCTTCATGTCCTGGTCAAGGCGTTCGCGCAGCGTCATCAGCGCTTGCGCTTGCGCGCGGCCTCGGACTTCTTCTTGCGCCGGACGGAGGGCTTCTCGTAGTGTTCGTGCTTGCGAGCGTCGCGCAGGACGCCATTCTTCTGCACCTGCCGCTTGAACCGCCGGAGGGCGCTATCCAAGGACTCGCTCTTGCCGATATGTACCTCGGACACGTGACCAACCTCCCTCCGGAAACGATCGCGAAAGCCTAACTAGGCTAGCGCCGGTCGTGCCGACTGTCAAGGCAGGCGCGGACCCATGCGCCGCGTCTCTAAGCCAATCCTAGGAGATCGCCAAGGGCGGCTTAACCACGCGGCCGGGCGGTGGTGCGATCATGGGCACGCAGACAGCATCCAAGGAGGGAAGCCCGATGAGGTTCCAATGGTCGACGGCCGTGGTGGCGCCGATCACGGCGGCCGCGCTGGGACTGGGGTACGGTCTTGGCGTCCACGTCCCGAACGCCGGGCTGAATGCCACCGCGGAGGCGGCCTCGCGCAGCGTCCGGATGGCGGCCACGACAACGAACGGCACATCCGGGTCGGCGCTCACCGCCACAAGCTTTGAGAACGTTGCGTCCGCGAGCCTGCCTGCGATCGTCGAGATCTTTGCCAACGTCCCCGGGCAGATCCAGCAAAGCCCGTTCGGCGAACAGCTCGGTCCGTCGGCATCGAGCCAGGGCTCCGGCTTCTTCGTCTCCAGTGACGGCCTCATCGTCACGAACGACCACGTGATCGCCGGCGCCTCCTCGATTTCGGTCCGGGTGTATGGCTACACCCAGCGCTTCAAGGCGACGGTGGTCGGCACCGACTACGCGCGTGACCTCGCGCTCCTCAAGATCACGCCGCCCAAGGCGATGGCGACGCTGACGCTGGCGACCGGCCCGTCGGCCGACCCCGTCGGCGCCTGGACCGTCGCGATCGGCTCGCCGGAGGGGCTGTACGACACGGTCACGACCGGCATCGTGTCGGCCAAGGGCCGGTCGTTCTCGATCGGCGGGCGCAGCTACTCGAACCTCATCCAGACCAGCTCCGCGATCAGCCCGGGCAACTCCGGCGGACCGCTCCTCGACCTGGCGGGCCAGGTGATCGGGATCAACACGGCGGTCAACGCGTCCGGCCAGAACCTCGGCTTCGCCATTCCCGCGCAGACGGTCGCCACCGCCGTCACGACGATGCAGAAGCAGCACACCACCGGCCAGGGATGGCTGGGCGTGATCGTCACAACCAATAGCGCCCAGGTCGCGTCGCAGGACAACCTGTCGGTCAAGACCGGCGTTCTCGTGGTCGCGGTCGACGCTGCCTCACCCGCGTCGCAGGCCGGATTCCAGGCCGGTGACGTAATCATCTCGGCGAACGGCAAGACGGTGACGAGCGCGACCGGCCTGACCCAGATCATCGAGTCGACGCACCCGGGCGACACGATGCACTTCACGGTCGTCCGCGGCACGCGCCGCCTCAGCCTGACCGCGGTGCTCCAGACCCGGCCGACCAACGCGGCCTAGCGCCGCCTGACCCAAACACGCGAGGGCGCCCGCCGGGGGCGCCCTCGGTCGTTTCCGACGGTCCTACCGACCCGGCATGCGGGCGAGGTTGACACGCACCTCGTCCTCTTCGAGCGGGCCGTGAATCGGCCGGCGGCCACGCGTCGTCTCGAACACGTCGTGCCCCACCGACGGCGTCGACAGGGCCGGGTAGCGGTGGGAGAAGGGCGTGTCACGGGCGTCGCGCGTGACGCCGAGATCCCGGGTGCGCTCGCGAGCCTCGATAAACAGCGTCGAGTGCGTCTCCTCCCGCTGGATCAGGAAGTCGAACAGCTCCCGCGCGCCGCGGTCGTGCACCTCCCGGTAGAGGTTCTCGTACACGCTCTTCGCCCTGAGCTCGGCGGCGATGTCCGAGGCGATGTCCGCGGCAAGGTCCCCGGTGGAGTTGATGAAGTCGCCGCTGAACGGCACGCCCGCACTGTCCGTGAGGAGAGGGCCGCCGCCGCCCACGACGAGCATCTTCTGCACCGTGCTGTCCGCGTTTCGCCACATGTCGGCGGCACGTCCCAGGCGCGGGTCGAGGGAGCCGTCGGCGGTGGCGCGGTGAACCGGGGCGAGGAGCTTCGAGATGAGGGTGCCGACCAGTTCCAGGTGGCTGATCTCCTCGGTGCTGATGTCGAGGAGGAGGTCCCGGATGACCAGGTCCTGGACGCCGAAGCTCTGGATCATGTACTGCAGGCACGCCTTGAGCTCGCCGTTGGCGCCGCCGAACTGCTCCAGGACCATCGCGGCGTAGCGCGGGTTGGGCTCGTCCACCCGGACCGGAACCATGAGCGTCTTGTCGTGCCGGAACACGCCGCCACCTCCCCCTCACGTGCCAAGCCTCCACAGTCATGCCCCGCCGGGCACGGGTCCTAGCCGGCGCGCCGAACGGCCCCGCGGGTCTGGCCGTTCGCGCCGCCGGGCGGGGCCGATGGCCCGCGTTGGCACCACCGCACCGCGCGCATGCTGAAGCCACAACCGACACGACAGGGCCCCGAGGAGGCCGAACGATGCGCGTGGAGCCGTCTATCCCCCAGGATCCTCCCGAACGCGGTCGCGTCCTGCTGCGCACCGGAAGTGCGGCGACGCTCACGCCCCTGACGCAAGACGACAACGCCGCCGTGGCGGCGTTCGTCGCCAGCCTGTCCCCGACGTCCCGCTCCGATCGGTTCGGTGCCGCGGTCGACACCAGCCGCTCGCTCGCCCTTCCGGACGCGTACGACCCGTCCACCGGGGTCGCGCTCGGCGTGTGGAGCGGTGTAGGCCGCACCCGCCACCTGGTCGCGGTCGGGTCCTACGCCGTGGACGGTGCGACCCCCGGCCGCGCCGAGGTGGCCCTCGCCGTCGGCGACGCCGAGCAGGGCCTGGGCCTGGGCACCGTGCTCCTCGAGCGGCTGTCCGCGATCGCCTCGGCGGCCGGCATCGGCACGCTCGCCGCGTTCGTGCGCAGCGGCAACGAGGCCATCCTCGACCTGGTCCGCGCGGGCGGCTTCAGCCGGGTGGAGCGCCGGCGCGACGGCACCGTGGAGGTGGAACTGTCGACGACGCCCTCGCGCGAGAGCGTCGCCCATGCGGACGACCGGGACCGGATCGCCACGGTCGCCTCGCTCCTGCCGTTCTTCCGCCCGGGCAGCGTCGCCGTCGTCGGCGCGAGTGCCCGCACCACCGGGCCCGGCCGGCGCCTTCTCGACAACATCCTCGATCACGGCTACTCCGGCCGGGTCTATCCGGTCCACCCCACGGCCGGCCGGATCCGGGGGCTTATCGCCTACCGGTCCCTGGTCGACCTGCCCGAGCCGCCCGATCTGGTCGTGGTCGCGGTGCCGGTGCCGGCGGTGCCCGCCATCGTCGAGGAGGCGGGCCGGGTCGGGGCGCGTGCCCTGGTCGTGATCACGGCCGGTTACGGCGAGGTGGGCGCCGAGGGCCGGGCCCGCCAGGCCGCACTGGTCGAGCAGGCCCGGGGGTACGGCATGCGCCTCATCGGGCCGAACTGCCTGGGCCTCGTGAACGCATCGCCGGCCGTGCGCCTGGACGCGATCTTCGCCCCGGCCGATCCGGCGCCCGGGCCGGTGGCGATGGGCTCGCAGAGCGGCGCGCTCGGCGTCGCCCTGCTCGACTACGCACGCGACAGGGGTCTGGGCATCTCGTCGTTCGTCAGCATCGGCAACAAGGCCGACGTGTCGGGCAACGATCTGATCCAGTACTGGGAGGCCGACCCGGAGACGAAGTTGATCGTCCTGTACCTGGAGTCGTTCGGCAATCCGCGCCGGTTTGCCCACATCGCCCGGCGCGTGTCGCGGGACAAGCCCGTGCTCGTCGTCAAGGCCGGTCGCACCGCGGCCGGCTCGCACGCGGCCGGCTCCCACACCGCCGCGCTCGCTGCCGACGAGACCGCCGTAGACGCGCTCTTCCGGCAGACGGGCGTGATCCGGGCGGACACGCTCGAAGAGCTGTTCGACGTCGCCGACCTACTTGCGCGCCAGCCGCTTCCCGTCGGCCCGAACACCGCCATCCTGACCAACGCCGGCGGGCCGGCCATCCTCGCGGCCGACGCCCTGGCCGCCGCCGGCCTCGTCGTGCCGCCGCCGCGCGAGGCGACGCAAGCAGCCCTGCGCGCCTTCCTTCCGGCTGAGGCGAGCGTTGCCAACCCTGTCGACATGATCGCCTCGGCCTCGCCTGCCGACTACGCCCGGGCGGCAGGCGCGCTTCTCGCCGACCCCGGCTACGATGCCCTGGTCGCCGTGTTCGTGCCCGCCGGCGGCGCGACCGGCGACGAGGTGGCGGCGGCGCTCGAGGGCGTCGCGGTGGCGGCCGGCAGCGACAAGCCGGTGCTGTTCGCCTGCATGCAGTCGGCACCCGTGACACGCGGCCTCCTGCCGACCTACCGGTTCCCGGAGTCGGCCGCGCGCGCCCTCGGGCAGGCCCGCCGCTACGCGGCCTGGCGGGGCGAGCCCGCCGGCCGCCTGCCCGACCTGCCCGGCCTCGATCCGGCCCGCGCTCGGGCGCTATGCGAGGCGGCTTCGCCCGGCGGTGGGGGCTGGCTCGGTCCGGCCGAGTGCGCCGGGGTACTCGACGCCTTCGGCGTCGCGTCCCTCCCCGTGCGCGTGGTCGCCGGGGCGGACGAGGCGGTCGCCGCCGCCGACGCGATCGGCTACCCGGTGGCGGTGAAGATGGTCTCGCCCACGCTCGTGCACAAGAGCGACTGGCACGGCGTGCGCCTCGCCCTCCCGGACGCGGCCGCCGTGCGTGCCGCCTGCGCGGGGATCGCGGACACGCTCGCGGGTGCCGGCCTGGAGGGCGCGCTGACGGGGTTCGCCGTGCAGGCCATGGCACCGTCCGAGGGCATCGAGCTCATCGCCGGCGCCACCCTGGACCCGCTGTTCGGGCCGCTCGTCGTCTTCGGCCTCGGTGGCGTCGACGTCGAGGACCGGGCGGACGTCGCCGTACGCGTGACGCCGCTCACCGATCGGGACGCCCAGGCGATGGTCGACGGCCTGCGCGCCGCCCGGCGACTGCAAGGCACGCGCGGCCGGAGCGGCGCCGACCGGCCCGCACTGGTCGACCTTCTCCTGCGCCTGTCGTGCCTGGTCGAGGCGGTGCCGGCGATCCGCGAGCTCGACCTGAACCCGGTTCTCGCGCGTCCCCCCGGACTGGGCCTGGTCGTCGTGGACGCCCGCATCCGCGTCGGGCCGCCGTCGGCCTGAGCGTCGCCGCGCGACGACCCGCGGGAGCCGGACCGGGAGAGGCCGCGTCTAGCCGCCGGGCGCCCGCAGCACGATCGTGCGGGGTCCGCGCGCCACCGCCCGCTCGACGAGCTCACGCACGAGTTCCGGGAAGGTCACCCCGCTCGCCTGCCACAGCACGGGATACATCGAATAGTCGGTGAAGCCGGGCAACGTGTTGATCTCGTTCACGACGATCCGCCCGTCGCTGCCGACGAAGAAGTCGACGCGCGCCAGGTCGCGTGCGTCACAGGCAACGAACGCCTCAAGGGCGAGCGTCTGGATCTGGGCGACGGTCGGCGCCGGCAGCTCGGCCGGAACGATCATCCGCGTGGTCGCGAGCCCGCCGTACTTGGCCTCGTAGTCGTAGAACGCTCGCCCGTGGACGATCTCGCCCGGCAGCGAGGCGCGTGCCGGCGGCCCGCCCAGCACCGAGCACTCCACCTCGCGGCCGGAGAAGCCTTCCTCGACCAGCACCCGGTCGTCGTAGCGCGCGCATCGCCCGAGCGCGGCCAGAAGGTCGGCGGCAGCCTCGACCCGCTCGACGCCGACGGACGACCCCAGGCGGGCCGGCTTCACGAACAGCGGGTAGTCGGACAGCGCCTCGCAGCGGTCGATCACCTCGCGCCCGTCGACGAGGTCTGCCCGCCGGACCAGGGTCCAGGCCACGCCGGGCAGCCCCGCCGCCTCGAACACCGTCTTCATGACGGCCTTGTCCATGGCCACCGCGCTGCCCTCGACGGCGCTGCCCACGTACGGGACGCGGCACCACTCGAGCAGTCCCTGAAGCGCGCCGTCCTCGCCGAACGGCCCGTGGATCAGAGGGAACACGGCGTCGACCGCCGGCGCCCCGCCGAACGGGTCGATCGCGCTGCGCGCCGTGTCCGGCCAGCGGCCGTCGCTGGCGACCTCGGCCTCGATCACCTCGTAGCCGGCCTCGCGCAGGGCGGCGCCCACCGCCCTCGCCGACATCCGCGACACGTCCCGCTCCGCACTCGGTCCGCCAAAGACGAGGAGCACCCGTCGCATCGCCGGCGCCCCCCTTCGCTCGAGCCGCCCTAACCCTTGAAGGCGCTCTTCACCCGCCCGAGGATCGTATGCCCGTCGCCCTCGTCTGCCACCCGCTCGCCCGTGGCGTGGGCGTACTGGAGCAACGCCTGGCGCGCCTCGGCGCTCAGACGCTGCGGCACCTCGACCTGGACGACAAGGCGCAGGTCGCCCCGCGCGTGCGCGCGCAGCCCGGGCAGTCCCTTGCCCTTCAGACTGACCACCTGGCCGGGCTGGACCCCCGCCGGCAGCCGCACCTCCTCCTCGCCCTCGAGCGTGCGCACGCGACGGCGCGCCCCAAGCGCCGCCTCGGCGAGGCCCAGTCGCACCGTCGACTCCAGGTCGCGGCCGTGGCGGACGAACTCGGGATGGGGCGCCTCGCGCAGCCGCACGTACAGGTCCCCGGGCGGTCCGCCGTCGGGGCCGACGTCCCCCTCGCCCGTCACCCGCAGGCGCTGGCCGTCCTCGACCCCCGGCGGCACGTGCACGACCCGCTCGGCCTGGCTGCGCACCGCACCGGCGCCCTTGCAGCGCGGGCACGGGTCGCGGACCTCCCGACCGCTGCCGTGGCAGGCGTCGCATACCCGGGCGGTGACGAACTGGCCCAGCGGCGTGCGGCGCACGCTCTGGACCTGGCCGCGACCGCCGCAGGTCCGGCAGGTCGTGGGCTGGGTTCCCGGCCGCGCCCCCGAGCCGCCACAGGTGTCACAGCGCTCGACCCGCGGGTACTTTACGGTCCGCTCGGCCCCGCTCACCACATCGGCCAGGTCGATGACGACCTCGGTCTCGATGTCGGCACCGCGCCGCGGCCCGCGCCGGGCGCCGGCGGCACCGCCCATGAACATGTCGAACAGGTCGCCGAAGCCGAACGGGTCGCCGGCCCCGCCTGCGTCGAAGCCGCCGAACCCGGCCGCCTGGGGGTCGGCCGTGCCGAACCGGTCGTAGGCGGCGCGCTTATCCGCGTCGCTCAGGACCGAGTACGCCTCGTTGAGCTCCTTGAACCGCTCCTCGGCACCGGCGTCGCCGGGGTTGGCGTCGGGGTGGTGCTTGCGGGCGAGCGCGCGAAACGCCTTCTTGAGCTCATCCGGGCCGGCGTCCCGGCCCACTCCGAGCACCTCGTAGTAGTCGCGTGCCACTAGCCCCGCTCCCCTTCCTCCGGTGGGGACGCGGGCGCCACCGCCACGCGCACCAGCGCCGGTCGCAGCACCCGCCCTGCCAGGCGGTAGCCGGCCTGCAAAACCTCGCTCACCTGCCCGGGTTCGAGGTCGTCGCGCTCGTCCTGGCCGATCGCCTCGGCGGTCTGGGGATCGAACGCGTCGCCGACCGCCACGCTCTCCTCCACCCCGACACCGGTGAGGGCCTCGTCGAAGGCCCGCACCACCATGTCGAGGCCCGTCACCACCGCCCCGAGCGCGGCCTGCGCGTCGGTCGCCTGGCCGCCACGCGCCGCCGCCTCGCGCGCCCGGCGCAGGTTATCGACCGCGGGCAGCACGCGCAACAGCAGGTCGCCGCGGGCGGCCGCCTCCCAGTCGGCGCGGTCCCGCTCGACCCGTCGGCGGTAGTTGGCGAAGTCGGCCATGAGCCGCCGGTGCGCCTCGTCCAGGACCCGCAGCTCCGCCTCGAGCGCGGCCGCGCGCCCGCTCGCGTCTCCCGCCGACGCAGCCGCGCCGGGGGGCGCGTCGACCGTCGCCCCGGCGCGACCGTCCCTCTCCTCGATCACCGTTTCCCCGGCCTCGTCGACCACGCCCAACCCTCCCCCGCGATGGCCCCCGAACATGCCTCCGGCCGCGTCGCACGACGCGGCCGCGACGCGTGCACGTCCTACTCGAAGGCGCTCAGCGCCTCCAGCATGCCCACGACCCGGGCGTACGGCATCCGCGTCGGCCCGAGCACCGCCACGTAGCCCACCACCCGGCCCGACCGGCGCACGGGCGACGTCACGACCGCGAGGTCGCGCACCGCCGCCTCCTGGTTCTCCCCCCCGATCCGCAGGCGCACGCCGCTCTCGTCCGAGGTCGAGGCGAGGAGCGACTCCACCGCGTCGGTCTGGTCGAGGAAGGCAAGCAATGTGCGGATGCGATCGGCGTCCTGGAACTCCGGCTGCCCGACCAGCCGCGACGCGCCATCCAGAAAGACGCGCTCGTCGCCGTCCGGGCGATCTCCCTCGAGCAGCGACAGGACGCCGTCGACGAGGGCCCGGAAGGGCGACAGCAGGTCGCTCACCTCCTGGGCCACCGTGCGCCCCACCGGTCCCAGGCGAACGCCTTGTAGGCGCCTGCTGAGCGCCGTCACGAGCGCCTCGGCCCCGGCCTGGCCGAGCGCCTCGGGCAGGTCGACGGCGCGATGCACAACCGTGCCGCGGTCCGTGACCAGCACCAGCACCGCCCGCTGCGGATCGACCGCAACGCATGTAAGGGTCAGGACGCGGGACGGCCCGCCGACCGGGCCGACCGCGACCGAGGCGCACCGCGTCGCCTCGGCAAGCAGGTGGCCGAGCTCGCGCAGCAGCCACTGTACCTCGGCGCCGCCGCGGCGCAGAAGGTCGGCCAACTGGGCCCGCTCCCCGGTCGAGAGCGGTCCGGCCGACATGAGCCGGTCGACGTAGTAGCGGTAGCCCCGGTCCGAGGGGATGCGGCCGCCGCTGGTGTGGCGCTGGACCAGGTAGCCCTCGGCCTCGAGCTCCGCCATCTCGTTGCGGATGGTCGCGGACGAGACGCCGAACGTCTGGGCGAGCGCGCGCGACGCGACCGGCTCGGCCGTGGCCACGTAGTCCTCGACCACGGCCCGCAGTACCTCCTGCTTGCGGCCGTCCACGTGTACCACCTCCGTCCGTCGAACTGCGCATACCTATGCCGGGTTTACGCTACGGGGCCGCCAAGCGCCTTGTCAAGGCGGGTTCAGGGCAGGAGCGCGGCCGCCACCTGGTTGTACAGCCAGCGGCCGCGCGCGGTGAGCGTCGCGCCCTGTGCGCCGACGGCGACGAGGCCCGCCTCGGCCAGCCGGTCGAGGGCCGGACCGAACGTCTCCAGCGGATCGCGGCCGAACGCGGCCGCGAACGCCTTGCGCTCGATGCCGCGATCGCGGCGAAGGGCGAGCACAGCCGCCTCGGCCGCGGCGTGCCCGGGCTCCAGTCGCTCGCGCCCGTCGACGGGACTGCGCCCGGACACGACCGTGTTTACGTAGCGGCGCGGCGCGCGCACGTTCCAACGCCGCTCGCCGTCGATGTACGAGTGGGCGCCGGCGCCGAAGCCCCGGTACGCCCGGCCCGTCCAGTACCCCTCGTTGTGGGCGCAGCGCGCGCCGGGCCGGGCGTACGAGGACAGCTCGTAGCGGCCGAAGCCGGCGTGGGCGAGGATCGCCTCCGCCTCGTCGCCCATCTCGACCACGAGGTCGTCCGGGGGCAGGTGCAGCATGCCGGCGCGCTGGCGGCGGCCGAACGCGGTGCCCTCCTCGACCTGGAGCGCGTACACGCTCACGTGGCCGATGCCCCAGCCCGCGACCTCCTCGACCGTGGCCCGCCAGGTCTGCGGCGACACGCCCGGCAGGCCGAGAATCAGGTCGACGCTGACCTGGCCGAACCCTTCCTCCTGGGCCCAGGCGACCGCCGCCCGGGCCCGGTCCGCGTCGTGCAGGCGGCCGATCCGGCGCAAGACCCCGTCGTCCAGCGACTGGACGCCGAACGACACCCGCGTGAATCCGGCCTGGTGCAGTGCCCACAGCGCCTCCCGGTCGACCGTGGCGGGATCGGCCTCGACCGTCGCCTCGGCGCCGTCGGGAAGGCCGAACTGCTGGCGCAGGAGCCACAGCACGCCGGCCAGGCCTTCGGGCTGGACCGCCGTGGGCGTACCGCCACCGAAGTAGGCGGTGAGCGCTGGCCGCCCGGACAGCTCCGGCTCCTCCTCGACGGCGCGCACGATCTCGCGGCGTAGCGCCGTCAGGTAGGCGAGCGGCTCGTGCTGGCCCGCCGGCGGACCGGCGGTGAGGTCGCAGAAGGCGCACCGGTGCGCGCAGTACGGCATGTGCACGTACAGCGACACGGCGCCATCCGGCTCGTTGGCGGCCGGAGCGCCCCACGGGCGCGACGGTGCCGGAAGGCCCCCGACAACCCGGGAGGCGCCCGGCTCGCGCCGGCGGATCGCATGGGCCTGGGACATCAGGATCCCTCCCGTTCGGCGTCGAGCACGGCCATGAACGCGGCCTGGGGCACCTCGACGCGGCCGATCTCGCGCATCCGCTTCTTGCCCGCCTTCTGCTTCTCCAGGAGCTTGCGCTTGCGCGTGATGTCGCCGCCGTAGCACTTGGCGAGGACGTCCTTGCGCATCGCCTTGACCGTCTCCCGGGCGATCACCCGCCGGCCGATCGCGGCCTGCAGGGCGACGTCGAACAGCTGGCGCGGGATCACCTCGCGCAGCCGCCCCAGCACCGCCCGCGCACGCGGCTCGGCCCGGCTGCGATGGGCGATGAACGACAGGGCGTCGACCGGATCGCCGGCGAGGAGCACCTCCACCTTGACCAGCTCCGACATCTCGTAGCCGACGGGCCGGTAGTCCAGCGACGCGTAGCCGCGGGTGCGCGACTTGAGCCGGTCGTAGAAGTCGAACACGATCTCGGCGAGCGGCATGCGGTAGGTGATCTCGGCCCGCTCGTCACCCCGGTAGTCGAGGCCGGCCATCGTGCCGCGACGCTCCTGGCACAGTTCCATGACGGCGCCGACGTAGGCGGACGGGACGAGGATCCGCGCCTCGACGAACGGCTCCTCGACCGTGAGGGCGTCGTCGGGCATCTCGGCCGGGCTCTGGATCTCGTACGGCGCCTGGCCCTGGCGGGTGATGCGGTAGACGACCGACGGCGCCGTGACGACGAGGTCGAGGTTGTACTCGCGCTCGAGACGCTCCTCGATCACATCGAGGTGAAGGAGCCCGAGGAAGCCCGCCCGGAAGCCCAGGCCCAGCGCCTCGGAGCGCTCGGGCTCGTAGACCACCGCGCTGTCGTTCAGCTGGAGCCGCTCGAGCGCCTCGCGCAGGTCGTCATAGCCACCCGGATCGGACGGGTACAGGCCGGCGTAGACCACCGGCAGGGCTGGCCGGAAACCGGGCAGCGGCTCGGGTGCCGGCCTGGCGTCGTGGGTCAGGGTGTCGCCCACACGCGCCTCGCGCACGCTCTTGATCGCGGCCGTGAGGTAGCCCACCTCACCCGCCCACAGGCGGTCGACACGCTCGTTCTCGGGCCGGAACACGCCCACCTCGGTCACCTCGAACGCGCGCCCGGTGGCCATGAACCGGACCCGGTCGCCGGCGCCGACGCTGCCGTCGAACAGGCGCACGTAGCACACCACGCCCAGGTACGCGTCGTAGCGCGAGTCGAACACGAGCGCGCGCAGCGGCGCCGCGTCGTCGCCCTCGGGCGGCGGCACCTCGCGCAGGAGCATTTCGACCAGGGCCGGCACGCCCTGGCCGGTCTTGGCCGAGACCGCCACGGCCGCGGCGCCGTCCAGGCCCAGGTCGTCGAGCTCGGCACGCACGCGGTCGGGCTCGGCACCGGGCAGGTCGATCTTGTTCAGCACCGGCACGATGGCCAGGCCCTGGTCCGCCGCCAGGTAGAGGTTCGCCACGGTCTGGGCCTGCACGCCCTGGGCCGCGTCGACGACCAGGGCGACGCCCTCGCACGCGGCCAGCGCCCGCGACACCTCGTAGCTGAAGTCGACGTGGCCGGGCGTGTCGATGAGGTTGATCTCGTAGGTGCTGCCGTCCTCGCCGGTGACGGCGAGGCGCACCGCCTGGGCCTTGATCGTGATGCCGCGCTCACGCTCGAGGTCCATGCGGTCGAGGAACTGCTCGGTCATCTGGCGCTGGGGAACGGCGGCGGCGTGCTCGAGCAGGCGATCCGCAAGGGTCGACTTGCCGTGGTCGATGTGGGCGATGATGGCGAAGTTGCGCACGTGGTCCGGGTCGGACGACCGCGCGGCCGGCAGCGCCCCACGGGCGTCCCGGCCGGCTTCGTCCCGCCCGGTCGCAGGGCCTTGCGGCGTGGTAGGGCACCTCCGTTTGCGCGGCGGCGCCGCGTCGTGGCCCCATCCTACGGACTCGGCCCGGGCGCGTCAACGCGCCGGGGGCGGCACGAGGCCGCTGTCCAGCACGGCAGCGAGCACGCGGGCGAGGCGCCGGGCGGCCGCGTCCGCGGCGCCCAGGGAGGTGTTCGGCCCGCCCACCTGGACGAGCAGGGCGCCCGCGCTGATCTCCTGGTTGTACTGGCTGGCGGACAGTTCCACCCGTACGGGCCAGCCCGGGTACAGCCGCCCGGCCGCGGCGGCGATCACGTGGGCGAAGGCGAGGGTCTGGCGCCAGTGGGGGTCGGGCAGGCGGTCGTCGGTGCCGACGACGAGGACGACCCCGGCGGTGTGGTCGACGGCCGGTGCCGGCGCCCCCTCGCCCGCACCGCCGCGATGCAGGTCGAGGAGGACGCGCACGCTCGGGTAGGCCGCGAGCAGGGCGCGGGCCGTACGCGCGCTGTTCTCATAGGCGCCGATCGGGCCGTCCGGGTCGTTCACCGCCCGGCTGTGCGCGACCGGCACGCCGAGCGCGTAGAGCGCCGCCGACAGGATCGCGCCGACCTGGACCACGCTGACCGCCTGGTCGGTCGAGAACGGCTCGGCGCCGGGCTGGCCGGCCACACGCATCGCCGGTAGGTAGGCCTCGGTCGAGTCGGTGTGGTAGATCGCCACCACCGGGCGGCGGCCGTACAGGTCGGGCGGCGGTGGCACCGGATAGGGCGGGCGGGCATTGGGCGGATGCGCGTCCGATGGCGCATGGGCGGCAGGCGGGCCGGTCGGCGCGGGTGCCTGCGGCGGGGCGGCGGGGCCCGCGGCCGTGCCGCCGGCGAGGGCGCGCACCGCCATGTCGATGCGGTCAAGAACGATCGAGGCCGGCGCCCACAGCGGGCTGTGCGTGAACGCGGCGGCCGGCGCCGCCGTCGGCCTGCCCGGCGCGACGATCGCCGTCGCCGCCACGGCCAGGGCGACGATCGCGGCCCCCAGGGCCCGCATCCGGCCGGGCACGCGCCATGCCGGCCCGCCCAAAGAGGCGCGGCCCCTGCCCGCAAGGCGCACCGTCCACACACGCCGCACGCGATCCCCCTCGGCGAGGGTATGTCCCCCGCCGGCCGTCGATGAGCCGGCCGGACGGGCGGGTGTGATACCCTGGACGTACCGTCGGCACGACCGGCACCCGTAGGGGCGATGGGCCTGGAAGCCAAGAGCGAGGCGCCTGCGCGCACGCATCAGGTGGCGCGCGCCGCCACCTTCATCAGCGTGGCGATGGCCCTGTCGCGCGTCCTGGGCTTTTTCCGCAACAGCGTGATCTCGGCCGAGTTCGGCCAGAACCGGGCCACGGACATCCTGAACGCTTCCTATTACGTCCCGGACACGATCTACCTCATCCTCGTCGGCGGCGGCATGTCGACCGCGTTCATCCCCATTCTCAGCCGCTATCTCGCCCAGCACCGGGAGGACCTCGTCTGGCGTGTGGCGTCCGCCGCCTACAACATCGTCCTCATCCTCATCGCGCTCGTCATCGTCGCCGCCCTCGTCTTCACCCCCCAGATCATGGGCCTCGTCGTGCCGGGCTTCGGCCCCGCCGCCCAGGCCGACGTCGTCCTGCTCACCCGGATCATGTTCCTGTCGATCCTCTTCCACTGCCTGAACGGCGTCCTCATGGGCGTCGAGTACGCCTACCAGTCGTTCTGGGGCACGGCGCTGGGGCCGCTCGTGTACAACGCGGTGATCATCGTCGGCGGCGTCTACTGGGCGAACCGCCTGCCCCACGGCCCAGGCGCCATCGACATGCGCGTGGAAGGGTTCGCCATCGCGACGGCGGTGGCGGCGTTCCTGAACTTCGCCATCCAGATCTGGGGCGTCGCCCGCCTGCGCCCGCGCTACGCGCTCACCCTCGACTGGCGCCAGGAGGGCATGCAGCGCCTGATGCGCCTGTCCTTCCCGGTGATGATCGGCCTGTCGTTCGTCCAGCTCAACTTCTTCGTCAACCAGAGCATCCTCGCCTCGACCCTTCCGGCCGGGTCGATCAACGCCCTCACCCTGGCCAGCCGGGTCGTCCTGCTGCCGATCATGGTCGCCATCTCGGTCGGCATCGCCACCCTGCCGCCGCTCTCCCAGGTCGCCCTCGCCCACGACTGGGTCGGCTTCCGGCGGATGTTCTCGAACGCCCTGCGGTCGGTTGTCTTCCTCAGCCTGCCGGCCTCGGTCGGGATGATCGTCCTGGCTGGACCGATCGTTGCCGTGCTGTTCCAGCACTACCAGTTCGTCGCGGCCGACACCGTGATCACGAGCCGCGCCCTCATCGGCTACAGCGTCGGCGTCGTGGCCTACGCCGCGTTCGAGATCGTCAGCCGCGGCTTCTACGCCGTCGAGGACACGCGTACGCCCCTCATCGCCAGCGCCGTGAACCTTGTCGTCGCGTTCGGCCTGAACGAGATCGGCGTGCACTGGCTGGGGCTGTTCGGCCTCGCCCTGGCCTACAGCGCGAGCGGCTTTCTCAACGTCATCCTCCTCGTCGTCCTCCTGCGCCGGCGGCTGCGCCGGCGCCTTGGGCTCGTGAGCGCGACCTCGTCGTTCTTGCGCACGCTCGTCGCCAGCCTGGTCATGGGTGCGTGCGTCCTGGGCACGCGCGCCCTCCTCGGGCATGAGCCGGCCCTGGTCCAGCTCCTGGTCTCGCTCGCCGTCGGCATGGGCGTGTTCTTCGCCGTGGCGGTAGCCCTGCGCATCCAGGAGATGGCTGACACCCTTGTGTTCGTCCGCAGGCGCCTGGGTCGCGCCTGACGGGAGGTCGTTCGCGCGATGTGGCATCTGGCCGTTCCCTGGTACCAGCTCGTCATCCGCTCGACCCTGGTCTATCTGGGCCTGCTCCTGGGCCTGCGCCTGTTCGGCAAGCGCGAGGTCGGCCAGTTCACCCTGTTCGACCTGGTCCTCGTGCTGCTCGCCGCGAATGCGGTCCAGCCGGCGATCACCGGCCCGGACAGCTCGGTCCTGGGCGGCGTCATCATCCTCGCCACCCTGTTTGCCCTGAACGCCGTCGTCGCCCGCCTCGACCGGCGCGTGCCGTTCCTGCGCCGCCTGACCGAAGGCGAGGCGACCGTGATCGGACGCGACGGGGCCTGGCTCGCGGTGGCGCTCGACCGTCAGGGGCTGTCGCTGGCCGAGTGCGAGATGGCGCTGCGCGAGCACGGCCTGAGCGACGTGCGCCAGGTGTCGCTGGCCGTGCTCGAGACCGACGGCACGATCTCGGTCGTGCCGTCCGACGCACCCGTGCGTCGCGGCCGCCGGCGCGTCCGCTCCCGCCACCTCTAGCCGCCATCCGTTGCGGCGCGACACGCCGCGATGGTACACTCCTGGGCAGACTGTCCGGTCTTGGATCCGGCAACCCTATGCGAACGGAGTTGGGACGTTGGCGAACATCAAGTCGGCCAAGAAGCGCATCCGCGTGACCTTGCGCCGGACCCTGGAGAACCGGCGCCGGAGGACGTTCGTCCGCACGGCCATCCGGCGTTTCGAGCGCCTCCTCAAGGTGGGCGACACGGCCGGGGCGCAGGTCGCGCTGAAGAACGTGTACCGCGCGCTCGATCGCGCCGCGCAGCGCGGCACGATCCACCGCAACAAGGCGGCGCGCAAGAAGGCGCGACTGGCCCGGCGGCTGGCGGGCTAGCGTCCGTCGTCTGCCCCGCCGCGGCGTCGCGCCGGGCGGGGTTTTTTGTGCGCCCGGCCGTGAGGGGAGGTAAGGCAGCCCATGTGCGGCATCGCCGGCTTCTGGGGACCGCCCGCGCCCGATCTCGTCCAGCGCATGACCGACACCCTGCGCCACCGCGGCCCGGACGACGAGGGGCGGTTCGAGGACCCGCGCGCGACCCTGGGCTTTCGCCGCCTGAGCATCATCGACATCGACGGCGGCCACCAGCCGATGGCGAGCGACGACGGCGACACCGTCCTGGTGTACAACGGCGAGGTCTACAACTACCGCGAGCTGCGCGACGAGCTGCGGGCGCTGGGCTACGCGTTTCGCACCGACTGCGACAGCGAGGTCGTGCTGCGCGCCTACGAGGCCTGGGGCGAAGACGCCTTCGCCCGGTTCAACGGCATGTGGGCGCTGGCGGTGCTCGACCGGCGCCGCGACCGCCTCGTGCTGTGCCGAGACCACTTCGGGATCAAGCCCGTCTACTACGCCCATGCCGGCGAACGCGTCCTGTTCGCCTCCGAGATCAAGGCCCTCCTTCGCGACCCGGCGCTGGCCGCGGCCGTCGACGACCAGGTGCTGTACGAGTACCTGGCCTTCGGCCTTCACGACCACCGGCCCGAGACGTTCTTCGCCGGTGTCGTTCGCCTCCCCGCCGCCTCGTACGCCGTCGTCGACGCGACGGGCGTGCGCGTCGAGCGCTTCTGGCGGCCGGTCCTTCGCCGCGACGGCGACAGCGACCCGCAGCGGTTCGCCGATGCCTTCCGCACCTCGGTCGAGCGCCGCCTGATCGCCGACGTGCCGGTCGGCGCCTGCCTGTCCGGCGGCCTCGACTCGTCCACGATCGTCTCCCTCATGTCCGGCCTCCTGCGGTCGCAGGTGCCGGACAGCGCCTCGCTGCGCGGCCGGGTGAAGACGTTCTCGGCCGTGTTCGACGGCGACCCGATCGACGAGCGCGCCTACATCGAGACCGCCGTGGCCGCGACCGGAGCCGACACCGACTACATCCACCCCGACTCACGCACGTTCGTGGACGAGTTGGGGCCGCTCGTTTACCACCAGGACGAGCCGTTCGTCAGCACCGGTCCTTACGCGCAGTGGACGGTGATGCAAGAGGCGGCCCGGCACGTCACCGTCGTCCTGGACGGGCAGGGCGGCGACGAGCTCCTGGCCGGCTACGTCCCCTACCAGCTGGTCTACCTGCGCCAACTCCTGCGCGAGCGCCGCTTCTCCCTGTTCGCCCGGGAGGCGTGGGCCGCACGGGATGTCCTGCGCCCGCTCGTCACCCGCAGGGCGCGCAGCCGCCGTCGCCCGTTTCCCGGCCGGGCGCTCCTTGCGCCGGCCTGGACCGGAGCCCGCCAGACGCCGCGCGACAGCCGCCCCGGCGACGACCTGAAGCGGCGGCTGCTCGAGGACGTGACAACGTACAGCCTGCCGGCGCTGCTTCGCTACGAGGACCGCAACTCGATGGCGCACTCGCTCGAGTCACGCGTGCCCTGGCTCGACCAGGACCTTGTCGAGCGCATCCTTGCCCTGCCCGAGCGGGCGATCATCCGCGACGGCTGGGCGCGTATCCTCCTGCGCCAGGGCATGCGCGGCGTGCTTCCGGACAAGATTCGCCTACGCCGCTGGAAGGTGGGCTTCACCACCCCCGAGACCCGCTGGCTGTTCGCCCGCCGGGCCGTGTTCACGAGCCTTCTCCAGTCGCCGGCCTTCCAGAGCCGCCCCTACTGGCGCGGTCAGGCCAACGCCGACGCCTTTCGCGATGCGGCGCGCGGACGCACCGATGCGTCGCTCCTGCTGTGGCGGGTTATCAACGCCGAGCTGTGGCTGCGCGTCTTCTTCGACCAGTCGCCGGCCGCCGACGCCTGGCCCGACCTCGACCTCATTCGGCGCGGCGACGCGTGGGCGGCCGAGCGCTGCGGCGAGGCGGCGCAGCGCGCCCTCCTCCGCTACCGGCCGAACTGGGGACGCCACCTGTTCCAGGCCCTGGGCGGCGAGGTGTGGATGCGCGCACCGGTACGTACGCCGCTCGTCTCCGCGGGCGACGATCTCGAGGCCCTCGTGCGCGGGGCGCTGGATGACGCGATCGAGCCCGGCGACGTCGTGTGCGTCAGCGAGAAGATTGTCGCGATCAGCCAGGGCCGGTCGTTTCCGGTCGGCGAGGTGCAGGCGCGGCCGCTCGCCCGGGTGCTCAGCCGGTTCGTGCGGCGGACCTCGGCCGGCATCGGCCTGGGCATCCCCGAGACCATGGAACTCGCCCTGCGCGAGGCGGGCGGCCCTCGCATCCTCTGGGCCGCCGCGGTCGGGGCGGCCGGGCGCGCCGTCGGCCGCCGCGGCGATTTCTACCGCCTTGTGCCGCAGAGCGTGGCGGCGATCGACGGCCCGACCCGGGGCACGATCCCACCCTACAACACCCACGCCAAGCTCGGCCCGGCCGACCCCGCCGGCGTGGCCGCGCGCCTGTCCGCGGCGCTTGGCTGCGGCGTCGCCATCGTCGACGCGAACGACATCGACGTGAACGTTCTGGGCGTCTCGGACGGCGTCGACGCCGCGCGCGTGCGTGCCCTGCTGCTGGACAACCCGCTCGGCCAGGGCCATGAGCAGACGCCGGTGGCGCTCGTGCGGCGGGTCGGAGCGATGCCCGCGCGGGCAGGCGCGTAGCGCGCCAGGAACGACGCCCGGGACAGGCGAAGCATGTCGGTCGACACCGTCCGTCGTGGGGGGATCTTCATGCGTGCCCGAGCCCTGGTTGCCGGTGGCGTCGCTGCCGCCGTGCTCGCGGCGGCCTCCCTGCCCTTCGCCGCCGCCGCCGCCCGCATGCGCCCGGCCGCCACGCCGGCCTCGTGCAAGCCCCAGCTGGAGAACCAGGTCCACAAGAGCCGGGCCACGTCGGACGCCTGGCTGGACCACGGCGTGTCGGGGACGGTCCTCGACGTGGCAGGCGGCATCGTCGGCGTCCAGACGTCGAACGGAACGATCGCGACCGTGTACGTCGCCGCCGGCAAGCCCAGTGTCGCGCCCGGCCAGACCATCGCCGTGCAGGGCACGATGAAAAACGGCCTCATCTACGCCTCGAGCGTGCGGGTGACGGGCGGCAGGCCCTGGCCGGCGCCGACGACGCCGGTACAGCCGACCGGCGCGATCAAGCACGTGATCTTCATCATCCAGGAGAACCACTCGTTCGATAACTACTTCGGCACCTACCCGGGCGTCGTCGGGCTTCGGCCCGGCATCAAGCTGCCGCTCAAGAAGGGCGGTCCGCCCGCCATCGCCCCCTACCACCTGACCGCGCCGCTCACCCACGACCTCGAGCACGACTGGATTCCCGCCCACCGCGCCTACGACAACGGCAAGATGGACGGGTTCGTCTACGCCGACCAGTACACCGACGTGATGGGGTACTACGACGGCTCGGACATCCCCAACTACTGGTCGTACGCGGCCCACTTCACCCTGGACGACATGTTCTTCTCCTCGCTCATGGGCCCGTCGCTGCCCAACCACCTGTACACCGTGGCCGGGTCCGCCGGCGGCTGGATCTGGAACATGTGGGCGCCCCCCTCGTGCGGCTTTACCTTCGCGTCGGTCCCCCAGCAGCTGCAGGCGGCGCACGTCAGCTGGCGCGACTACAACGGCTTCGCGCCCGGCGGCTTCTGGCTGTGGAACCCGCTTCCCGGGTTCACCGCCTTCCAGCACAGCGCCGCCCTGCGCTCGGGCCTCGTGGCGAACACCCAGTACTTCCGCGACCTGCGCGACGGCAACCTGGCCTCGGTGTCCTGGATCACGCCGGACATGCTCGACAGCGAGCACCCGCCCACCGACTACCACCTGGGCATGTGGTACGTGACCGACCTCCTGAACGCCCTCATGGAGAGCCGCTACTGGAGCGACACCCTAGTCGTCGTCACCTGGGACGAGTACGGCGGCTTCTACGACAACGTGGCGCCCAAGCAGCTCGACCCCTACGGCTTCGGCTTCCGCGTGCCGGCGCTCGTCATCTCGCCGTACGCCAAGGCAGGCGCGATCGACGCCACGACCTACGACTTCACCTCCGTCCTGAAGTACATCGAGCAGCTCCACGGGCTGGCGCCGATCTCCAGCCGGACGGCCAAGGTGAACAGCATCGGCGGCAGCGTCGACCTGCGGCAGGCGCCGCTCGCGCCGTACCTGATCACAAAGCCCCTGACCGCAAGCCAGGTGCCGAAGTCGACCCTGCCGTAGGCACCCGGACGGCCCTCGCCACGTTTCGGACAGGCGAGCCTGCGCACCCGGGTGGCGAGCCTTCTCCGTTCCTTGCACGACCCCGCAACGACCCCGTCCCCGTCCGCCTTGCCACGTGCCGGGCAAGGGCGGCGTGGGCCAGGACAAGGGCGGCGGCGGTGGCGTCCTCGGGCAGCCTCGCCACCCGGCGGTCAGCCGGACGCGAGACGATCGGCCGCCCTCACGGATGGGACGGCGCAGGCGGCGCAGCGTCGCCTCGGCCCAGTCGAGCCCGTCCTCGCCTGGCAGGAGCGGCACCCCCAAGTCGAATGCGTCGCCCGGGATCCGGAGTGCGCGCGGACCCGCGCGCACTCGCGATCGCGCCAAACCGGGCCAGACGGGGCCGGCGGGCAGCCAGGCGTCGCTTACATCCCGGCCTCGGTTCCGGCCGGGAGCGCACCGGTGCCCGGGCGCATGCCCGGGCACGTCTCAGGTGCCGGCCGGTGTCGGTACGCCGACCGCGAACACATAGCCGTTGGGATCGGCAACATAGCACTCGCGCCAACCGTGCGTAGCGGTGCGGGTGGGAACGAGAACGGGTACCCCCGCCGCCACCGCCGCCGCCTCGACGCGTTCGGGGTCCAGGCCCATGAGCCGGATCTCGACGCCGCGTCCGCGCGCCTCGCCGGCAGGCGCGCGGACGGCGGACGGCATGCGCCCGTACGTCGTGTCCGCGTGCAGCATGATCTGCGCCCCCTGCGGACCCTGGAGGGCGGCAAACTCGGCGTTGTGGTAGAGGGCACGAATGCCGAGCACGTTCTCGTAGAACGGCAGCGACGCCTCGACGTCCGCGACGAGGAGGTTCAGGCTCAGGCCGGCGAGCGACCGACCGTAGTCATCCGGCGATCGCCACGACCCGGCGCCCGACTCCGCCACGCCATCGCCTCCACGGCGGACCGCACTCGTGCGGTCCGCGTCGTTCAGCCCTGTCCCACGGGATTCGCATGCGACGCGCCGAGCCCTGCGACGGCCCGGAACGCCGGGCCCGGGTCCGGCGCGCAGCCACGCCGCGCTCGCGGTAGGCGCCGTCGTCCCGGACGAGCGGGTGCCGGTGAGCGGCGGCCGTGCACAGGCAACCTTCGCCCAGGACGAGGTGATGGTCTCCGGTAGGGTGGACGGCGCAGTTGTCCTCCGCCGAGCGGCTCGCCCCCGCAGCACCTTGGGCTATGCCACCGACCGCCGCCATGGCGGCCAGGTCGCCGCCGTGCCGTCGGCGGGCGCTCGCCCCCGAATCGCTCCGCGAAGGACGAGCGGGTGGCGACGGGGCACGCCGGCGCCCCTTCTGGGCCCCGGACGCCGCAGCCACGCGGGGCGGGCGGGGCACGGGCACACATAGGCCCCCGGGCACACCCCCACACTACGGGGCGAGACGATGCACCCGGGGGTGGGCACACATGGCCGATCTCGCGCTTCGGAAGAACCTCGGCACGACCGACCGGGCGCTGCGTCTGGTGCTGGGCGCGGCGATGGTCGCGTATCCGGCCCTGGCATCCTGGGCGGCCTGGCTCGTGGCGCCTCTGGCCGCGCTCGGCGGCGCCCAGCTGTGGGCCGGCGCCACCGGCTACTGACCGCTGTACGCCATTCTGGGGTGGTCCACCCTGGAGCGTAGCGCCCGTCTCCACCCATAGCGGTCTGCGCTGCCGTCACGAACGGCGGCCGTCAGCCCGCGGTGCCGTCGCCGCCGGTTCCAGGGCTCCCCCTCCGGCCGTAGGGCACGACCTCCTCCGCACGCCGGGCAGCCGCCCCGACCGCAACGCACCTGCGCCGTCTGGTGGCCCGATGGGTGGGCAGGGTCCCGGCGGCGCGGCTCCACGCCGTCGTGGGGCGGCGCCCTCGGGCCGCGGCCCCGCGGCCGCGCGCCGTCGCGCGTGGTGGTGGACCCTGGGCCGCGGGGGCGATGGCCTTGCTCCGTTTACTACGCATCACTTACTATGCGACACTGAGTTCAAGGTCGCGGATCCAGCCGGCGGCCGATGGAGGGGGCCTTCCGTGTCACCAACCGTCCGCCGCGCCCTGGTCACCCTCGTGTCCGTCGCGATGGGCTACGCGAGCGCCCACTACCTGTTCGCCGGGTCGGCGGCGAACGTCGTTCCCTGGGGCGTCCTGGCCGCGGCCGCCGGGCTGTGGGCCGAAGACGCCGGGCAGGCGCGGGCGCAGGGCGGGCTTGCGGGGTTCGCCGTATCGGCCGCGTTCCTATGGTTCGACAACACGGACGCGAAGACGCCCGCGCATCTCGCCCACCTCCTGCCTGCCGTCGCCGTCGCGTCCCTGTTCGGTTTGGGCTGCGGCCTCGCTCTGGCGTGGCTGGCCTGGACGTTGCGCACGCGGTCCCGGCGCGTAGGCGCGCGCCGCTAGGCCTCGGCGAACGGCAGGACCATGTCGGTGTCGGGCGCCGGGTAGCCGAGAAGGCGGCTGGCCACCACGATCTGGCCCTTGTGGTGGAATTCGTGGGTCATCGGATGCGTAAGCGCCCAGCGCGCCGTGATCCGGACGGGCTTGTCCCGGAACGCCCGCTCCAGCGGCTCGTCGAGCCGGTCCCCGTACGTCTCGAACAGGCGCGCCACCATGAAGTCGACCGCCTCGAACCACGACCAGGCGCGCTCGGCGTCGGGCCAGCCGGCCGCGTCGGGAAGGGCCAGGCCCTCCTCCAAGAGCGCCCTGCGACCCGTCCAACCGATGTAGCAGGCGGCGATGTGCATGTGCCGGTCGCGCACCGACTGTCCGTCCAGCTCGGGCCGCGGCGCCAGGTAGGCCTCGCCCGGCAGGCTGGAGAGATGGTGAAGCAGGGTCTGGCGGGTGCGCCGCACCCAGTCGTAGGTGGTCATGAGCCCTTCGTCCGCCACGCGCTCCCCTCCTCCGCGTTCGTTCGTCGCGGTCGACCGGTGCCCTGCGTCACGACGCCGCGAGCAGCCGGACCAGTACCCGGTCCACGGCCAAGGCCGGGGGCACGCCGCTGCGCATGTCGAGCTCGCAGGCGAGAAGCTCCGCCACCGCTCCGGCCGGGTCGGGCCGGCCGCGCTCGGCGGCGGCGACCGCGCCGCGCACCTGCCAGGCCGCGAGGCCGAGGGCGGCGGCGGCCTGGTCGCCGGCCAGGCGGCGGCCCGCGGCGCGCGCCTCGTCGACGAGACCCCGGGCAGCCTGGAGCAAACGGACCTGCCGCTCCAGGTGGGCCGTGAGCGCGAACGGGCTCTCGCCGCCCTGCAAGGCCGCGCGGGCCGCGCGCAGGGCCGCGGCCAGGTCCCCCTGGAGGTAGGCGTCCCCCACCGCGAACACGCGCGCCGCGCTGGTGTCGGGCGTGAGGCGCTCGACCGCCGCGCGGTCGACCGCGCTCCCGTCCGGCCAGACATCCCGGTACTTGGCGAGCTCGCCCAGGGCCAGCGACAGGTCCTCGCCCACCCGCCCGAACAGGAAGACGGCCGTTCCCGGCGCCAGGGTCACGCCCCAGGCGCGCGCCGCCCGGTCGAGGAAGCCCGGCGCCCCGCGGCGGTCGGGAGCGGCGGCCTCCGCCGCCCACGCGCCCTTGCGCAGGGCAGCGACAACCCGGTCGGCGCGCCCGCCCTCCGCAGGCTCGCGCACCCAAAGGCACACGCCGGGCGCGGGCTGGTCGAGCGCGCGGGTCAGGGCCTCGGCCACGGCCGGGCCGGGCGACCCCTCCGGCCGGGCAACGATCAGGCGCCTCCCGCCCAGGCCGAAGGTACGCGCCTCGAAGGCCGCCGCCTGCCAGGCCATCGCGCCCTCGAGGCGCACCACCTGAAGGGGCGGCGAGGCAAGCTCGACAAGGCGGGCCCGGACCCGCGCCAACAGGTGGTCGGCGACCGCCTCGGCCTTGACCGGACCGTACACGTAGTACGAGGCGCGCAGCGGCGCGTCGGCGAGAGCGCCGGCGTCCGCCCGGTCGGCGCTCCTAGCCGCCGGCACGCTCCGCTCCCCCGGCGGGCGACGCGACAAGGTTCAGCATCCGCCCCGGCACGTAGACCACGCGGGCCGGCGCGCGCTCGCCGAGCGCCTCGCGTACCCGTTCGCGGGCGGTCGCAAGCGCAACCACGCGGTCCTCCGCCAGGTCGACCGGCACCTGGACGTGATCGCGCAGGCGACCGTTCACCTGGATCGGCAGGTCGACCTCGTCGACCCGCAGCATCGCCGCGTCGACGGCCGGCCAGGTGCCGGTCGCGAGCAGGTCGGTGTGGCCGAGGCGCTCCCACAGCTCCGAGGTGATCGCCGGGGCGAGCGGGTGGAGGAGGGTGACGAGGGTCTCCAGCTCGACCCGGGTGAGCTCGCCGCGGCGCTGGCCCAGGGCGTTGGCGTACTCCATCAGGGCGGCGAGCGCCGTGTTGTAGTGCAGGCCCTCGATGTCGTCCGTGACCTTGGCGATCGTGCGGTGGCGCAGGCGCTCGGCCTCGAGCGGTGGTGGCGCGTCGGGAATGCCGCCGCCGAGCGTTCCGTCGACGAGGTCCCAGACCCGGCGCAGGTAGCGGAACATCCCCTCGATGCCCTTGTCGCTGAAGTCGCCGCCCTCCTGGTACTGGCCCATGAACATCAGGTAGGCCCGCACCGTGTCGGCGCCGTAGCGGTCGAACAGGGCGTCCGGATTGATCACGTTGCCGCGCGACTTCGACATCTTGGCGCCGTTGTAGATCATGAGCCCGTGCGCGCGAAACACGTGGAACGGCTCCTCGAACGGCAAGAGTCCCATGTCGTGCAGCGCCATGCACAGGAACCGCGTGTACAGCAGGTGGAGGACCGAGTGCTCCTTGCCGCCGATGTACATGTCGACCGGAAGCCACTTGCGCGTGCGCGCCTCGTCGAACGCCCGGTCCGGGAAGTCGGTGGACGGGTAGCGCAGAAAGTACCAGGCCGAGTCGAGGAAGTTGTCCGAGACGTCCGTTTCGCGTCGCGCGGGCCCGCCGCACACGGGACAGGTGGCCGCGACGAACGCCGCGTCCGCCGCCAGCGGCGACTGGCCGGTGCCGATCGGCCGGAACGCCTCGACGTACGGCAGGATCACCGGCAGGTCGGACTCGGGCACCGGATGCCAGCCGTGCACGTCGCAGTGGATCATCGGGATCGGGGGGCCCCAGTAGCGCTGGCGCGAGATCAGCCAGTCGCGCAGCCGGTAGGTGGTTCTCCGGCGCCCGTAGCCCTCGCGCTCGGCCCAGGCGATCGCCGCCTCGCGCGCGTCGGCGCTGGGCATGCCGCTGAGCGGACCCGACCGGACCATGACCCCCTCGCCCGTATACGCCTCGGCCAACGGCTCGGGGAGCCCCTCCTCCGGCAGGACCACGACGGGCACCGGCAGGTCGAACCGGCGGGCGAACTCGAAGTCGCGCTCGTCGTGCCCCGGCACGGCCATGATCGCGCCGGTGCCGTAGCCGCCCAGGACGTAGTCGGCTACCCAGATCGGGATCTCCTCGCCGGTCGCGAGATTGCGTGCCCGCGCACCGGTATCGACGCCCGTCTTCTCCCGCGTCGCGTCGGTCCGCTCGGCCTCCCGGCGGCCCCGCGCCGCCTCGATGTATGCGGCGACCGCCTCGCGCCGGTCGGGGGCGCACACCTCGAGGGCGAGCGGGTGCTCGGGCGCCAGGACGACGAACGAGGCGCCATACACGGTGTCCGGCCGGGTGGTGAAAAAGGCGACCTCGCGGCCCGGGTGGCCGACGACCGGAAACGCCATCTCCAGGCCGAACGAGCGGCCGATCCAGTTGCGCTGGGCGGTCTTCACCACATCGGACCAGTCGAGGCGGTCCAGGTTGTCGAGGAGCCGGTCGGCATACTTCGTGATCTTCAGGAACCACTGCTCCAGCTGGCGCGTCGACACCTCGGTGCCGCAGCGCTCGCACGCCCCGGCGATGACCTGCTCGTTCGCGAGCACCGTCAGGCACGACGGGCACCAGTTCACCGGCGCGCTTCGCTTCTCGGCCAGGCCGTGCTTGGCGAGCTGGGTGAAGATCCACTGGGTGAACCGGTAGTACTCCGGCTGCGTCGTGTCGACCTTGCGCGACCAGGCGAAGCGCCCCTGCATGCGGTGCAGCTGCTCGGTGAAGTGGGCGATGTTCTGCGCGATGAGCGTGCCGGGGTGCACGTTCATCTTGATCGCGAAGTTCTCCGAGTGGATGCCGAACGCGTCGAAGCCGATCGGCTCGAACACGTCGAACCCGCGCAGCGCCTGGAAGCGCCCGTACACGTCGACGCCCGTGAAGGCGAACACGTTGCCGATGTGCAGCCCCTCGGCCGAGGGATACGGGAACATGAGCAGGTTGAAGAACGGGCGACGGGCGCGGTCGAGGTCGACCTCGCCGACCCCGGCCTCCTCCCACCTCGCCCGCCACTTGGCCTCGACGGCCGCCGGATCGTACCGCACGCCGAACCTCCTTAGCAGCCCGACACGCACGCGGGCGCAGGGGGCGCCCGCAGACCTTGGCCGAGTGTACCATCCGGCCGCGCCGGTGCGGAAGTTTGGCGGCCAGGCCCAGTCCTCCCCTGGAAATGTGGAGGAAAGGCCCGCAGGGCGTCCGAACATTCCGCCGGGTGCGAATTTGCTGGAGAGGGGTACACGCGTGGCACGATCCTGGTCGCGTCTTCTCGGCGCCGCCACCTCGGCGTCGCTCCTTGTCGCGGGGCTCGCCGTGGGCTCGGTCGCCCAGGCCGCCCACCACCGGCCGGCCGGCGTCAAGACCGGCGGCACGCTCGTCATCGGCGAGTCCTCGGCCGATGTGGGCAACTGGGACCCGGTGGCCACCTACGAGATTCCGTGGGCCACGGTGATGAACAACGTGTTCGAGGGCCTCACCTTCCGCAACCCGCAGCTCCAGCTCCAGCCGGGGCTCGCCACCTCGTGGAAGTACCTGAACCCGACCACCTTGCAGTTTCAGCTGCGCAAGGGCGTGACGTTCCAGGACGGCGAGCCGTTCAACGCCACCGCCGTGCAGTACACCTTCAATCGCCTGCTCGGTCCGGCCGGTGCCAAGGGCCCCGAGCAGGGCAACTACACCTCGATCAAGTCGGTCCAGGTCGTGAACCCGTACGAGGTCATCTTCCACCTGCGCGCGCCGGACCCGAGCCTGCTCACCAAGCTGAGCGGCTACGGCGCCGTGATCGTGCCGCCCCAGTACATCCAGAAGCACGGCGCAGCCTACTTCGCCGACCACCCGATCGGCACCGGTCCGTTCATGGTCACCAAGTACGTGCGCGGCAGCGAGATCGTGCTCACCCGCTACCCCCACTACTGGCGCGGTCCCGCCTACCTCCAGACGGTCATCTACAAGTTCCTGCCCGAGGACTCGACCCGCCTCGCCGACCTCCAGACCGGTGCGATCAACGTCATGCAGGCGGTGCCGATCCCGGACGTGCCCCTGCTGAAGTCGAACCCGGCCTATACCACCTACGTCGCCGTCACGCCGACGGTGTACGAGTTCGGCTTCGACGTCACCCAGCCGCCCGTGAATAACGTCCTGGTGCGCCGGGCGATCAACATGGCGATCAACGTGCCGGCCATCATCAAGGCCGTGCTCAAGGGCTACGCCAAGCCGATCTCCAGCTACCAGGGACCGCTGTCGTTCGGCAACGACCCGAACCTGAAGCCGATCCCGTACGACCCGGCCAAGGCGAAGGCCCTCCTCAAGCAGGCCGGGGTCAAGGCCGGCACGCCGATCACGATCGGCTACGACGGCACGGACACGACCTTCCAGGAGGTCGCCCAGGCCGCCGCCTCCTACCTCGACGCGGTCGGCTTCAAGGTGACCCTCATGCCGGTGGAGCAGAACACGTTCTACAACCAGGACATCCCGGACCAGAAGGCCGGCCAGATGTTCGAGTTCGGCTGGGGCGGCTGGACCCTCGACTTCGACAACACCGCCTACCTGCTGTACATGCCCAAGCAGTTCTACAACCCGTCGTTCTCCAACCCCGAGGTGTCGAAGCTGATCCTGGCCGAACGCTCGACCAACAACGTCGCCGCCCGCCGCCAGGACTTCTACAAGCTCGACACGCTCCTCCAACAGCTCGAGCCCGGCGTCAACCTGTACGACACGGAAGAGATCTGGGCGACGAGTTCGAACGTCCAGAACTTCGTCGCGCCGCCCGACGACCGGCTCTGGCTGTGGCACACCTGGGTCAAGTAGTACAGCCGTAGGCGGGCGAGGGGGGCGAAGGCCCCCCTCGCCATTCCTCGGGAAGGGAGATGGCCATGCGGATCGTGGCCTATGTCGTCCGCCGCATCCTCCAGGGCGCCCTCGTCATGCTGGTCCTGTCGATCGTCGTGTTCGTCACGATCCGGCTGACGGGCAATCCCGTCGCCGGCCTGCTCCAGGGCCTGAGCCCGACCAAGCAGGCCATCGCCCACCTCGAGCACGCGCTGGGCCTCGACCGGCCGCTCTACGTCCAGTACGCGGCCTACATGTGGCAGGCCGTACGCGGCAACCTGGGCCAGTCGTACTCGATGCAGGTGCCGGTGACGACCCTCATCTGGAGCCGCTTCCCGGCGACGCTCGAGCTCGCCTTGGCGGCGATCGTGGAGTCGATCCTCATCGCCGTGCCGCTGGGCACCTACGCCGCCCTGCACCGCGGCTCGACCGGCGACCTGGCGGTGCGCGGCGCGTCGCTCATCGGCATCTCGTTCCCGAACTTCTGGCTGGGGATCATGCTCGTCCTCGTCTTCTCCGTCACCTGGCGGATCTTCCCCGCGTCGGGCGACGCGGGCCTCCTCAGTTTGGTCCTGCCGGCCACCACCCTCGGCCTCATCCTCGCCGGCGTCGAGATGCGCCTCGTTCGCGCGAGCGTTCTCGAGGTCGTACCCCAGGACTACGTGCGCACCGCCCGCGCGAAGGGCTCCCCGCCGGCCCGGGTGCTCACGACCCACATCCTGCGCAACGCCCTCCTGTCGATCGTCACCTTCACCGGACTGCAGTTCGCCGGCCTCCTCGGCGGCGTCGTCATCATCGAGGACATCTTCGCCTGGCCGGGCCTGGGCCAGATCGGCCTCACGGCGGTGGAGCAGCGCGACTACCCCCTGGTCCAGGGGATCGTCCTGTTCTTCGCCGCGCTCCTCGTCCTCGTCAACCTCCTCACCGATCTCAGCTACCTGCTCATCGACCCCCGCATCCGGTTCGAATAGGAGGTGCGCCGTGGCACAGCCCGCAGTCTCCCCGGCGCCCGCCGCCCCGGCCGCGCCCAACCGTACGCACCGCCTGCGCCGCTGGCTGTCGGCCTCGGTCCTGATCGGCGGCGTGGTGGTGGCGGTTGTCGTCGTGATCGCCGCCCTGAGCGGCCTCCTGGCCCCGAACCCCAACGCCCTGTCCCTGGGGGCGACCCTGGCGCCGCCCTTCTTCCAGGCCGGCGCCGCCGCGGGCGCACCGCTCGGCACGGACTACCTCGGGCGCAACGTGCTCAGCCTGATCATCGCCGGCACGCCCATCTCGCTCGAGATCGGTCTGCTCGCCACCACTTGCGCGGCCACGCTCGGCACCGCCCTCGGCCTCCTGTCCGGCTATGCCGGCGGCTGGGTGGACGACGTCGTCATGCGCCTTGTCGACGTCCAGCTCGCCTTCCCGTTCATCCTCATGGCCCTCACGTTCATGGCCGTGTCCGGCCCAGGCCTGGCCAAGCTCATCGTCATCCTCATCCTCTCGGGCTGGGTCACCTACGCCCGCGTCGTGCGCGGCGAGACGCTGCGCCTGCGCGAGCTCCTGTTCGTCGAGTCGGCGCGGGCCGTCGGCGCGCCCCGTCGGCGCATCCTGGCCCGGCACATCCTCCCCAACGTCCTGCCCTCGGTGCTCGTCCTGGCGCCCATCGACGTGGCGAACAACATCCTCCTGTCGGCCGCCCTGACCTTCATCGGTCTGGGCATCGACCCGTCCATCCCGTCCTGGGGAGGCCTGCTCGCAAACGGCCGAATCTACCTGAACACCAGCTGGTGGATCGCCACGTTCCCGGGCCTGGCGATCATGGTCACCGTGTTCGGCTTCAACCTCCTCGGCGACGGTCTGCGCGACGCCCTCGACCCGCGCAGCCGCACGTGAGCGGGCAGGCCGGCGACGCGCGCGCCGCGGCGCGCCGAGCCCATCTGGCGGACCGCGCCCGCGCCTACGCCGAGGTCGCGATGCGCAACGCCGGGCGCGAGTACCCGGCGTACGGCCTGTTCGTCGACACCGCCCCAGGCTCGGTTGCGTACGGCCGTCCCCGCGACCTGCACCCGCTGTTCTACGGCAGCTTCGACTGGCACTCGTGCGTCGAGATGTACTGGGTCCTGGCGCGCCTCCTGCGTTTGCTGCCCGACCGGATCGACGCCGCGGCCGTGGCCGCCTTCCTCGACACATCCCTCACGCCGGCGGCGGTGGCCGGCGAGCTGGCGTTCTTCGCCCGGCCGGCCCACGGCGCCATCGAGCGGCCGTACGGCTGGGCCTGGGCGCTTCGCCTGCAGCGCGAACTCGACGCCCTCGACGCGGCCGGGGGGACGGCGTGGGGCGGCACGCTCGCCCCGCTCACCGACCACCTGGCCGCCGGCCTGCGCGCCTGGCTCGACCGACAGGCGCTACCCGTGCGCTCCGGCCTGCACGGCTCGAGCGCGTTTGCCCTGTCGCTCGCCTGCGACGTCGACCTGGCCCCCGACCGGGCCTGGGACCCGCCCCTGCGGCACGCCGCCCGGGCGGCGTTCGGCCGCTGGTTCGCCGCCGACACCGACGCCCCGGCACGGTACGAGCCGTCCGCCGGCGACTTCCTCTCGCCCTCGCTGAGCGAGGCGGCGCTCGCGGCCGCCCTCCTGCCGGCGAACGCGTTTGCCCGTTGGCTCGACGCATTCCTGCCGGGCCTGGGCCGCGGCGAGCCGTCCGGACTGTTCGCACCGGTCGCCGTCGGGGACACGTCGGACGGCGCCATGGCCCATTGGGTCGGCCTCAACCTGAGCCGGGCGTGGGCGTTCGAGCGGATCGCGCGGGCGCTTGGCCCCCACGACCCGTTCCTGCCCCGCCTTCTTGAAGCGGCCGGGGTCCACGCCGCGGCCTCCCTCGAGCAGGTCGTGGGCAGCGACTACATGGTGGAGCATTGGCTCGTCGCGTACGCCGTCCTGTACCTCGACGCCGCCGACGGACCCGGGGCCGCTCCCTAGCGACCTCGGCGATCGCCGGGCAGCCCGGTGCGGCCGACCGCACCGGGCTGTTCTTCGCCCGGGCCTACGGGTCGCCCGGACCGGCGTCGCCCGCTCGGGACGGCGCCGCCGCGCCCGCGACGCTGGCGAGCGCGCGGCTGACCATCGCGCGCACCCGGGGCACGGGATCCTGCCCCAGCCGGTCCGTGACGTCCGCCGCCCGGGCGACCGCATGGCGGGCGACCATCTCCCGCACCCGCCAGGCCTCGTCGGACGTGGCCTGGACGATGGCGTCCGTAGCGGCCGCGTCCCACACATGGAGCAGGCCGCGCGCCGACCAGACGCGCGGCCGGTACCCGTGGCGACCGCCTTCCCGCCCTGCCAGCACCTGGCGGGCGGCGACCCCGCCCGGGTTGCGCACGAGCGACACGGCCCACGACGAACGCCCGCCGTCCGCCGGCACCTGCCCTGCCCTGCCCTGCCCTGCCCTGCCCTGCCCTGCCCTGCCCTGCCCTACCCTGCCCTGCCCTGCCCTACCCTGCCCTGCCCTGCCCTGCCCTGCCCTACCCTGCCCTGCCCTGCCCTGCCCTGCCCCCCAGCCGCCGACGCCACGCCCTCCGGAACGGCGTTCCGATCGCCTACAGCGGCCGGTGGTCGGCGGTGCGGACGATCCGCCCGCTACCCGCCTCGGCAGTGACCCGTCCCTCCTCGAACGCGACCCGGCCGCCGACCAGGGTGAGACGCGGCCAGCCGGTCACCTCGAAGCCGTCGAACACGGAGTAGCCGGCGCGGGTGAAGTACGGCGGTCCGACCACCCGCCGCGCCTGCGGGTCGAACACCACCAGGTCGGCGTCGGCGCCGACGGCGACCGCCCCCTTGCGGGGGTAGAGCCCGAACAGCTTGGCCGCGTTGGTGCTCATCACTTCGACCATACGCTCGAGGCTGATCCGGCCGGCGCGCACGCCCTCCGAGTACAGCATCGGCAGCTCCCACTCCAGGTTGGCGACGCCCGGACGCAGGTTCTCGACGTTGAGGGCGGGGTCGAGCTTGGCCGCAAGGTCCCAGGGCGCGTGGTCGCTGCCCAGCGTGTGCACGTCCCCGGCCGCCACCGCGCGCCACATCGCCTCGACCTCGGTGGCTGCCCGCAGGGGGGGCTCGCCGACGTACTTCGGCCCGTCCGGTTCGAGCATCCGCTCCGCGCTCAGGTGCAGGTAGAGGGGACGGGTTTCGACGTACACCGGCACCCCCGCCGCGCGCGCGCGGGCGGCCGCGGCCACCGCGACCCCCGACGAGACGTGGACCAGGTACACCGGCGCGCCGGACGCCTGGGCGAGCGCGCACGCGCGCTCCACGGCGATGATCTCGGCCTCGATCGGCCGGCTCTCGCCATAGTGGCGCAGGTCACCCCGCCCGGCCGCCATGAGGGCGCGGCCGGCCGCCTCGACGATCGTGTTGTCCTCCGGGTGCAGAAGGACGAGCATGCCCCGCGCCGCCGCCGCCCGCATCGTCTCGACGACGGCGCCGCCGGCTCGATCGAAGCTCGGGCTGACCATGAACATCTTCAGCGTACGGTAGCCCGCGTCGGCGAGCTGCCCGGCCACTGCGGGCCCGTCTTCGGCCGGATCGGCCACCACCGGATGGAGGAACACGTCGGCCACTGCCTGGCTGCGCACCTGTGCCTCCACCCCGGCGAGGGTCTCGGGCAGGTGGGGGTACCGGCCGAACACCATCGAGCCGATCGTGGTGATCCCGCCTGCCACCGCGGCCCGGGTGCCAGAGGCGAAGTCGTCGACCCACGTCGGGCCACCGTCTGGCGCCGGGGGCGGCGTCAGGTGCGTGTGCGGGTCGACGCCGCCGGGAAGGACCAGGCAGCCCGTCGCATCGATCTCCCGCCGTCCCTGCATCGCGCCGCCGATCTGGACGATGCGTCCTTCCTCGACCGCCACGTCGGCATCGCCCTGACCGGCGGCGTTCACCACCCGTCCGCCCCGCACCACCACGTCGTACACCGTCGCCCTCCTTCTCCTGTGTCCCTGCGTCCGCCCTCCGGCCCGACGCGGCTACGACCGCGGCGTCGGGCGACAGGGAGGTGTTGGGTCGCGCCCTGTCCTTCCCCGCCGCCGGCGCCGGTCCTGCCGGCTGGAGGACGAGGGAAGCGGTGGGATCGCTGCGCAACGCTGCAGGACCTGGACATGCCGGCCTGCGCCGGAAGCGCCCTGCAACCACTGCCACGGTCAGGGTCGATTCCCGCAGGCGACAGACACACCATTTCGGTCTACAAAAGTTGTCGGGACCTCGACCGCGCCGCGGGCGCTGCCCGCCGCCGGAGGCCCACTCGAGGAGGGTGTTTGTGAAGAAGGCTACGTGGCTCGCGCTCGGCTTGCTCAGCGCCGCCGTCGTCGGGGCGCCGGCCCTCGCCGCCTCGGCGCCCGTCGGCGAAACCATCGCCATGGTCGCGACTGCGTACGGCCCCAGTGCTGCCGACAACTACCCGTACGGCCCGACCGACTACTTCGGCCAGCCGCTCACGGCGGGCGACGTCGCCGTCGACCCGTCGATCATCCCCCTCAAGACCTGCCTGTACGTCACCGGCTACTCCTCCCGCAGCCTCCCGGCGGGCGGCTTCATCGGCGAAGCCGACGACACCGGCGGGGCGATCAAGGGAGACCGCGTGGACCTGTTCATGAACGTCTCCCCCGCACAGGTGAGCAACTTCGGCATTCAGCACGTCACGGTGAAGGTCCTCGGCCCCGCCAACACGGCCGCCGGATCCGGCACCGCGGCGTGCTCCCAGTACAGCGCCGGCGGTACGTCGGGCGGGCAGAACTCGTCCGGCGGGAACGCGAACAACGGCGCAGGGGCCGGCAACGGCGCCACAACCAACAGCGGCACCGGCGGTGCCGGTGCCAACGGCGGCAACGCCGGTACGGCCGGCAACGCGGGCGCGGGTGGTGCGGGCGGCAACGGTGGTGCGGCCGGCAACGCGGGCGCAGGTGGTGCGGGCGGCAACGCCGGTACGGCCGGCAACGCAGGCACCGGTGGCGCGGGCGGCAACGGCGGTGCGGCCGGCGGCGCCAACAACGGCGGCACGGGCGGTACGGCCGGAGCCGGTGGCGCGGGTCCGTCCGGCGCAGGCGGGTCGTCGGGTCGTCATCACCGCTTCGGCCGGCGGGACGGGCACCACTGGCGCGGCCACTGGCGGCGCTGGGCGGAACGACGCTTCGACCGTCGCTAGCGCCCAGTCCCCTCATCGGCTCCACAGGATGGTGGCGCGCTCGGCGGACCCTTGGGGGGTCCCCGGCGCGCCGCTCTTGTCGGAGCGGGCGACCGCGTGTAGCGTCTTTTGACGGAGCCCGGGACCGCGAACGGTCGAACGGACGGGAGGCGCGCGATGGATCGTTCCATCGGGGATGACGTGGCCATCCGCCGGGCGGGGTCGAGCCTGGTCGAGGTGACCACCGCGCGCGGCAACGTGCACGGGCTCGTGGCCACGGGGGACAGCGTCGAGGTCCTGGAGCATCGCCTGCAGGACGGCGTGCGCTTCGGCTTCATCCCGCAGGAGGGATGGAACGCGTTCGAGGCGATGGTCGTCCTGTCCGGTGCCCTCGAGTGCCTGAGCCACCCGCTTGGCCTTCTCTCGCCGGGGGACACCATCTCCGCCTGGCCGGTACGCGAGCCGTACGCCTTCCAGGCCCGCGGGGTGACGGTTGTCCTGCACGTCTCGTCGAAGCCCCAATTTGCCGCGGCAACCGAGGACATCCAGCGCCTGACCGAGATGGCAAGGCAGGTCGCCCGCCGCGACGGCTACACGCATGACCACTGCCTGCGCGTCCAGACCCTCGCGTCCGCACTCGGCCGCGCCGTGGGTCTCGCCCCCGACCGCCTGCACTGGCTGCTCTACGGCGCGTACCTTCACGACGTGGGCAAGTCGCGCGTGCCCGAGGAGCTCCTGAGAAAGCCGGGCCCGCTCACCGCCGAGGAGTGCAAGGTGATGCGCCAGCATGCCCGCTGGGGAAGCGAGATGCTGGTCGGCACCCGGCTCGAGCCGGCGAGCCCGATCGTCCTCCAGCACCACGAGCGGCTTGACGGTAGCGGCTATCCGGACGGCCTGCGCGACGACGCCATCAGCCTGGAGGCACGGATCGTCGCCATCTGCGACACGTTCGACGGGATCGTCACCGACCGGCCCTACCACCGCGCGCAGCCGGTCGAAGTGGCGGTGGCCGAGTTGCGCCGGTGCGCCGGCCGTCTGCTCGACGCGAGCCTGATCGACATGTTTGTCGATCTACCCTTGACGTCGATGGTCCACCCAACCTAGATTGGGTGCGAGATCCAACTTGACTTGCGTTCGGACAGGAAGGGATTCGCATGCGCGGGCTCCACCTCGGGGTCGCCATCGCCCTTGCGGCGATGGCGGCCGTGGCGGTGTCGGGCGGCGCGGCCGCCGCGGGCACCTATGCGTCCCAGGACAACACCACCGTAAACGTGAGCGCCCCCGTGTCAGCGCCCAACCTGGGCACGGGTGCGCTCTCGATGTCCCTCCAGGAGCAGGTGCAAGGTGTCGTCCAGGGCGCCCTGGGGACCGATCTGCCGTACGACTTCGTCATCGTCGAGGTGAACGGGTCGCCCGTCCTCGGCGTGGACCCGTTCTGCGACTACTCCGGGTAGCCGCTTCCGGCGCGACGCTTGGCTCGTGAGGAGGGATGGCGATGGGCGAGACGGCACCGAAGGACCTGACCGTCCGTCGGGTCGGCGCGTGCATCGACGAGGTGGCCGCGGACGAGGGCGTCAGCCGCCTCGTCGCCCAGGGCGACGGCACCGAATGCATCCAGCACCGGCTCGCCTCGGGCGGCCTGTTCGGCTTCGTGCCCCAACGGGGATGGACGGCGTTCGAGGCGGTCACGGTCCTGTCCGGCCGCCTCGTCTGCGTGTCGCACGCGATCGCACCGCTGGGCCCGGGCGACACGGTGTCCGCTTGGCCCGTTCGCCACTCCTACCTGTTCCAGGCGCTCGAGCCGACGGTGCTGCTCCATGTCTCGTCCCAGCCGGCCTTCGCCCAGACGGCCGGCGCCGCTGTGCCGGAGTGGTCCAATCTCGAGGGTCCGTTCGACCGCTTCGTCGCGGTGCCCGAGGCGTTCGCCTCGTAGGCGGCGCCCCGCGCCGCGCCAGGGCTCCGCGCCACCCGGCGCGGAGCCTTCGCGTCCGGGCATGAGGGCGGCGCGGCCGCACACCCTAGCCGGGAAGGGAGCGTGCACGATGGCGCAGTTCGAGCTACCCCACCTTCCCTACCCGCCCGACGCCCTGGAACCGTACATCGACGCGCAGACGATGCAGATCCACCACGGACGCCACCACGCCACGTACGTGCAGAACGCGAACAAGGCGCTCGAGGACCATCCCGGACTGCGGGACAAGACCGCCGAGTGGCTGCTCGGCCACCTCGACGAGGTGCCCGAGAGCCTGCGCGCCACCGTACGCAACCAGGTCGGCGGGTGCGTCAACCACGCCCTCCTGTGGACCGTCATGGGTCCGCACAAGGGCGGGCAGGCGACGGGCGAGATCGCCCAGGCGATCCGAGACACGTTCGGCGCCTTCGGCCCCTTCCGCGAGCAGTTCACGAAGGCCGCCCTGGGCGTGTTCGGCAGCGGCTGGGCCTGGCTCGTTGTCCGGCCGGACACGTCGCTCGCCATCGTCGCCACGCCCAACCAGGACAGTCCGCTCATGCAGGGGCTGGTACCCGTGCTGGGCTGCGACGTCTGGGAGCACGCCTACTACCTGCGCTACCAGAACCGGCGGGGCGACTACGTGGACGCATGGTGGCACGTTGTCGACTGGGACGAGGTCGACCGGCGGTACCGCGCCGCCGTCGCCTGAGCGAGCGGGGGCGGGCGGCCCCGGCCGCCCGCCCCCGGCATCCCCGATGGCCAGGCGCTAGCCCTGGCTGCTGACCGTCCACAGGTTCGGGAAGTAGGTGCCGTTGGCCGCCATGGTCGACATGAACCCCTTGAGGAGGGGCGTGACCTCCCAGAAGGTCGGCGTCGAGGGCAAGTACACGATCGGCACCTGCTGCGCCGCGTACACCTGGTAGGTGTCGAGGCGCTGCGCGATCTGGGCCGGCGTGCCCGGCTCCTCGGTGGCCGCGATGAGCGCGTTCATCTTCGCGTCGTTGTACCCGTCCCAGGCGATGGCGCCGGTGCCCAGCACCTCGTCGCCGGTCGGGTAGGAGAAGTAGCCCCAGCCACCCCACCACACCATCGCCCACTTGTGGACGATGGCAGCCTGCTGGCTTTCGAGCGAGATGATGTTGGTGAACGGCTGGGTCTCCAGGGTGAGGTCGATGCCTTCCTTGGCCCAGTCCTCCTTGAGCAGGGTCGCCCACGAGGTGAAGGTCTGGTTGCCCGAGACGTACACGAGCGTGAACGCCAGCGGCACGCCCTTCTTGGTCATGACGCCGTTCACCATCTTGTACCCGTCCTTGAGCAGGATCTGCTTGCCCTTGGCCGGGTTGAACGGGTACGGCACGCCGATCTTGGGGTCGTAGAACGGGTTCTTCGGCACGCTCGGGATGGGCCCATAGTCGGTCACGCCGACGCCGTTGGCGATCTTGATCATCGTCTGCTCATCGACGCCGTACTGGAGCGCCTGGCGCACGGCGAGGTCGTTGAACGTGGCGCCGACGCTCTGGGCCTTGGGGCTAAAGTTGGGCTGGATGTAGGTGAAGCCGAAGTTGTACTGCGGCGCGATCTTGTACTGGCCGTTCAGCTGGCCACGCGCGCCGTACAGGGAGTTCGGCAGGTAGCCGACGTCGAGCGTCCCCTTGCGCAGGGCGGCGAACTCGGCGGCGTCCGAGGCGAAGTACTCCCAGATGAAGCGGGAGATCGTCGCCTTGTGGCCGCTGTAGTTCTCGTTCGGGACGAAGGCCCAGTACTGGTTGGGGACCATGCTCTGGAACTTGAACGCACCGTCCACGACCGCGTACTGCGGGGCGGTCGGCTGGTCGCTCAGCTTGCTGATCCACTTGAGCTCCTGGTTCCAGTTGCTGTACTTGTCCCAGACCGCCTTCGGCGCCGGGACGATCGCGTTGAGGCTGTTCTGGATGAACCAGATCGGGTTGGCACCCTTGTTCAGGTTGATGACGACGGCGTGCGGCCCCTGGGCGGTGAAGCTCGTGATCTGGTATGGGATGCCGTCGCTGCCGCACTGGGCGAACGCCCAGGGGGCCGACTTGGCGCACGACGCGGCCATGAGATCGTACGTCCACACCACGTCGGCCGAGGTGACCGGGGTACCGTTCGACCACTTCAGGTTCGGGTGCAGGTGGATGGTGAACACGGTGTCGGACTTGTTCACCGTCACCGATTGGGCGAGAGAGTTCGCGTAGTCCGCCGTATCCTTCGGGCTGATCTGCACGAGGTCTGTGTACATGAGACCGTTGGTCGCGAGGTTGGGGCTACTCTCGTCGATCGACGACTCGACCGGGAACCAGTCGTTGATCGAGTTGCCGGACGCCAAGGCCATCGTGACAGTGGCACCCGCGGCGGCTTGCTTGTGGCCGGCGGCAACCGCCGGGACGAGGCCCGTTCCGACGACGAGCGCGGCGGACAGCGCGGCAAGCGTGCCTGCGCGCATCCATCGAAGCATCGCATTCCCTCCATGGCCCGGCGCAACCGCCGGGACGATACTGCAACCAGCAATGCCGCCCGCGACCGGAGCCGCAGGTCGAGACGTGTCCGGGCCGCCGGCTGCCGACCGACCGTGGGGCGGACAAGGCGTTCGATTCCCGGCGCCGGCCGCGGTTCCTGCCGCGTCATGCCCGGGCATCCGCCCGCAGCCCCCTTCCCACCCCCGGATGCCAAGGGGCGGGCTCCCGGGTGGCGGCTCCCTGGGTCTGGCGTCCGCCCGCCGCAACGCGGGACGCCGCCCGGTCGGGCGGCGTCCCGCGAAGGCAGACGTAGGTCAGGGAATCGTGACCGGTCCGGCCACGGGGTTGCCTGCCGCGTCGACCCAGGCGCTCAGGTCGATCGCATCGCCCGAGGCCAAGGTGGCACCGGAACCGAGCGTGATCGTGTACACCTCGCCCGAGGCGTCGAACGATCCCGTCGCGCCCGTCCCGAACGTGGCGCCGCCCGCCAGCGCCAGGCCACCCAGGACGTCGGCGGACGTCGCCATCGCCTGGGTGAACGTGAGGACGACCGATCCTTCGGTACCGCCGGTAAGCGAGGTGGCGCTCAGCCCGACATCCGCCGGGTCGTTCGTGGCGAGCGCGATGGCATTGCCGGTCGCGCCGGGCGCGCCCGCCGTGAGCATGACCGTGCCGGTGGCGCCGGTTGCCGTCGTCGAGGCCGTCACGCCGATGCCGGCCGCATTGATCGCGCTCGCCAGCGTCGCCGGCGAGTCGTACTGGTTGCCGGTCGGGGACGCGGAGGCGGTGAACGTGGTCGTACCGATCGTGACGCTGTCCCCGGCAGGCGCGCTAAAGGCCACCGGCGACGGCGGCGAGTTCGGGTTGCTGCCCGGGATCTGCACGGTGGAGTAGATGTAGGACCCCATGGACACGTGGGTCCCCGCAGCCCCCGCGTCGGCACCCACCGCCGTGAACGTGACCGAGTCGCCCGAGACGGTGGCGGTGATGTTCGGGTCTGTCCCGGTGACCGACCTGGCCAGCACGGTGGCCGTCTGCGCGGCGTCACCGTAGGTGCCGAACCCGGCGCAGTGGCCGGAGTTCCAGTTCGGGTCACACAGGTACAGGTTCGCGTTCGCCGCCACCGCGCTCGTGAACGTGACCGTGATCTGCGCGTTGGCAGCCGTCGGCAAACTGAAGGGCACGGGCGACGGCGGCGAGTTCGGGTTGCTGCCCGGGATCTGCACGGTGGAGTAGATGTAGGACCCCATGGACACGTGGGTCCCCGCAGCCCCCGCGTCGGCACCCACCGCCGTGAACGTGATCGAGTCGCCCGAGACGGTGGCGGTGATGTTCGGGTCTGTCCCGGTAACCGACCTGGCCAGCACGGTGGCCGTCTGCGCGGCGTCACCGTAGGTGCCGAACCCGGCGCAGTGGCCGGAGTTCCAGTTCGGGTCACACAGGTACAGGCTCGCGTTCGCCGCCACCGCGCTCGTGAACGTGACCGTGATCTGTGCATTGTCCGTCGTCTGGACGCCGTTCAGGACGATCTGCCCGGTCGCCGCGGCGGGCGCGGTGAGCGCCGCGGACGCCCCGGCCCCATACGCCACAGCGGGAGTGGCAGGGGAGACGCTGTCATTGCCCGCGGCGTCGAGCGCCTCGACCTCGAACGTGTACTGATCGCCGGCTGCCAGGCCAGTGACGAGGGTCGACGACGCGCCCGCGGCCAGCGTGCCGCCTCCATTGGAGGCCGCAACCTGCGTGTACGTGGACGAACCGGCAGGGGCGTCCAGGACCTCGTAACCGGATGCGCCCGCAACCGCACCCCAGGTGACCTGGATGCCCCCGGCCGCTTCGGTGGCAGTGACGCCCGCCGGGGTCGTCACACCGTACTGGACGGACGCGCTGGCCGTGGACGTGGGCGTGGCGCTGCCTGCACCGAGCGCCTCCACCTCGAAGGTGTACGACGCCCCTGCGGCCAGTCCCGTCACGGTGGTGCTTGTCCCACCGGCTGCGACCGGGCTTCCGATCGGTGCGTAGCCCTGCCCGTTCGACACCAGCACCTGGTAGCCGGTCGGGCTTGTGTCGCCCGCCCAGGAGACCTGGACGCCGCCGAGCACTTCGCTCGCCGTGACGGCGGTCGGAGCCGTGACGTAGGTCAGTGCGGCCGACGCCGGCGATACGCTGCCGTTGCCCTCGCTGTCGAGCGCCTCGACCTCGAACGTGTACGCCGTGCCTCCCGTGAGACCGGTGATGGTGGCCGACGCAGCGCCCGAAGGCAGGGTCCCGCCGCCGTCCGCCACTGCCACCTGGACGTAGTCGGACGAGCCGGCGGATGCCTCCAGGACCTCGTACGTGGCAGCACCGGCCACCGCGCTCCAGGTGACCTGGACACCACCCGCGGTCTGGAAGGCCTGGATCCCGGTCGGCGCGGGCACGCCGAACACGGCTGCGGCCGTGGGCGCGGACGTGGCGTCGGCGGTGCCCGATCCCAGGGCCTCGACCTCGAACGCATAGCTGTCGCCGCCGACGAGTCCCGTCACCGTCGTCGAGGTCGCGCCCGCGCCAACGGCGCTCCCGACCGCGCTGAAGCCGGCGCCGGTGGATTCGAGCACCTGGTAGCCCGACGGGCTGGTGTCGCCGCCCCACGAGACTTGCACGCCACCGCCGACCTCGGTCGCGGTCACGCTGGTCGGTGCCGTGACGTAGGTCACAGTTCCCGTGGGCGCAGAGGTTGTCGCGTTCTGCAGCGCGTCGACGGCCACGACCTCGAAGGTGTACGCCGAGCCGGGCGTGAGCCCGGTGACCGTGGCCGTGTCGGCCGACGCGGCTAGGGTGGCCACTGTGGCATAGCCGGACGCCCCGTTGGCAGCCTCGAGCACCTCGTATGTGGCCGCGCCCGACGACGGCGTCCAGCTCACCGCGACCCCGCCGGCGACCTCGGCCGCCGTCACGTCGGCCGGCACGGCGGGTCCGAAGGCAATCGCCGATGAGGCCGCGGACGTCGCCGTCCGGCCGTGGTGGTCGAGGGCTTCGACCTCGAACGTGTACGTCTGTCCCGATGTCAGTCCCGTGACGGTCGTGTCGCGGGTGCGACGGGCGACAGCGCCGCCATCGGCCGAGGGGACCGGAGAGAACACGGTGGACGTGCCGACGGCCTCAAGGATCTGGTACGCGCTCGCGCCAGGCGCACGCGTCCAGGACAGGGCAACGCCACCCGTCACGGCGTTCGCCGCGACGATCCTCGGGGCAATCGGGTGTCTGCCCGGCCCGTGCGGCTCGCACGGGTCGGACCGCTTGGTGCCGGGGGCCTGGCGCGGCGCGCTGCAATGGGGCGGGCGCGGTCCGTCCGGGCCATGCGATCCAGGCGGAGGTGCGGCGAACACACCGGCCGGAACGAGAAGCAGTCCCAGGGCGACAGAGGAAACTGCAATCCGAAGACGCTGCCCGATCACAACATGCTCCTCCTAGCGAGTCGGATCCATGTTCTTCCACAGAGATACCTGCGAGTGTTCGCGAGTATTCCTTAGATTTCCTCCCTTGCCTATAGGGTGCGTCGGCGCCCGTGCCGGGTCGCGGCTACCCTGTGCAGCGGCGCGCGCTCGTGCAGGAACGCGTAGGGCGCCCCACCTCCAGCTGTCCCTTGACCGATCACGTTCGGCAGGGAGCGCGATGTGTCTGCTACCCGACCCCGGTCGCTCTCGCTCGGTTTCCCAGTGCGCTCGCGATCTCGTCCACCAAGCCGGGAACGTCGTCCTGAACCGCCGCCAGGGCGTCGTCGGGGGGATCGGATCGGCAGGAAGCCGTTGCCAGCACAGCGCCGGGTCGGTAGCCTTCAAGCGAGGTGGCGACGATGGCACGTGGTGCGGCTGCCGTAGCGACGGCAGGGGTCGTCCGGTGATCGGCCGCCTGTTCCGCCTGCTCGTTCTCCTGGCGGCCATCGACATCGCGACCGGCGCCGTCATCGATGCACGCCTTGTGACCCGGCCGTGGGCGCAGTGCCTAGCACTCGCCCAGCGCCCGAGCGGCGGTGAAGGTAAGGCCGCACCATGGGACAAGCATGCCGAGTTGACATAGGCAAGCCCTGACTGTACGGTAGCGTCGGGGTGGTAGGATCTGGCGTTGCGGTATGAGCCACCGTTCTGGGTCGGCGAGCGCCTATT
>Ga0209012_1000311_pt1 | contig 72097 bp, 65 predicted proteins | sample RS3BMetagenome_FD_184735 | JGI IMG/M metagenome (GOLD analysis project Ga0209012, IMG submission 184735) | Ferric oxide microbial mat and aquatic microbial communities from Rainbow Spring, Yellowstone National Park, USA - RS3B (SPAdes) (version 3) ... | reverse complement strand
GCCTTCCCCCGTCTTCGTCACCCCGCGGTAGCGGAAGGACACCGTCTCGCCCGGCGTGAGGCCGGTGACGGTGGTCTTCGCCTGCAGGGTGACCGGCAGGTTGATCCACGTCTTGCCGCCGTCGGTGCTGTATTGCCACTCGTACGACGCACGGCGTGCGACCGACTCGGTCACGAGCTTGACCGTGCCGGAGACGGTGCCCGGCCTCGCGCCGAAGACGCGCTTGGCGTGCACCGCGACCTTGCGGACGTTGACGCCCGCGCTCTGGATGACCGCCGCCGCGTTGTCGGGGTTGGCGTCGGCCATCTTCTGGATGTAGGCCTTCAGCTGCTCGAGCAACGTGACGAGCGCGGCGCGCTTGTCGTTGCGGATGGCGACGGCGCCGTGCGTGCGCGCCTTCGCCGCGGTCTCGGCCGTCTCCAGGTCGGTGATCGCCTGGATGACGGTCGCCAGCGTGGGATCGGGGTTGGGGAACGCCGCGTTGCCGGTCATCGCCTGCACCATGGACTTGGCGAGGGCGATGAGAGCGGGGACGGGACGCGGCAGCTTGAGGGACACGAGAGCACGAGGGGGACGATTGGGGGTAGCCATGACGGACTCCTGATCGGATGGACAACGCGGACGTGCACGCCATGAAGCGTGCGCTTCGAAGAGGGACTGCAGCGGATGGATCGATGAATGTGGCTGGTGGTTCACCTCCGTCGGCTGGGAGATTGCGGAAAAAGGCGGTGGCTTCGCGAAAAGCGGCGATGGATGTGAGGACCGCGGCGGTTCATCTCGGGAGAGCGGCTCGTGGTTCGATGAATGAGGCGATGAGGTTTCGTCGAGCGGCGATCCCATCGGGCAGAGACGACGGGAGATCGATCCGCGCGGCTCTTGGATCCGGTCGAGCGGCGTGACCGACATGCATCGCGGCGATCACCCCGTGCCGCGCGTCATTTCCTTTGAATCGGCACGCGATGCTCGTGTGCATCGTGTGCCGTGGTTCGAGTCGAGCGGCGCGACCTCGACGCCGAGCGACGATGGGAAAACATCGGGGTGCGTTCACTCCAGTAGTAGCCGCGTTCACTCCATGACGAGCGGCTGTACGCAGACCACGAGCACCGTTTCACGTGAGTGAAGCGACGCGACGCGCTGGACGAGCCTCTTTCCACGTTCGACGAGCGGAATTTCATGTCCGACGCGACGCGCTGCCCGGTCGTCGAGCCGCATTCGTAGGGATGCAAGCGGCTCTCCCGCTCCGCCCAGCGGCGCCGGCCCGTGTTCGGTCGAAACCGCCCACACGCCGGACGCCGCTCCGTGGGGCCGCGTCGTTTCTGCCTCTCTACCCTTGGGGCTTTCGCGTCCTCCCGGTATCAGGACGCCCAGGACGGCCCGATTCGGGCAGCTCGCCCGCGTCGGCGCGGATGCGCTCGAGCGCGCGGATGCTCCGCCAGAGCGGGGGGATCTTCTCCTCGATTTCGGCGAGGGGTACGAGGAGCGTCCTCCCGGCACGCACCAGCGCGACGCCGCTGGACCGGAGCAAGCGCCGGAGAAGCCGGGTGTCGACGTTCGCGGCGCGCGCGAGGACCACGATCGGGTAGAGCGCCCTGGGCTGCACGGAGATGGGACCGTCGTCGCGACGCCGGTGCATCAGCCCACCTCCTCTTCCTGCGGCACGACGCTCGGCCCGTCGCCGCGCGCCCGCTCGTAGGCGCGCACGGCATGGGCGCACGCGCGCTCGACCTCCTGCCGCCAGGCGCTCACCGCCGCCGGGCCGCCGGCGCGGACGACCTCCTCGAGCCACGCGGCGGCGGAGTCCGCCTTCGTGACGCCGCGGACCACCGCGGTCATGTACGCCGCGCGGAAGCTCGCGCTGACGACGAGCGCGCCCGCGAGGCAGCCGCTGCCGAGGGCGCGCTCCACGCGCTCCGACCACGGCCGCTCGATGTAGAGGCCCGCCAGCAGGAGCGGGTCGGCGACCGGCAGGGCCTCGAGCCGCGCCTTGATCTTGCTGGCCGCGTGCAGCGCCTCCTGGCGCGCCTCGACTTCCTCGAGGCTCAGCGCGGTCTCGCGGCGGAGCATCGGGTAGTACGTCGACGGCTGGTCGATCGCCGCCTCCGCCTCGTTGAAGAACCAGAACAGCTCCTCTTCGGCCGCCGGGCTGGGCGACACGTCGGGGAGCTGCACTTGCGGGTACGCGTACTTCGATGGATCGATAGGCGGCATGACGGCACTCCCTCCGGGGGCAGGGGGCGTCTGGCGCCTCTCTTGGAACGCGAACGGCACTTCACCAACGCTGGACGGCTTGCGGGAAAAGTCGGCCACGAGGGGCCTCCTCTCGTTGCGAGCGCGTCTGGCGCGTCCGGGGTTGCTATTAGGGGAATGGCACCCGAATCGGGGGAGCGTGACAGGAAATCGTCACGGACCCTGTCGGTTGGTGCCCTACTGCTCGACGAGCACCGCCACCGAGCGCGCCTTCACGTCGAGCGTCGCCCCGCCCAGCGGCATCTCCGCGCCCGACGCCGCGAAGGCCCCGCTCGCGCTGTCGCCCGCGACGTACCACGCCTTCCCGCCGCCCGCGGCCGGCACCGTCGCCGTGATGTCCGCCGCCCAGCCGTTCCACGCGACGTAGAGCGACCGCGCCGTGTCGCCGCCCTCCTGCCCGTCGACGCGCCACGCGAGGAAGTGGTTGTTCGCGTTCCCCATGTACGCCGCGCTTGCCGGCGCGCCGGTCGTGTCGAGCCACGCGACGTCCGGCAGCCCGTTGCCGAGCGCGCGGAGGAGTACGCGTTCGCGCTGGACGCGATGGGGCTCGGGAGGCGGCCCTGAGCGCCTACGACGACGCCGTCGCCCCCTGCCGCTCCGCAAACGCCTTCACCAGCTCCCCGTACGCCTCCATCGGCGGGAACTCCTCGAACGAGTGCACGGCGCCGGTGACCGCCCACGGCAGCCTGGTCTTCGCGTAGCTCTCGACGAACGGCGCGAACCACGCGTGATCGTCGAACATGGTCGGGCGCACGTTGACGATGTGCGGCGCGATGGCGGCTCGCGTGAACATCCAGGTCATGCAGTACGCGCAGAAGAAGTGCTGCGCGTCGGGGCCGTGCAGCCCGCCGATCACCGGGTCGCCCCTGGTGACCTCGAACGCGTCGGCGAGGAACATCGCCGTCAGGGAGAACGCGCTCGACGACATGCGCTGACAGCCGGGGCAGTGGCACGCGAGCGTGATCAGCGGCGCGCTCGTCGCGCGGATCCGCACGCGATCGCAGCGGCAGCCCCCCTCCATCGGAAGCTTCATGCCGCGACAGTAGCCGGTCTTCGGCGTCGAACGAAGCGCCGCCTGGGCGAGCCGATGGCTAGCGCGCTCCGCCGTCCGGCTCGTCGTCAGGGACGAAGTTGATCGGATACACGACCGTGACGACGCCGCCACTCGGCTTGGGGAACCCCAGCTCGCGGAACCCATGCAGCACGCACCGGATGACGTTCGCGTCGGGCATCGTGCTCCCGACGTCGTCCGCCGCCGTCACGAGTCCGCCGCGATCGATCACGAACTTCACCTTGACCTGTCCGCGCAGATTCGGGTCGCGACGCAAGCCGTCCTCGTAGCAGATGCGGAACCGGGCAAAGCTGGCGCGCACCGTCTGCTGAATGACGACCGGTTCCAGACGCGGGTATGCCGGTCGGCTCGGCGCTGCGCTCGCCGGTGCCGGCGCCGGCGACTGCGCCGACGGCGAAGCCGCGTTCCCGCGGCACGCCACGGCCGCCGGCACGAGCACGAACGAGAGCATCCGCCGCATGCGGCGACGATAGCACCGGCAGCCCGAGCGCCCGTGCCTGCGCCTCGACGAGCGCCCGCTGAACGAGACGTCGGCGCGACGTGCGGTCGTGCCGATATCTTCTCCCGCCCCCGAGCCCGCGCGATACTCCCTGCCGTGGAGGGCCTGCAGCCGCTGGTCGTTCTGCTGCTCTTCGCGGCGATCGGCGTCGTCGTCGTGCAGTCCCTGCGGCTCGCGCGGCAGCGCCAGATCGCGAGCGCCTACCAGGCAGCGGCCGCGCGCGAATATCGGCGCCACGTCGCGCACCACGAACGCTCGGCGAGAGCCGTCGCAGGGGAGTCGAGCGCCCACGTACTCCTCGCCCGCGCCGGCTACCGCGTGCTCGAGCACCAGGTCGCCGGGTCGTGGACGGTCCACGCCGACGGTCGGCCGCAGACCTTCGATCTGCGCGGCGACTACCTCGTCGCCCGTGAGGGGCGATGCTACGTCGCCGAGGTGAAGACGGGGCAGCAGGCGACACGGCTCTCGCATGCCGCCACGCGAAGGCAGCTGCTCGAGTACCGGGCCGCGTTCGACGTCGACGGCGTGCTGCTGGTCGACGCCGACCAGGAGACGATCACCCACGTCGAGTTCGAGCAGGCGGATCGCCTGGCCTCGAACGCCGGGACCAGCTCCAACGCGCTTGCGCCCGGCGGACGTGCGCGCATCCTCGCGCTGCTCGTCGTGTTCGCCGCCGGGTTGCTCGTGGGCGCGGCCCTAACGCTCCACGCATCGTGACGCGGTCCGGAACGACGCGCCGCGCAAAGGCAGCACGAGTGAAAGGAGAATCCGCGCGCATGACTCGACTCGGGGCCTTGCCACGTGCCCGTCACGCGGGCACGTAACCGCGAGAACGGGATCGAGGTGGAGGGGGGATCGACGAAACATGAGCATGGCGCGCATCACTCGGGACCCGCCCCCGAACCTGGAGCACGGCGTCGCGCGCGCGCTCGTCGAGCTGCTGCGGTCCGTCGGCGAGGACTGGGATGCCGCCATTCGCCGGATGCTCCAGGTCGACGCGGACACGCTCCAGGTCGATCGCGTCAACGTCTGGAGCCTGCAGGAGGAGGGCTCGAGGCTGCACTGCGACGCGGGGTACATCGCGACCTCGGGCGCGTTCGAGCGAGGAGCCACGATCTCGGCCGACCAATGCCCGGAGTACTTCGCCGCGTTCCGCGAGGCTCGCATCATCAACATGGCGGATGTCCAGCGCGATCCCCGCTGTCGCGGGCTCCGCGACTACTGCTCGAGCCGCGGGATCTCGTCGATGCTCGACGTCCCTCTCTGGAGCGACGGGCGGCCCTCGGGCGTGCTCTGCCACGAGCACGTCGGGCCGAGTCGGACCTGGACGGCGAGGGAAGAGGACTTCGCGCTGGGCGTCGCGCAGCTCGTCGCATCGACGCTCTCCGCCGCCGCGCACTCGCGCACCAAGGCCGCGGCGCAGCGCGCGGGACTCCTGGACACCCTCTCGCGCTCCCTCCTGGCCGTGGTCGACCGCCGTGCCGTGGCCAAGCGCGCCCTCTCGTTCGCCGTTCCCGCGCTCGCCGACCTGGCGTTCTTCTGGTGGAAGACGGACGGCGACGAGCTCGAGCTCCTGTCGTTCCGGCACGCGAATGCGCGCGACCAGGCGAACGCGGAAGAGTTGGTCCGCGGGCTCCGCGACGGCGTGACGCCCGCGCTGCCGCGTCGCGTGCTTCGTGAGCGCCAGGCGGTCCGGGTTCCGGCGTTCTCGGCGGCGGCGTTCGAGAAGTACTGGGTCGAGCCGCGCGAGCGAGGCAACATCGAGCGACTCGGCCTGCGCTCGCTCGTCTGCGTCCCGCTCGCGTTCGGCGGGAAAGTCTTCGGCGTCCTGAGCCTCTTCTCGTCGAGTCGCTGCTACGACGACGACGACCTCTCGCTCGCCGAGGACTTCGCGGTCCGCATCGCGGCCGCGCTCGAGAACACGCGCCTCTACGGGCTCGCGCAGGAGGCCATCCGGGCGCGCGACGATTTCCTCATCCTCACGGCGCACGAGGTGCTCACGCCGCTGACGGCGCTGCAGCTCAACGTCCAGCGGACGCTCCGCCGCGCGCCCGCGGCTGCGCGGGAGGCTTGCGGCCTGGAGACGATAGCCGGCCAGGTGCGTCGCTTCAGGGACCTGATCGAGCGGATGCTCGAGGCGCTGCACATTCGCGGGGAGGGCGTCACGCTCATGACGTGCGAGTGCGACTTGGCGCCCATCGTGCGCACGGTCGTCGAGCGCCTGGCCGAGCCGGCGCGCTGCGCCGGCACGCGCATCGAGGTGGGCTCGCTGGCGACGGCGATCGGGCGCTACGACTGCGCGAAGATCGCGCGGATGGTCTCGGAGCTCGTCGACAACGCGATCAAGTTCTCGGACCGGAAGCCCGTCGAAGTCGACCTGCGCTCGACCGACGGCCGCGTGGAGCTGTCGGTCCGCGATCACGGCATCGGCATTCCGGAGGACCGCCTGTCCGCGATCTTCAGCCCGTTCGAGCGCGCCGTCGCCACCGAGCACTTCGGCGGCCTCGGGCTCGGGTTGTACATCGCGAGGGCCATCGCGGAGGCGCACGGCGGATCGATCGACGTCACGAACATCCCCGGCGACGGCACGCGGTTCGTCGCGCGTCTCCCCGGCCACGGCGCGTCGAGCCCGGCGACACATTAAATAGACGTGCCGGCAGCAGGAGCGCCGCTCTTCAGCGCTCCTGCTGCCGGACACGAGGTCAAGCCGTGGTGGGCTCACTCACTCCGGCTTCGCGACGTCGGCGATGGCCGCCACGGGCACGACGGCCGGACCGACGACCGCCGGACCGACCACGCCCCCGCCGCAGGCCGGCAGCGACTGGTTGAAGCCCTGCTGTCCGGTCACCGCGTTGTTGGCACCCGTGAAGATCTGCAGCGCGGCGTTCGCCTGGTTCGACTGCGCCGTGATCTGCAGGATCATGTGGTGCGAGTTGAGATACGACAGGTTGTTGAAGACCATCGACGAGCTCTGCTGGCTGTTCGAAGCGCTCTGGTTCTGCTGCGCGATGGCCTGCTGGCTGGCGAGGTTCGACGTGGCCGCGCTGGCCGCCGTCGAGTTGGCCGCCGCTTGCTGCGCCGCCTGTGCCAGCGACTGGTTCATGTTGTGCGCAACGACCTGCTGCTGGTTGACGGCCTGGGTCGTCACCGCATGGGTCGTGTCGGCCGTCTGATTGGCCACGCTGTTGGCCGAGCTCGACGCGGACTGCTGAGCGACCGTGTTCTGCGCGGCGGTGGCGTGGTTCAGCTGGCTGCTGGAGGCGGTGGCCGCGTTCTGCGCGGCTCCCTGGTTGTACGCGTTCTGCGCGGCGCTGTCGGTGTGCGCGGCGTTGTTCGCGGCCGTCGCGTTGTTGTACGCCGCCGCCTGGTTGGCCGCGCTCTGCGCCGCGTTGTTGGCGGTCGCCTGATTGGTCGCCGACTGCAGCGCGTTCTGGTTCACGTTCTGGCCGTTGGCGAACGAGCTGCCGAGCGGTCCGATGAAGCCGCCGAACCCGACGCCGATCCCGGCCTTGGCGGCGCCGGGGGACAGGAAGGATCCGAACGCGTTCGCGTTCATGTTGTTCGCCGTGAACGCGTTGTTCGCCGCGAGGTTGTTGGACGAGGCGGCCTGCGACGCGTTCTGCGCCAGCTGCTGGCTGCCCGCCGCCTGCGCCGCGTTCGACGCCGAGTTGTTGGCCTGCGCGGCCTGCAACGAGTTGCCGCTCGCCTGCTGGCTGGCCGCCGTCTGCGCGGCGTTGGCCGCGTTCAGGTTGTCGGTCGCCGCGGCCGAGTTGGTCACGACGTTCGACGCAGCCGCCTGCTGGGCCGCCTGGTGGGCGTCCTGGTGAGTCACGGCCGTGTCGGTCGTGGTGACCGCCGAGCCGGTGTTCTGGACGACGGTCTGGTCGTCCTCGTGGACGGCCTGATTCGCCGCCATGCTGGACTGCGCGGCGTTCTGGGCCGCCTGCTGGCTCGTGGCCTGGTTGGCGACCGTGTTCTGGGTGTAGGAGTTCAGCATCGCCTGCATCGCGGCGCTGGCCTGCTGCGCCGTCTGATTGATCTGCGTCTGGGCGCCTTGGTCGTCGACGTTGTAGAGCTGCGACTGCAGGTTCGACAGGTTGTTGCTGTTGTTCGCCTGGTTGAACGCGACGAAGTTGATGGCCTGCGGCGACGTGATGCCGAAGCTCGCCGTGAACCCGCAACCGGTCGCCGTGAAGCCCAGCGGCGTGATGACGGTCTTCTGCGAATCCGTCGCCGTGGGCTCGTTGGCCGACGCCGTCGTCTTGGCCCCCACGCTGCCGTCGCCGCCGCACCCGGCCGTGAGCATCGCGGCCATCAGGCCGATGGCCACCGTGCCGAGCGCACCGCGTCGAACGTAAGCTCGATTCATCATGACCTTGCCTCCTCTATCGATTCTCTTTCGATGTCTGGAACGCGCCGTGTGCGGGGGTCGTGACTCATTCGTTCCGCGACACGGCACGGCCACGCCCGTCAGCAACCGACGTACCCGGGTCATCTCTTCGCGCGGCGCGGTTTGGCCCTGCGATCGCCGGGTGGATGACGCCGCTTGCGCCATCGCCGGGATCCGGCCGGGCGCGACGCTCTGCCGCGCGGCCCCCGAGAGCCGGCGGCCGTCCGTGCCTGCGCGCAACGCACGACCTGCGACGCTAGCGGGACGCGAAGATTCACTGAGTCAGCGCTGTCACCGCTCGGCTCACGATCCTGCGGTAGCGATTCGCGGGCTGCCGTCGCGCTTCTCGAGCAATCCGCGTGCGCGGTCGCGTTACCGCGGAGGACACAGTGAGAGCAGGGCGCACGCGGTGACGCTTCGCCTGCGCGTCATCGAATCTCGGTCGAGTAGTCGCCTCGCGTCGCGGTGAACAGTCGACGAATCCGCTGCGTTCCCGGGTTCGACGCGGCCGCTCGCGCGATCGGCGCCTCGCCGTGGGGAACACGGGTTGCTGGGAGCCGGCCGTGCTCCTGGAGCACGGGAACAGCTCGGAGCTGCTCCGTCCTTCGACACATCCGACGACTTCACATCCGAACCTAGGGGAGCCTTGAACATGAAATCGCGTACGCTTCTTTCCCTCTTCGCGCTGACGCTGGCCGCGAGCTCGACCGCCTGCTCCGCGGGCCCGCAGCAGGGCACCGATCAGGCCGAGCCGACGGCGACCACCGACAGCGCGATCATCACGACGACCGGCAACGTCATGGTCTGGCCGGCGGGCCCCGTCACCTGGAATGGGCTCGTGGGCACGTGGCCCATCAACGTGTGGGCGCCGATGCCGATCGGCGCGCTCGCGTTCGGCGGCGCCGGCGTGACGGGCCTCGGTATCACGGCGGTCGGCTTCCCGAGCCTCGTCGCCGCCCCGATCACGACGGCCTATCTCAACGCGTTCGTCCCGCCGCTCGTGGTGCCGACGGCCGCGGCCACCCCGTTCTTCGGCGCCGCGGGGCTGAACGCCCCGGCGTTCGGCTTCACGGGCACCTTCGCGCCGTTCTCCACGAGCAACTTCGGCTACAACTACGGCGCGTTCACGTCGAGCGCAGCGCTCCAGACCTCGTTCGTCAACGGCGCGCTCCTCCCCGGCTGGAGCAGCGCCTGGCTGAACCCGACGCTCACGAACTCGGCGCTCATGTTCAACAACCTGGCGGTGCTGAACTCCTTCACGCCGTACACGTTCAACGTGACGTTCACCGCGCAGTCGGCGGCCCAAGCCGCCGCGGTGCAGACCGCGGCCATCTCCAACGCGGCTGCGCTGAGCATCTTCGCCACGCCGATCCTGCCGACGGCGCTCGCCACGGCGACGATGCCCATCCCGTTCTCGAGCATGGTGTACCCGATCATGCTGCCGCTTCCGCTCCCGGTCGCGACGCCGATCGCGGCTCCGATCGGCGCGCCGGTCGCGGCCCCCGTCGGGGCACCGTTGCTCTGATGATTCGCTTCGCTTCTCTCTTCACTTGATTGACGAAATATCCTCCTGAGTCCCGAAGCTCGCGGGGCGCCGCCATCCCGACGGCGCCCCGCGGGCACCTACGCGACCAAGCGGACGCAACGAGCGGGCCAGGGGGGCCGGGTCAGCCGATTCTTCTCCACACCGTGGCGAGCCAGGGCTGCTCCTCGCGGGGCTTGCCGGTCGGACGGTAGTAGTGGGCGATCTCCTCGAAGCCTGCGGCGGTGACGATGGAGCGCCAGCGTTCGAGGTCCCAGTGGCAGCCGTAACGCTCGCCGTGCCAGCCCTCCTCGTCGTGGCCACGGGGGTTCGAGGAGAAGAGGACGCCCCGCGGCCGGAGCGCTGCATGAAGCTCGCGCAGCACGCGCGGAAGGTCCGCCGAGGGCACGTGGAAGAGCGAGGCGTTGGCGAAGATCCCGTGGAAGCGCACGGCCGGGAGCGAGAGCGCGAGCATGTCCTGCTCGAGGACCTCGCATCCAGAGTGGCGTCGCGCCATCTCGCAGAAGGCGTGGCAGCCGTCGAGGCCGACGGGCTCGTGCCCCATCGCGCGGAACGCGGCGAGGTCGCGCCCCGGACCGCAGCCGAGGTCGAGGATCACGAACGGCGGCGTTCCGTCGATGGCGCCGAGGAGCGCGTCACGGTTCTGCGTGACATCGTGATCTTTCGTGCCCTCCCAGAAGCGCGCGGCGTTGGCCTCGTAGTGCGCGATGGTCCGGGCCGAGGTCGATCGTGACTCTCCCATGCACCGGGCCATACCGCGGCGGCGGGCGACGCGCACGCGTCGCGCCCGCGCTGCCCTGAGCTCGCGCGCGCCCGGCGCGCCCCATCGGTGGCTCAGCACGCGCACGGCTCGGGCACGCGGCCGCGCAGCGTGATGCGTGGCGACGTGTCTCGTGTCTCCGGCTCAGAAGCCGCGCGGGCGTCGTCGCCGAGGCGATGGGCTCGCGCGGCATCGTGCAGCGTGCGGTCCGTCCACGCGGCGTCTGCCGGTGATCGCGCCGCAGTCGGCGTCTGCCGTCGCGGGACGCCGGCACGAGCCCCACATGGCGTGACGGATGCTGAGGGACCTCGTCGTGCGCCGGAGGTGAGTCTGGCGTGCGAGGAGGGATTCAGCCGTGAAGTCGAAGTGTCTACCCGTATCGCTGGTCGGTTGCCTCGCGCTCGGCCTCGCGGCCGCCGGTTGCTCCGGCGGGTCCGATTCCGCGACCGATGAGGCGCAGTCCTCGCAGTCGTCGGCCGTGGACGTCTCGCAGTCGCAGTCGAACACCGCGACCCAGGCGCCCTCGCCGGACGCCCAGAAGCGCATCGCCCAGGCGACGCTGCAGCTCGAGAACGAGTTCTCCGACCAGTTCACGCGCGGTCAGATCGACCGCACCGCCCTGCAGGGCGCGATCGACGACGTCGTCCAGGCGATGCCGGAGGCGGCGCGCGCGAAGGTCCAGCAGCACATCGCCGACATGATCAACCAGGGTGAGAAGCTCGCGTCGCAGCTGACGCCCGCGCAGCGCACCGCGATCACGACGCCGCCGTCGAGCAGCACCCTCGACCAGGTCCGCGTGGGCGTCATCACCGGCTGGGGCTATCCCGGCGCCGTCGGCTGGGGAGGCTACGGGGCGTTCGGATTCCCGGGCATGTGGGGCAACGGCTGGGGCAACGGCTACGGATATGGCTTCCACCGCCACTACCGCCGCGGCTATGGCTACGGCGGCTACTACGCGCCCGTCTACGGCTACGGCTGCGGGGCGTGGGGATGCAACGGGCTGGGCAACATCGGTTGGTACTGAGATCGAAGTTCGGGGCGCCCGCGCGTGAGAACGGGCGCCCCGACGTGATCTCGATCTCCGCCACGAGCAAGCGCCTAGTCGGTACAGGAGGGGCTCACGCCCTCTGCGGCGGATAGATCAGCGCGACGACGTGCTCGCCCTTTGCGTTCTGCTTGTACGCGACGCGGTAGCCGACGAGGTGCTTCGCGCGAGCGATCCGCTCGATCTCTCCCATGAGCACGCGTGCGCCGAGGGTGGGCTCGTCGCGGAGGGGTGGACGGTCGGACTTCCTCGCCACGAGGAGGTACTGTGCATGCGCGCAGTACGAGCGTCAAGCGGCCAGCGACGCTCCTCCCCGGTGGCGCCCCCTTAATAAAGGAGGCCCATCGTCGGGTGCATGTCAGTCGGCCGCGTCGGCGGCATCGGTCTCGCCGGCGTCGGCCGCGGAGTCGACCGCAGCGTCGGCTGCCGAGTCACTCGCGGCGTCGGCCGCGGAGTCGCTCGCGGCATCGGCGGCGGAGTCGCTCGCAGCGTCGGCGGCGGAGTCGCTCGCGGCGTCGGCCGGTCCGTCGGAGGAGGCGTCGATCGGCGCTCCGCCCTCCGTGACGCAACCACCGCCATACGTCCAGCTGCCGCCCAGGGCCTGGCACGCCTTCTCCTGATCGCAGAGGGCCGCCTCGTGCACGTCCGCATCCGGTCGACCGCAGATGCACGGATCGGGATTGGAAGCGCCGCACGGGACGACGTTCGGCGCGCCGGTGCTGCTGCCCGTCGTGCAGGCGCCGAGGGCGAGCGCGCCGCCGACGAGGAAGAGATCGCGCGCGCGCTTCGGCCAAGTCATGAAAGGTCTCCTGGTAGGGACGGCATCGGCAGCGTACGACGGCGGGACGGCGCGTGCTCATCGTAAGCCGTCGGCGCGCAACCACCACCACCCACGCGTCATCCAAGTGGACGCCTCGCCATCCCTGCCGCATAAAGTGCCCGCTCCGCCATGATGTGGCTCGTCCGTGTGGCGCTCAAGCGCCCGTACACCTTCGTCGTGATGGCGTTCCTCATCGCCATCCTCGGCGTGGTGACGATCCTGGGGATGCCGAAGGACATCTTCCCGGACATCGACATCCCCGTCATCTCGGTCGTCTGGAGCTTCCCCGGTCTCCAGCCCGACGAGATGGAGAAGCGCATCGTCAGCAACTACGAGCGCGCGCTGACGACCACCGTCAACGACATCGAGCACATCGAGAGCCAGTCGCTCACCGGGATCGCCGTCATCAAGATCTTCTTCCAGCCGGGGGCGAACATCGCGGCGGCCACGGCCGAGGTGACCGCGATCTCGCAGACGATGCTGCGCATGGCGCCGCCCGGCGCGACGCCGCCGTTCATCATCCGCTACAGCGCCTCGAACGTGCCCATCCTGCAGCTCGCGCTGCAGAGCGACTCGCTCAGCGAGGAGCAGCTCTTCGATTACGGCACGAACTTCATCCGCGGCGACATCGCCACGATCCAGGGCGCGCAGCTGCCGTGGCCGTGGGGCGGCAAGCAGCGCCAGATCATGATCGACATCGACCCCCAGCGCCTCTTCGCCTGGGGGCTGTCGCCGCGCGACGTCAGCGCGGCCATCTCGGCGCAGAACCTCGTCGTGCCCACCGGCACGGCGAAGATCGGCACGAACGAGTACCCCATCGCGCTCAACGCGACGCCCGACGTGCTCGGCGAGATCGCGAACATCCCCATCAAGGTCGTCCGCGGCACGCCCGTGTACGTGCGCGACGTGGCGAGCGTGCGCGACGGCTACGCGCCGCAGACCAACATCGTGCACGTCGAGGGGCGGAAATCGGTGCTCCTGTCGGTGCTCAAGACGGGGCACGTCAGCACGCTCGACATCGTGTCGCGCATCCGCAAGATCCTGCCGACGACGCTCGCCCGGCTCCCCAAGGAGCTGAAGGTCTCGGCGCTGTTCGATCAATCCGTGTTCGTCCGTGCGACGATCATGGGCGTCATCAAGGAGGCCGTCGTCGCCGCGGGCCTGACGGCGGCGATGCTCCTCCTCTTCCTCGGGAGCTGGCGGAGCACGCTCATCGTCGTCGTCTCGATCCCGCTCTCGATCCTCGTCTCGATCATCGCTCTGGCCGCTCTCGGGCAGACGCTCAACGTCATGACGCTCGGGGGGATGGCGCTCGCGGTCGGCATCCTCGTCGACGACGCGACCGTCGAAATCGAGAACGTGCACCGCAACATGGGCCGGGGAAAGCCCATCATCCGCGCGATCCTCGACGGCGCCGCGGAGATCGCGACGCCCGCGTTCGTCTCGACGCTGTGCATCTGCATCGTCTTCGTCCCGGTCGCGTTCATCTCAGGATCGGCCCGGTCGCTCTTCGTGCCGCTCGCGATGGCGGTCGTCTTCGCGATGCTCACCTCGTACGTCCTCTCGCGCACGCTCGTGCCGACGATGATGCGCTACCTCATGCGCCACGGGGACGACCACGCGCACGGCGGCTTCTTCGGGGCGTTCGAGCGCGGTTTCGCCCGCCTGCGGGGCGCGTACGGCGCGTGGCTCGGCTGGACCCTGCAGCACCGCGCGCTCGTGGTTTCCGGCTTCCTCGCCTTCGTCGGCGTCTCGCTGGCCCTGTTCCCGCTCGTCGGGCGCGACTTCTTCCCGACCGTCGACGCGGGGCTCATCAAGCTGCACGTGCGCGGCGTCCCCGGAACGCGCATCGAGGAGACCGAGCGGAAGTTCGCGCAGATCGAGGACTCCATCCGAAAGGTCATCCCGCGCGACGAGACCCAGACGATGCTCGACATCATCGGCATCCCCTACTCGGGCCTCAACCTCTCGCTCAGCGAGGGCGTTCTCATCTCGTCCGCCGATGGCGACGTCCTCATCGCGCTCAAGCCGCATCACCGGCCCACGGCCGAGTACGTGCGGACCCTGCGCGAGCGGCTCGCCCGGGAGTACCCCGACCAGACCTTCTTCTTCCTCGCGCCGGACATGTCGACGCAGGTCCTCAACTTCGGTCTCGCGGCGCCCATCGACGTGCAGGTGGTGGGCCCGACCGGCCACGACGACGAGACCTACGCGGTGGCCGAGCGCATCGCCGATCGCATCCGGCGCATCCCGGGCGCCGTGGACGTGCACCTCGCGCAGGTGCCCAAGCAGCCGGAGCTGCGCATCGACGTGGACCGGACGATGGCCGGCAAGGCGGGTTTGACCGAGCACGACGTGGCGAGCGACCTGCTCGTGTCGCTCGCGTCGACGGGCCTGGTCCAGCCGAGCTACTGGCTCGACAAGCGCGGGGTGCAGTACCTGCTCGCCGTGCAGACGCCGCAGCGGGAGATCGACTCGATGCAGGCGCTGAACACCACGCCGATCTCCACCGGCAGCGACCAGCCGCAGCTGCTCTCGAACGTCGCCTCCATCTCGCGCACCGAGGGGCCGGTGAACGTCACGCACTACGACGTGCGGCGCACCTTCGACGTGCAGGCCAGCGTCGACGGTACGGACCTCGGGAGCGTCACGACGGCGGTGGAGCGCGTCGTGGCCGACATGAAGCCGTCGCTGCCGCGCGGCACGACCCTCACCATCCGCGGCCAGGCGCAGAGCATGGATTCGTCATTCCGCGGCCTGGGCTACGGCCTGCTCTTCGCCGTCGTGCTCGTCTACCTCCTCATGGTGGTCAACTTCCAGTCCTGGCTCGACCCGCTCGTCATCCTCATGGCGCTACCGGGCGCGCTGGCGGGCATCGCCTGGATGCTCTTCCTGGCGCACACTACACTCAGCGTGCCTGCGCTGATGGGCTCCATCATGTGCGTGGGTGTCGCCACCGCCAACAGCATCCTCGTCGTGACCTTCGCCAACGATCAACGCAAGGTGGGCCGAGCCACCGCCGAGGCGGCCCTCGCCGCCGGGATGACGCGCCTTCGCCCGGTCATCATGACGGCGCTCGCGATGATCCTCGGCATGCTGCCGATGGCGCTCGGCCTGGGCGAGGGTGGCGAGGAGAACGCGCCGCTCGGACGCGCGGTCATCGGCGGTCTGCTCCTCGCCACCGTGACGACGCTCTTCTTCGTTCCGGTCATGTACAGCATTCTGCGCCGCCGGGCGCCGACGCCGGTCGATCCCGCGCTGGAGGCCGCATGACGCCACCCCCGCCGCCTGAGGGGGGAGCGCCGGCCCAGGGCCGCACGGACGGACACGACCTCGGGTTCGACCTTCCGCGGCCCGCGTCCGTCTCGCGCTCGCGCGTGACGATGATCGCCGTCGCTGGCGTGGTCGTGGTCGGAGCCGCGTTCGCGATCGGCTACCTGCCGCGTCGCGCCGCGCACGAGGCGCTCGTCGAGAGCACGTCCGCCGAGGACACGACGATGCGCGTCGGCGTCGTGACGCCCAAGGCGGCGTCGAGCGACCGCGCGATCACGCTGCCGGGCACCGTGCAGCCGCTCGAGGAGACGACGATCTACGCGCGCGCCACCGGCTACGTGCGCAAGTGGTACGTCGACATCGGCGATAAGGTCGCCGACGGGCAGCTGCTGGCGGATCTGGAGACACCCGAGCTCGACCAGGAGCTCGACCAGGCACGCGCGCAGCTCGCGCAGGCGCAGGCGTCGCTCGTGCAGGCGAAGGCCAACCGGGAGCTGTCGCGCACGAACCTGTCCCGCTACAAGCAGCTCGCGCCCTCGGGCGTCGTCTCGCAGGCCGAGCTCGATCAGCGCCAGGCCATGTCGCAGGTCGACGACGCCAACGTGCAGGTGGCCGAGGCGGCGATCGCTGCGCAGCAGGCGAACATCCGCCGCCTCACGCAGCTCAAGGCGTTCGCGCACGTGTCGGCGCCGTTCGCGGGCACGGTCACCGCGCGCTCGATCGAGACCGGGTCGCTCGTCACCGCCGGCAACGGGCCGCCCATGTACAAGATCGCGTCGATGGATCCGGCGCGCGTCTTCGTCCAGGTGCCGCAGGACGTGGCGCCCGGAGTGAAGGCGGGTGAGGACGCGAACGTGAGCCTGCGCGAGTACCCCGGCCGCCCCTTCATCGGCAAGGTCGCGCGCGCGGCGGGCGAGCTGGACCCGGCGACACGCACGATGACGACAGAGGTGCGCGTGCCCAACGGCGACGGCGCGCTCATCGCCGGCATGTACGCCGAGGTCTCGCTCGAGCTACCGACGCCGCACCGCGTCTACGCGATCCCCGCCACGGCGCTCATGAGCGACTCGCACGGCGAGCGCGTCGCCGTCGTGGGCGACGACGGCACGATCAAGCTGGTGAACGTCGCCGTCGAGCGCGACACCGGTCCCACGATCGAGATCGCGAGCGGCCTGACGGGCAGCGAGCGCATCGCGAAGATCGGTAGCGCGCAGTTCGTCGATGGGATGCACGTCGAGGTCAGCCGCTGATCCGCAGGTCAGTACCGCGGTCGGCGCGAAAGCACTGACAGACCCGGCCAGAGCGGTCTGCGGACCGGCGGACGCGCGCGAGGCCAGCGGCCGTGGCGTGCCTGGCCGCCGACGGCCGCGTCGAGCCCCGCATCCGCGGCGTCGGCCGGCGACATCACGACGAACGGCCACCAGTGCGCCGCGGTGGGCTGGTTCGGGTCCCCCTGGAGCGACACGATCACGCCGTCCGCCTCGCCGTTGCTCGACGAGCCCGGGTCCTGCGTCAGCGTCACGGTGACCATCACCTTGCTGCCGTTGTTGACCTGGATCACCGGACCGGCGTCGCTCTGGGTGGCGCCGCCGATGGAGAACGTCAGGTACGGGTTGTTGGCGTACGCGCTCCAGTCCTGCGCCGAGAGCGTCCAGTCGCTCGTCGGGCCCGTGGAGAAGGCGTCGACCTCGACGGTGACGCTCTGGCCGACGTCCGCGACGTACAGCGGGTACTGCGTGGCCGCGTTGAAGTACACCTCGCTCGAAGGGATGGGGTTGCACGGGTCGATGCCCTTCGCGGCGTTCGCGTTCGACCAGATGCGCTGCACCGTGAAGCCCGACTCGGTCGTTTCGTCCTGGTTCATGCCGAACGGGTCGACACACACGTCGCCCACCTCGCCTCCGCCCTCGACGTCCTGCCAGCCCCACGTCGTCGGGTCGTCGAAGGACATGTAGTAGCCCGTCGAGACGGCGCTGGGATCGGTCGCCGCCTCCATGAGCTCGTGGGCGGCGGTGATGGTCGTGTTCTGGAGCGTGGTGATGGCCGGGATGTTCGGGAACGGCGGCGGCGGGGGCGCGCACTCGGGCACGACGGCGTAGACGACCTGCTGCGAGCCGCTCGTCATCGAGTTGTGATAGCCGTCGAAGGCCTGACAGCTCATGGAGCCGTCGAGGTTGATGGTGGTCGTCGTGGGGAAGTAGAGGACGTAGATCGTGTTGGTGATGGGGTTGGTATCGGGCGCCGGCAGGGTCTTGTCGGCAATCGCCCCTTGCAGCCACGTCTGCAGCGTCGAGGCGCCGCCCTTCGCCGAGTCGGTGTAGCTGCTCGCCGGGGCGGTCGCGATCTGCACGCTCGTGCCGGTGGGGCCGTCGCCCAGGCAAGGCCCGTTGTTGCCTTCGCAGTAACCCTGGCGGACGGTGTCCCACCACGACGACGACGCGGCCGTGGCGCCGAGCGCCGCGAGCTGGGTGGCCATCGGATCGCCGGCGAAGGTCACGGTGACGACCTTCGGCGCGGTCTGGATGCCGCCGTCCTGGTAGATGATCCGCGGGAAGGGCGCGTGCGTGCCTTCGGTGAACGAGCCGCCGGAGTCGCCGTCGTTTCCCCCTCCGTCGTCGCCGACGCCCCCTTCCCCGATCGACGCGTCCCCGCTCGACGTGGCGTCGGACGCCTGCGCGTCATTGCCGCCGACGCCGAGGGAAGCTCCGGCCGACACGCTGCAGCCGGCGAAGGCGGCGGCGACGATGCAACCCACCGGCAGACACGAGAGAAGGGTGCGCGCGAGCATGTTTGCGCACATCCATACTCTTCGCGGCCCGTCGAGGCGCGTCTCCGAAGCGCTTTGCACTTCGCGAAGAATGCGGCGCCGAGAAAATTCCGTCGACGCTGCTCACGCGACCGCGCTCGCCTCGCCGCCCTTCGTGAAGCTCGCCACCAGCGCCAGCGGCGCCCACAGTGGAAACAGCAGCGGCGTGCACCGCGCCACCATGGCCAGCGCGCGCACGCCCGTCGCGTGGGTCCCGTCCCGCCGCACGACGACCACGGCGTGCCCCTTCCTCACGTCGTCGGTCGCCCAGGGCTTCACCTCGAAGCGCGCGAACCAGTCGAGCCAGCCCACGATGCGCGCCGCCGCACGGCCCTTCACGCGCGCCGAGTCGAAGAAGAAGCGCCGCGCCCGCACGTCGGGCGTCACGAACAGCGCGTAACACGCCAGCGTGAGCCAGGTGAACCCTTCGACGCGGCTCGTCGCCTCGATCGTCAGGTGAAACCAGAGCCCCCACCAGAGCGCGAACACGCGCGTGTGCCGCGACCACAGCCCCAGCGCGAGGAAGAGCTCCGTCGCGATGGCGACCTTCGCCAGCGCGCTCGTCACCTCCGGCCGCGAGAACCACTCGATTGCCCGCTGCGGCACCCCGCTCGCCAGCGCGTGATGCGCATTGAGCCGGAAGCGCTCGAGAATCACCTGCCCGTTGCGCCAGTCCGGATCGAGCAGCTTCGACCCGCCCGAGGCGACGTACACCAGCGACACCTGCGCGGCCGCCAGCCGCGCCGCCCAGAGCGGCCCGAAACGCGACCCGGTCGCCGCCCCGGCGATGGTGAACGATCGATCGCACGGCGCGAGCGACAGCAGCAGCGCCTCGCAGAACAGCTCCCAGCGGTTGTGATGGAACTGCAGACGGTCGCACAGAAGCACGTACGTCCCGAGCAGCGCGCTCGCGAAGAGCGCGCCGCGGGCCCGATGCCCGGCCACGACGAGCACCGCCAGCAGCAGCTGCGCGACGACGATCGCCGTGTACGCCGTCCGCGACGGCAGGAGCGCCTCCGGCAGAAACGGCCAGTGGAAGACGTCGCCGAAGTAGCCGCCGACGACCAGCTGGCGCAGCGCGCGCAGCGCGTTGGCGAAGAGGAGCAAGCCGAGCACGACCCGGACCGCGCCGAGCACGTAGCCGTCGCCCACCTCGTCGCGCCAGCGGCGCAGCGACTCCATCACGGCGACACCCGCCGCGTATGGCTCTCGAGCGTCACCGTCGTCGGATCGTGCCCGTCGTACCAGATCGTCACGTCGGCCCGCAGGCGAACCGTCTCGTCGTCCTCGGGCACGTGGTCGGCCACGTCGTCGAGCGCCCGCTGCAGACGCGCGAGCTGCGTGCCGGCGCCGTACGAGGCGAACACGCGTGCGTCGAGCGAGGCGAGCACCGGGTCGCGCACGCGGTCGCGCCACGAGAAGTGCCGAAGCTGCCCCGCGGCGTCGCGCGCACCCCACTCGCCCCGCGGCGCCGGCACCGGGCCGCGCCCCGCTCGAAGCTCGCGGAGCAGGTGCACCCGCATGGTCGAGGCCTCGGGGAACATCCGGAAGCCGAAGGCGTGGTCCGCGCGCCTCGCCGCCGTCAGCACGAGCGTGGCCTGCCCGGCGATCCAGCAGGCGGCGAATGCGACGCGCGCGCGCGGGCCCAAGTGCAGCACGCGCGCGAAGGTAGCTGAAAGCGCCAGCGGGCCGAAGCGTCCACCGATTTGCGTCCGCTCGCGACGGCGTGCCACGATCCGTTCGTCGTGCGGTTGTGCCGTCTCGCCGTCCTGGTGGTGCTCGCGGGCTGCGGCGAGGGAGCGGCCACGCCCGCCAAGGCTCCGCCGGCCGAGGCGGTGTTTGCGCCCAAGATCGCGCGCCCGGGCCCCGCCGCGCCGTCGTCCGAAGGCGCCGCCGTGACGCAGCCGCCCGCCCCGAAGCAGGCTGGCAGCGCGAGCGCACCGGCGACGGCTGCCGAGCCGTCGGTGGCCGCCCTGCCGTCCGCCCCCGTCGGCCACCTCGAGCATCCCGACCATCTGGCGCATCTGTTCGAGGCGCTCGCCGCGCTCGACGGCGGTCACGCCCACGACGACGTGCGGATCCTGCAGTACGGCGACTCGCACACGGCGAGCGACGCGGGCGTGTCGGTCTTCCGCCGCGCCTTGCAGGCGCGCTTCGGCGACGGCGGGCGCGGTTTCGTCTCGATCGGCAAGCCGTGGAAGACCTACTGGCAGGACGGCGTGCGCGGCGGCATGACCCCCGACTTCCAGGCGGCGAAGGTGAAGTTCCACGCAGGCTCCCCCTCGGGCCTGGGCGGAGCCTATGGTCTGCTCGGCGTCGGCATCGAGGCTTCCAGCCCCGGCGCGCGCGCCTGGACCGACGTTCGCGTGCCGACCTCGCACGTCGAGATCGACTACTGGCAGCAGCCGCGCGGCGGCAGCTTCGATCTGTTCATCGACGGCGCGCGCGCGGCGCGCATCACGACGCGCGCGCCGCAGCCCGGCTCGGGCTTCCTCGGCTTCGACGTCGCGGACGCACCGCACGCGGTGGAGGTGCGCGCGGTCGGCGACGGCGACGTGCGCGTCTTCGGCATGACGCTGGACCGCGCCGAGGCCGGGGTCGTGGTCGACACCCTGGGCATCAACGGCGCTCAGATTTTCACCCCGCTGCAGTGGAACCAGCAGCAGTTCGAGGAGCAGCTGCGCCACCGCGCGCCCGACCTGGTCGTGCTCGCGTACGGCACGAACGAGGCGCTCGACGCGGACCTGACCGATGCTCAGCTCGAGCGGGGCATCGTCGAGCTGCTCGGCCGCATCGAGCGCGCGGCGCCGACCGCCTCGTGCCTGCTGCTCGGTCCTCCGGACCTCGCCCGTCGCGCGCGCGGCCGGAGCGAGTGGAGGACGTGGCCGCGCATCGGTGAGATCGTCGCCGCGGAGCGCCGCGTCGCGCAGGCCGCCGGCTGCGCCTTCTTCGACCAGATGGCGGCCATGGGTGGCCCGGGCACGATCGCCCAGTGGGCGGCCGAGCCGGATCCCCGCGCCGCACGCGACCGGGTGCACATGAAGCGCACGGGCTACGCCCTGCTGGCCACGGCCTTCGCCGACGACTTGCTGCGCGCCTACGACGAATGGCGCGCGGCCCGAGGCCTACCGCCGACCGGGACCCCGCGCACCTGGGGGGTCGCCAGCCGGTAGGCGCGTGGCCGAGCAAGCGCGGGACCGGCGGCGCGCTAGAATGCCCGCCGTGAGCGTGGGGTCGGACGCAGCGCGACACGGGCAGCGGCCGGCGGTGCTCGACGAGCTGGCCGAGGCGCGCGCACACGTCGACGAGCTGCGTCACCTGCTCGAGGTGGGGCGCACCATCTCGAGCTCGCTCGAACTCGACGACGTGCTGGCGCAGACGAGCGCCAGTCTCGCGCAGATGATCCACGCCTCGACGGTGTTCACGCTCCTGCTCGACGACCCGACGCAGACGCTGCGCATCGTGGCCTGCTCGAGCCCCACGCTGCTCGACCGGGCGCGCCGCGAGCGCATCGCGCTCGACGAGCAGCAGTCCATCGCCGCCGAGAGCGTGCGCACGGGCCGCCCCGTCGTCGTGAGGGACGCGCGCGCCTCCTCGAGGGTCAGCCCCCACCGCGTCGAGCTCTTCTCCGAGCGCGCGCTGCTAGCGGTGCCGCTCATCGCGCGCGACCGGGCCATCGGCGTCATCATCATCGACGACGTCTCGGGCCCGCGCGAGTGGTCCCGCGGCGAGGTCGAGGGGGCCACGGCGATCGCGCAGCAGGTCGCCGTGGCGGTCGTCAACGCACGCCTCTACGAGGACCTGCGCCGCAGCTACGCCGAGGTCGCGCGCACCCAGAAGGAGCTCGTGCGATCGGAGCGGCTGGCGGCGCTCGGCGAGCTCGCGGCGGTGGTCGCCCACGAGGTCCGCAACCCGCTGGCCGTCATCATCAACGCCGTCGGCACGCTCCGGCGGCTGCTCCGGCCGGCCGGCGAGACGGCGCTGCTCCTGTCGATGGTCGGCGAGGAGCTCGAGCGCATCGGGCGCATCGTTTCCGACATGCTCGACTTCGCGCGCCCCAGCGCCCCGCACATGCAGGACGAGTCGCTCGGCGAGATCGTCGAGGCGGCCGTGGAGGCGGTGGAGGCCGCGAAGGCCGCCGAGGCGGTGAGGCTGTGCGTCGCCGTGCCGGCCGACCTGCCGCGCGTCCGCGTCGACCGGCGGCTGATGCATCAGGCGCTGGTCAACCTGCTCCTCAACGGCGTGCAGGCGACGCCGCGGGGCGGGCAGGTCGACGTGACGGCCTCGCGCGCGGCGACTTCGCGCGGCCCCACGCTGCGCGTCGCCGTTCGCGACCAGGGCTCGGGCATCGACGAGACCGCGCGGGCGCGCCTGTTCGAGCCGTTCTTCACGACCAAGTCGTCCGGAACGGGTCTCGGTCTGGCGGTGGTGAAGCGCATCGCCGAGGCGCACGGCGGATCGGTCCACGTCGACGGCGGTCCCGGTGAGGGCGCGACGTTCATGCTCGACCTGCCGCTCGCCGGAGATCGCTGAGGAAATTCGTCCGCGCTGCGTGCGCCTATTTCAGTCCGCGCAGAACGAGCTCGAAGCACTGGCGCGATCGCGCCGGCGGGGTCATACCGAGCGCGCCGCGTGAAGCCGTCCGTCGCCCGCGTCCAGGTGCCGCCCGCACCGCCGACCGTACGAAGCGCACCGCCCCTGTGCGAGGTGGCGCGCGAGCCGAACACCGTCGTCAACCTCGGCGCGTTCCTGGCGGAGCGGCGCGACGACGGCTTCCCGTCGACGCCCCCGCCGACGTCGGTTCCCCCGCGGGCGTCGATCCGGGCGCCGCGTGCGATCGTCGCAGCGGTCGTGGGGTTCGGCGCGATGGCGTCCTGGATCGCGGTTCGGCACGATCGGCGGCCGCGAGAGCTCCCCGCCATGGCGCGTGCCGCCGTCGACGGCACGCGCGCCGCCGCGGGAACGACGGGTCGTCTCCGGCTGGCGGCGCACCCGCGCGCTTCGGTCCCGGCGTGCGTAGCGGAAGACGAGCGGGTGCTCGCGCGCAACGTGCGGGTCGCGGCCGGCATCGAGCTGGATCCGCGACCGCACACGACCGCCATCGCGGTGTCGCCGTCGGCGCGCGAGGCGAGGGCGCTCGAGCTGAGCCTCGCCTCGGGACGAGTCCTGGCGAGCGCTCGTTGGACGTCGGCGACAGATCTGCGCCGCGCGCTGCCGGTCCTGTCGCCCGAGGACGTGCTCGACGTCGCCGGCGGCGACGGCGCGTCGTTCGTCGATCGTACGGGCGCCGTCGTCTCGCTGCCGGTCGACCGGCGCGGCGTCGATGGGGTACGAGCCGTCGCGCTCGGGGCGAGCCTCGACGCGGTGGTGCTACGCCGCGGGCAGCGCATCTGGGCCGAGACGGTGCGCGACGGTGCGATCGCGGACGGACCGGTGGCGCTGTCGGGGGAGGGGGAACGCGTCGGCGCTCCGTCGGTGGCCGTCACCCGGGGGGGCGACGTGGTCGCCGCGTGGGCCGAGCGCTCGCCGGGCGGCGAATGGGGGGTGCGCTGGACCCGGTGGACGCCCGGGGCACGGGCCGAGGACGTGCGCACGATCGACGCGCCGCTCGCGATCGCGCCGAGCGTCGTCGAGCTGCCGTCGTCCGGTGACCTGCTCGTCGCCTGGACGCAAGGCAGCGGCGAGGCCCACGACGTCCGCGCCATGGTCGTCGCCGACGACGGCGAGCCGCGCGGCGAGGCGTTCTCGCTGTCCGATCCCGACGTCAACGCCGGCGCGGAGCGCCTCGCGCTCGGGCCGGACGGCCGCGGGCTGGTGTTCTTCCTCGCCGAGCAGCCCGATGGGCGCTTCGCGCTGGTCGCTCGCCGGCTGGCGTGCGCCGGGTGACGGCTAACGCCGTCCGACCTTCCACTTCCCGTAGGCCGAGACGATCGCGTCGCTCAGCATGTCGCCTAGGACCTCCGCGCCGAGCGGTGTCGGGTGGGTGAGGTCCCCTCCGGCGAGCTGCGGGCGCGCTCGCACCCAGCGCGCCATCGACCCCTCACCCCCCATCGCCTCGAACGTGTTCCAGAACGCGACGCCGTGCGCCAGCGCCACGCGCTCCTGGATGGCGACCAGGTCGAGGATGACGCGCTTGGTGCGGAGCTTCCCGTCCCGGTCCTCGGCGCGATCGAGCGGCGCGACCACGAGCACCGACGCGCCCGCGGCCACCTCGCGCAGCTCGTCGATCAGGTCCGCCAGCTCACGCTCGTAGACGTCGCGATCGAGCTTCCACAGATCGCTCTCGTTCGTGCCGTACTGGAAGACGACGAGCGCCGGATCGCGCAGCTTCATCTGCTCCTTCCAGTGCTCGCGGTTCTGGTGCTCCCAGTAGACGGCCATCGCCGCGTGCGAGCCGAGCGCGTCGTAGACGACGCCCGGCTGGTCTCGCTCGAGCGCCACGCCGAACAGCCGCACCCGTCCGTTGCAGACGGCGCGCACGGTGAGCCGTGCCTCGCCGTCGGGCACGTGCAGCGCGTGCACGCGCGAGACCTTCGCGTCGCCGCGAGTCGAGACGATCTCCGCCGGCTGCCCGCGCACCTTCATCTCGACGTCGCCGCCGCCCGGCTGCTCGAGATAGTAGAGATCGAAACGCGAGACGTGTCGCCCGTAGTCGCCGCGCGCGGGCGTGCCGAACCACGCCGAGCCGCCCCCGTAGCTCGAGAACGACACGCCCCCCAGGCCGTACATCCCGTCGCGCGTCCAGGGCCCGGCGAGCTTGTTCGCGTCCCAGTCGCCCTCCGAGCCGTGCACGACGTCGTTGTGGAAGTACCACTCCCACGGGTTGGCGATGAGGACGAAGCCGTGCCCGGCGTCGCCGAAGCGCGCCTGCAGCCGGCGGCGCACGGTGCCCGAGATGTAGTCGCTCGCGATGACCGAATCGCCGTAGTGCAGGATGCGCGTGACGGCGCCCGGCTCCTTGCGCTCGGTGCGGACGAGGCGCTCGAAGAAGGCGTCGAGCGCGTGGCCGCTCGGGTCCTCGATGGCGACGGTGCGCAGCCGCGCGCGCACGCGTGGATCGATGTCCGGCAGCGGGGTGGACGCCTCTTCGGGAAGGGCGTTGTTGATGGTGGGCGTGTTCTCGGAGGCGGGCAGAGCCTGCTCGCCCACCCTGCCCATGGGCGCGAGCATCGCGGCGGCCGCGGCCGGCGGCGGGTCGTCGCCGGAGGCGTGATCCCACGGCGCACGCACGACCCGGAGCTTGCGCAGCGCCGGCGTCGTGTAGGGGAGGGCCAGCGCCGCGACCATCGTCAGCAGCGTCCACGTCGTCTTGCCGAGGAGGGGGTGCGGATCGGACAAGAGGGCCGCGGAGAATAGCCCCGGACCCGCGCTCGCGCTCGCGGTGGAAGCACGCGGTCCGGTCTGCTAACCGTCACGCGCCATGACGACCCCCGCGCGCGTTCGCTTCGCGCCGTCGCCCACCGGATACCTGCACATCGGCGGCGTGCGCACGGCGCTGTTCAACTGGCTGTGGGCCAGAAAGACGAAAGGGACGTTCGTCCTGCGCATCGAGGACACCGATCAAGAGCGCAGCACCGACGAGAGCGTGCGCATCATCCTCGATTCGCTCAAGTGGCTGGGACTCGCGTGGGACGAGGGGCCGGGTGTCGGAGGAAAGCACGGGCCGTACACGCAGATGGAGCGGCTCGCGCTCTACCGCGAGCACGCCGAGCGGCTCATCGGCGAGGGCAGGGCCTATCGCTGCTACTGCACCAAGGAGGAGCTCGAGGCGGCGCGCCAGGCCCTCAAGGCGCGCGACCCGAAGGCGACCTTCAAGTACCCGGGCACTTGCCGCGACCGCAAAGACCAGCCCGACCTGCCGTACGTCGTGCGCTTCAAGGTGCCCGACGCGGGCAGCGTCACGTACGTCGACGAGGTCTTCGGCGCGGTCACGACGCCCAACGCCGCGCAGCAGGACTTCGTGCTCCTCCGCAGCGACGGGGTGCCGCTATACAACTTCGGCGCCGTCGTCGACGACATGACGATGGAGATCACGCTCGTCGCGCGCGGGCGCGATCACATGGTCAACACGCCGCCGCAGATCCTCCTCTACGAGGCGTTCGGCGCGCCGCCGCCGCGGTTCGCGCACCTGCCGATGATGCTCGCCCCCAACGGCGAGAAGCTGAGCAAGCGCCACGGCGCCGTGAGCGTCACCGAGTATCGCGATCAGGGCTACGCGCCGCACGCGGTGCTCAACTACCTCGCGCGCTTCGGCTGGTCGCACGGCGACCAGGAGGTGTTCTCGCTCGACGACCTCGTTCAGGCGTTCGACTGGGACCACTGCAACCGCAGCGACGGCAAGTTCGACGCGAAGAAGTTCCTGGCCATCGACCACGAGCACCTGAAGAGCGAGCGCCTGACGCCGACGGACGCGTACGCGCGCAGCGTCGTGCCGTTCCTCGAGAAGCGAGGCCTGCACGGGGTGACCGCCGAGCGCGTCGCGCCGTGCGTGCCGATGGTGCGCGAGCGCGCGACGACGTTCGCCGACGCGGCCGATCGGCTCGACTTCGTCTTCCGCGATCCGCCGGCCATGGATCCCGCCGCCGAGACGAAGTTCCTCGTCGCGGCGAACGCGCCGCGCCTGCGCGACTTCGCCGACGCCATCGGCGGCGTCGAGCCCTGGAGCGCCGCTGCGCTGGAAGCCCGCGTCAACGCGTGGCTCGCCGAGCGCGCGCTGCAGATCAAGGACGTCGCTCAGCCGGCGCGGGTCGCGCTGACCGGGAGGACGGCCAGCCCCGGCCTCTACGACGTCATCGCGGCGCTCGGGCGCGAGCGGACGCTCTCGCGATTGAAGGCGGCGGCCGAGGCGAGCGACAAGCGCTGAAGGTGCGCGCCATGGTGCGCCGCGGGCGGCGCCGCGGCGAGGTCACGTGCAATCAGAGCCGCCGGCTCGCGTGCGACGTCGGCTCGACGGTCGGGTTGGGCGTCGGCGCGGGATGCGGGTGCGGCGGGAGCGGCTTCGTCGGCGTGGGCGCGACGTGGGGAGCCGGCGCGCGCTTCGCGGGAGCGGTGGGGATCGTCGCGGGAGTCGTGGTCGCCGGCGGGGGCGGCTCCTCGTGCGGGAGCGTCGGCTTCCACGCCGTCGTCGAGTGGCACTGCTCGCACGTGGTCGGGAAGCGGCCCGCGTGCCCGGGCGCCCTGTCGTAGTCGGCCTGGTGGCATCCGACGCACGCCTTGGGCGTCCCCATGAACACGACCGGATCGCCCTTGTGGCAATAGAAGCAATCGGCTTTCTGGTGCGCGCCCGTGAGCGGCCACCTGTGATTGAGCACCGGCGGGCGCCAGGCGTCGCTCGTGTGGCAGACGGCGCATTTCGTCGGCTTCTTCCCGACGTGCTTCGGAGCCGACTGGTACTCGGGCATGTGGCACGACGCGCATTCCATCTTGCGGTTCGAGTCGGCGGCCGCGGTCGTGGTCGTCGCGTCCGGCGCCTGCGATCCGCAGCCGAAGCCGGCCATCCCGCCCGCGAGCACCTCGCCCGCGAGGGCGAGGGGACCGAGCCAGCGGCCCAACGCGACGAGTCCGGGGCGCGCGCGCATCGCCTAGAACTTCTCCTCGTGGAAGGCCATGCCGAGCGATCCGCAGACGCGCCGCAGCTTGGCGGCGAGGCCGGGCGGCCCGCAGAAATAGACGTCGACGCGCTCGGGCTGGTGGCGGTGCGCGATCGCGCCGAGCATCCCCGCCCAGTCCGGCGGCCCGACGTGCGTGTGCGTGCGAAGCCCCGTGATGATGTCGCTGCGGCCGGCAGCGTGCAGGATCTCGCGCGCGAGCTCGAGCCCCATGGCCGTCACCCCGGCGCGCGCGCCGGTCATGCACAGGTGGAAGTCGAGCAGCCCGCGCGTGTCCATCCTCTCGAGCTGCGCCAGCAACGCGGCGAACCACTCGAACGAGTACTGGTCGCGGTTGAGCCAGAAGAAGTACCCCTTCTCGAGGCGCGACGGCCGCTCGCTCCCGGCATTGCCACGTAGGACGATGCTTTCGAGCACGCTCGCGAACGGGGTCACGCCGATGCCGGCACCGATGAGCACCGCGAACCGCGAGTCGAAGATGGGTGCGCTCGGCGAGCCGTAGGGGCCGTCGACGTACGCGACCAGCCCCGGCGGATCCGGCGTGCGCTCGACCATGCGCCGCAGCGCGCCCGTCCAGTTGCCGAGCGACCGTACGTGGAAGGTGAGCGTGGATCGCTCGGGCGCGCTGCTGATCGTGAACGGGTGCCACTCGCGCCGCGCCACGCCCGGGAGACGCAGGAAGCAGTAGTCGGCCGGGCCGTAGGCGAAGCCCGGCGGCTTCTCGATCTCGAGGCGCGTGACGCCCGAGCGCAGCGCCCGGGCGGACAGGACGGCGCACGCCGGGGCGCGCCGCCGCCGCCGCCACAGCTGCTCGACCGCGAAGCCGAGCAGCGGCACCCCGGCCCAGAGGAGGAACGACGGCGCGTGCACGATCGCCAGCGCCAGCCACACCGCGTACAGCAGGTGCGTGAAGTAGAACAGCTCGAAGCGGCTGCTCCTGCGGATGAACGCCAGCGAGGACACCCACATGACGGCGAACACCGTCAGCAGCAGGGCGCCCGTCAACCCGCGGCCGGTCAGCGCGATTCCCCACACGGGCGACGATGCGTGCCCGACCGCGTACGCCCAGACGAACGCCGTCGTGTGCGCGACCGCGAGCGCGAAGAGCGTGTGGCCGACCACCTTGTGGAAGGCGATCGACTCGTCGACCGGCACGAGTCGCCCGAGCCACGTCGCGCGCACGCGCGTGAGCAGCCGGCGCATCATCGGCACGAGGATGAGCGCGCCGTCGAAGTCGATGCACTTGCCGAGCGCGCGTCCGAGCTGCATCGGCGGCGCCTGCGCGGGGCCCGCGGGGCTGCGCGTCATCGCCAGCGCGAAGATCGCGAGGTTCGCCAGCGCCCAGAGCGCCAGGAACACCGCCGGCCGCCACCCCTCCTCGCGCAGCCTGCGAAAACGGGCGAAGCGTCGCGCGGCGCGATCGTCGAGCCACGCCAGCAGGTCCTCGTTGGGCGCGATCCAGACTGCCTCGTTGCGCGTCATCCGCCAGAGCAGCTCGGGGCGTTTGCGTATGACCGCCTCGAGCTCCTCGAACGAGATGCGCCCGTCGCGGTTGGTGTCGGCCATCGAGAACAGCACGCGGGTCAGGTACTCGGGCGGCTGCGTCGAGCGCTCGACGACCTCGCTCTCGCCGAGGCTCATCGTGATCATCCGCAGCACGTCCTCGCGCCCGAGCGCGCCGTCGCCGTCGTGATCGTGCACGCGGAACGCGAAGTACAGCTTGTCGCGGTCGCTCCCGAAGACCAGCGCGCGAACGCCGGCCAGGAACTCGCCCTTCGACACGGCCCCGTCGCCGTCGGCGTCGAAGGCCTTCAGCACCCGGCGGGCGAGGTACTCGCTGCGCAGGCCGAGCGCCTTCTGCAGCTCCTTGACGTCGATGCGCGCGTCGTCGCCGGCGTGGTGCTCGAAGGCGCGCTCGAGCATCGCGAGGACCTGACTGTCGGCTTCGAACGAGCGCTGCGGCGCGGCCACGGGCCTCGGACGATACCGCAAGCGGCGTGCACGTTGTCGAGCGTGAAGACGATCCTCGGCCGCCGTGAACGCCGCGCGCCCGAGCGGAGAATGACGCGTCGCCAAGGCGCGCTCCCGCGCGTCACTTGCCCTGCTTGGCCGCCCAGGAGTCCTTCAGGGTGATCGTGCGGTTGAAGACGAGCGCGCCCGCCTTCGAGTCCCCGTCGACGCAGAAGTAGCCGACGCGCTCGAACTGCGCGCGCTCGCCGGGCTTCATCGTTCCGAGCGCCGGCTCGACGACGCCGCGCACGACCTCCACCGAGTCGGGGTTGAGGTCCTTGATGAAATCGCCGTCCTCGTCGCCGCCGGGGTTCTCGGTCTTGAAGAGGCGATCGAAGAGGCGCACCTCGGCAGCCACGCCGTGCTTGGCCGACACCCAGTGCAGCGTCCCCTTCACCTTGCGTCCATCCTTGGGGTTGCCGCCGCGCGAGTCGGGGTCCCAGGTGCAGCGCAGCTCGACGATCTCGCCGCGCTCGTCCTTCACGACGCTCTGGCACTTGATGATGCACGCGTAGCGCAGGCGCACTTCGCCCCCGGGCGTCAGCCGGAACCAGCCCTTGGGCGGCACCTCGGCGAAGTCCTCCCGGTCGATGTAGACCACGCGGCCGAAGGGGACCTTGCGCGAGCCCTGGCTCGCGTCCTCCGGATGCCACGGCGCCTCGAACGACTCCTCCTCGTTCTCCGGGTAGTTCTCGAGCACGACGCGCAGCGGGCGCACCACGCCCATCGCCCGTCGGCAACGCGCGTTGAGATCCTCGCGCACGATGTGCTCGAACAGCGAGACGTCGATCAAGCTGTTTCGCTTGGAGACGCCGACGCGCTCGCAGAAGGCGCGGATCGCCTCCGGCGTGTAGCCGCGCCGGCGCATCCCCGCGAGCGTCGGCAGGCGCGGATCGTCCCAGCCGTCGACGTGCTTGCCCCCGACGAGCTTCTTCAGCCGGCGCTTGGAGAACGTCGTGTACGTCAGCTGCAGCTTTGCGAACTCGATCTGCTGCGGGCGCGGGTCGAACGGGATCTGCTCGAGGAACCAGTCGTAGAGCGGCCGGTGGTTCTCGAACTCGAGCGTGCAGATCGAGTGAGTCACCCCCTCGATCGCGTCCGAGTAGCCGTGCGCGAAGTCGTACGTCGGGTAGATGCACCACGCGTCGCCCGTGCGGTGGTGGTGCTCGCGCTTGATGCGGTACATCACCGGGTCGCGCAGGTTCTGGTTGGGCGACTGCATGTCGATCTTGGCGCGCAGCACGTGCGTGCCGTCCGGGAACTCGCCGGCGCGCATGCGCCGGAGGAGATCGAGGCTCTCGGCCACGGCGCGGTCGCGGTACGGGCTGACGCGTCCGGGCTCGTAGAAGTTGCCGCGCCCCTTGCGCATCTCCTCGAGCGTCTGGCTGTCGACGTACGCCTTTCCCTGCTCGACCAGCCGCTCGGCGAACGAGTAGAGCTTCTCGAAGTAGTCGGACGCGAAATAGAGGCGGTCGTCCCAGTCGAAGCCCAGCCAGCGCACGTCCTCCTGGATGGAGCGGACGAACTCCTCCTCCTCGACGGCGGGGTTCGTGTCGTCGAAGCGCAGGTTGCACACGGCGCCCGGCACCTGCTGCGCGATGCCGAAGTTCAGGCAGATGGCCTTGGCGTGACCGAGGTGCAGGTACCCGTTCGGCTCGGGCGGGAAGCGGGTCATCACCTTGCCGCCGTTCTTGCCCGCGGCCACGTCGGCCTGCACGAGCTCGAGCACGAAGTTGGGGAGCTTCTCTTCGGCACGCTCCGCCGGGGAGCGGACGGACTTGGAACGATCGTCGGGGGTCATTGGGGTCGCTTGGGGTGTTATCAATCCGTAGCGCGGCATCCTAGTCCCGACTAGGCTGCGGCCCAGCAATGCAGCCGCCTGTGCTGCCCCCGAACGCGGGCGGGTTCAATTCGCTTCTGGAGACGATCAAGCCCATCGTCCCCATCCCCGCGCTGCTCATCCTGCTCCCCGCGCTGTGGCTGTTCTTCCGCGGGACCTGGAAGGAGCTCGACGAGGACGCCAACCGCTGGCGTACCAAGATGGCCGAGGAGGGGCGGACCGACTTCCGGCCCTTCGTCGCGCTCGCCATGTGCGCCGTCATCCTGACCCTGCAGGAGTACTACGGCGGGCGCACCTACTTCGACCAGGCGATCCGCCCGCTGCTCGCGAAGCTCGACGCGGTCCATCCCAAGGCCATCAAGCTCTACAAGTACGACGAGCTGTACGGATTCGGCTGGTGGGTCTTCACGCGCGTCGCCGGCTACGTCTTCATCCCGTTCTCGCTCTGGAAGGTGTTCTTCCGCGAGGACTCGCTGCTCGACATGGGCCTGCGGACGAAGGGCTTCTTCAAGCACGCGTGGATCTACGGGCTGTTCCTGGCCGTCGTCCTGCCGGCGATGCTGATCGTCTCGCGCCAGCCCGACTTCGGCGCGTACTACCCCTTCTACAAGACGGCCTCGCGCTCCTGGTACGACTTCCTCTCGTGGGAGGCCATGTATTTCGTGCAGTTCTTCGGCCTCGAGATGTTCTTCCGCGGCTTCTGGCTGGGCGCGCTGCGGCGGAGCTTCGGGTCGGGCGCCATCTTCGCGATGGCGGTGCCGTACTGCATGATCCACTACGGCAAGCCGTTCCTCGAGGCGAACGGCGCCATCGTCGCGGGCATCGCGCTCGGGTCGCTGTCGATGAAGACGAAGAGCATCTACCAGGGCTTCCTCGTGCACATTACGGTCGCGGGGCTGATGGATTGGCTCTCGCTCTGGCACCGCCACGCGCTGCCCCACGTGTTCTGGCCGCCTGGGTGAGGCGCGGGCCTGCATCGCCTGGCCCGGCGAACGAGAACATCGCACGGACGAGGCATGGTTGCGTGCGGACCAACGAGAGCCGTGCACGCGCGAAGCACGGCCGCGTGCAGCCGAATCGAGGCCGCTCTTGGACGAGGCTCCTCCGCGTGGGGCCGAAGGAGAGCGGCATGGCGATGCAGCACGGCCGCGCGCGGGCGAGTGAAAACCGCGTGCGGGCGACGCTCATCGACGTGCAGACGAACGACAGCCGTGTGCGCATGAAGCACGGCCACGTGCGAGCGCACGAGAGCCGTGTGCGGGTGACGCTCGCCGGCACGCGGATGGACGAGAGCCGGGCGCGGACGAAGGACGGCCGCGTGCGGGAGAAGGAGAGCAGCGCGCGGACGAAGCGCGGCCACGTGCGGGCGAGCGAGAGTCGCGTGCGGACGACGTTCGTCTGCGTGTGGACGAACGAGAGCCGCGCGCCGAAGAGCCCCGGCCGCGTGTGGGCGAAGGAGAGCGGTGCAGGCATGAAGGACGGGCCCCTGCGGACGAGCGGAAGCCGAGTGCGATCGAAGCGAAAGGCCCCGTCCGTGAGCAATAGCCGTGTGCGCTCGAGGGCGAGGGATCCCTCGGCGAGCGAGAGGCGCGCTCGAATGAAGCAGTGGGCCGCGTGGAGGAGCGGCAGCCGTTCTCGACCGAAGCAGAGGGCTGCATCGCTCGAGGAGAGCCGAACGCGATTGAGGCGAAGGGCTGCATCGCTCGACGAAGGCCGTTCGCGATTGAAGCGAACGGCTGCGTCGCCGAACGAGAGCCGCACCCGATTGAAGCGAAAGCCTACGCCGCCGAGCGAAAACGAGGATGCGCCGAGGCGAACGGCGATGTCGACGAGTGAGTCGAATGCGCGACCGGGAAGCGCGAGCGAACCGGCGAGCAGGCCTCTACTTCAACGCGTCGCGCGCGTTGGCCATCGCCTTGGCGCGCACCGCGCGGCGAAGCGGGCCCTCGTAGAGGGCGCGAAGGGCGTCGAGCGCGGCGCGGCTCGCCTCGCGGGTGTCGGTCCAGCGCGAAGAGGCGAGGTGGCGCCAGAGCACCGACTCGAGCGCCCGCGGGCGACGGCGAAGGCCGGCGACGGCGCGCTCGATGACGCGCACCGAGGACGGATTGGCGCGGATGGCGCGCAGGTACAGCCCCTTGGCGCTGCTCGGGGCGAGCAGATCCGCCGCATCGCAGAGCGCCATTGCGCGCTCCTCGTCGGTCTTGGCCGATTCGATGCGCTCTTGCGCCGCGCGTACTTCGTCCCGGCTCGCGCCCCGCTGGCGTCCCCAGCCGACCATCGGCCGCACCTGCCACAGCAGCACGACCAGAAAGCCTGCGGTCGCCACGATGAGGGGGATCGACCAGTCCTGCATGAGACGCTCGAAGTAGCTCCCCGATGGGGCCGGGGCCCCATCGGACAAACCTGGGATGGGGCCGGGGCCCCATCGGACAAACCTGGGACCAACCTAGAGCCCCGGGCCCTGGAATGAAAGGTGGTCGAGGGCGGCAAGCTTGCGGCGGCAGCCCGTCCTTGGCACCATTTCCATCGGAGAGCCCCGCCTTGCAGCGCGTCCTGAGAGCCGCCGCCGTCCTGGCCGTCCTGGGCCTGCCCACCCTGGCGCAGGCCGACATCTGGACGTACACGGACTCCCAGGGGGTGATTCACTTCACGAACATCCCCAACCGCGACAAGCGCTACCACGTCTACATCCGCGGCAACGGCTGGCAGAAGGCGGGGGTCGCGCCCGGCGTCGTGCCCGTCCCCCCGAGCGACCACGACATCGCGCGATTCACCCGCTACGACGAGTGGATCCGTGAGGCGGCGACGCTCTACCAGATCCCCGAGCAGCTCGTGCGCGCGGTCATCCGCTGCGAGAGCAACTACGACCCGCGCGCCGTCAGCGTCTCGGGCGCGCGCGGGCTGATGCAGCTCATGCCGGACACGGCGGCGCTGCTGCAGGTCCGCGACATCGACGATCCGCGCGAGAACATCTTCGGCGGCGTGCGCCTGCTCCGGATCCTGGCCAACGAGTTCAACGGTGATCTCGAGCTGACGATCGCCGCCTACAACGCGGGCGACGGCGCCGTCATTCGCTTCGGCGGCATCCCGCCCTTCGATCAGACGCGCTCGTACGTCGGCAACGTCACGCGCTTCTATCACCGCTACCGCAGCATCCCCGACGTCATCGAGGCGAGCCTCTGGTCGTCGCAGTCGCCGTAGCGCATCACCACCGGTTGCACGTGTGCGACGACAGCACCGGCGCGAGCAGGCCGTCGCAGCGGACCTTCACGCTCGCTTCCATCCAGTCGATCGACGGCTGGTAGCGCAACACCTGATCGCGCGGCCCGCCCGCCTCGACGATGAACAGGCGCTGCTGCGCGACGAACAGGCGCACCGTGTACAGGTACGGTTTGCCGTTCTCGTCGTGGCCGAAGCGCAGCTCGCGGCCCGGCGTCCCGTCGCGCGACTTCACGTCCGCGGCGCCGAGCAGCGCGTAACCGTCGAGCTGTCGCATGCGCAGCGTCGTGGCCCGCGTCCAGAACTCGAGATCGCCGCGGTCGTCGGTGTCGATCGCGCGCACGGCCACGACTACGCCCTCGGGCGCGATCGCGCGGTAGTCGTACTGCGGCTGCTGGTCCTCGAGCTCCACCAGGCCGGGCGGCGTCTTGACGTCGAACGGGCGGCCGCAGGCGGCGGCGCCGAGCAGCAGGGGCAGCGACAGCGAGAGCCAGGAGAGCTTCATGGCCGGCCTCACGGGTGCACGTCGAGCAGCGGCTGAAGGCCGAGCTGCTGCAGCCAGGGGAACGGGGCGAGCAGCGACGTGTCGTGCACGGTCTGCGGCGAGAGCGCGGCGAACGTGGCCGTGATCGTGGAATAGGCAATCTGGTCGCGCAGGAGCTTGAGCTTGCCCTCCATCCGCTCGATGTCCTCGGTTACGCGGCCGAGCTCTTTCTCGATCTCGAGCGCGTTCTTGACGTCGGCCTTCTCGAGCAGCTGCTGCAGCCGGTCGCGCATCGCGTACGCGTTCTTCAGGCGCGCGTCGAGGTCGACGTACTGGTCGGTCACGTCCTGCGCGCGGATGTCGCGGTGGGTGACGTCACCGAGCTTCTCGACGCGGGCGACGGCCTCGTCGAAGCGGTCGCGCGGCACGCGGATGGTGATCGCGTTGTCCTGGCGGAGCGACAGGTAGCCGCCGAGGTCGCGGCCGATGCGCTCGACGGCGTCGAGCTGCGGCTCGACCTGGTAGACGGCGAGCGTGAGGTTGGCCGTGTAGATGAGCATCGCCGCGCCGTGCGGCACGTCGGCCACCGTCGGGGGCGCGGCCGGTGAGCCCGGCGCGCCCGGCGGGGCTGGCGGCGGAGCCATCGCGAGCTGCGCGGGGGGCGTTTCCGCGCGGCTCACCATCCCGTCGGCGGCAGGCGCTGGTGCCGCGCCCCCGTACATTCCCGAGGGGGCCTCGGCGGGCTTCGCCTCGGCGCCGCAGCCGCTCGCCACCGCGAGCAGCACGGCCATCCCGATCGCCTTCGCTCGTCTCGCCATCGCTCCCTCCGAACGCGCGCACGCTGCGGGACCTTACACCTCTGCCCTTGCGATGGCGCGGGCTGCTTGCTAGGTTCCGCCCCCGTTTTTGCCGCGCGAGTCATCTCGCGCACCCTCGAAAGGAAGTCAGTCCCATGGCCACCAAGAGCCCCCTCGTGCTCGTGAAGGAGAAGTTCGGCGACAAGGCGAAGCTGGTCGCCGCCGTCGAGAAGTTCACCAGCGACGATCTCTGGGTCGCGCGCACCAACAAGGCCAAGGGCCTCGCCCACGTGTCCAACGCCAAGCTCCTGCGCCTGCACGCCACCTTCACGGAGGTGAAGGAGAAGTTCGGCACGCGCGAGAAGCTCATCGACGCCATCCTGGAGCTCGAGAAGCGCTCCAAGGACGCCGGCCTCCGCCAGCGCCTGTCGGCGTGGCCGGTGCCGCGCCTGTACGACGCGTACCGTTCGCTCAGCAAGCGCACCAAGACCGCGAGCGCCGCTCCCGCGGCCGCCGCCCCGGCCAAGAAGCCCGCTGCGGGCAAGAAGACCGGCGCCAAGAAGGCGGCGGCGAAGAAGACGGCGGGGTGAGCGGGCGCACTGCCCCCGTAGCGAGCTCGTCGAAATTCACGAAGCGAACGGTTCGAACCGGGTAATCTCGCGACCAAACGATGGCCAAGAAGGATCCGCACAAGAACAAGATCGTGCTCGGGGAGAGCGGCTACCCGTTGATGCACGAGATGTTCGTGCCGAAGGCGATCTTCTTCACGAACGGCGTCGGCGTGCACAAGGACCGCCTGTCGTCGTTCGAGCTGGCGCTCCGCGATGCCGGCATCGAGAAGGCCAACCTCGTCACGGTGAGCTCCATCTTCCCGCCGCGCTGCAGCGAGATCAGCCGCAAGGAGGGCGAGAAGCTCATCATGCCGGGGCAGATCGTCCACTGCGTCATGGCCCGGCAGGACACGAACGAGCCGAACCGCCTCATCGCCGCGTCGATCGGCCTGGCGCGCCCGGCCGACAAGGACCGCTACGGCTACCTCTCCGAGCACCACAGCTACGGCGAGACCGCCAAGAAGGCGGGCGACTACGCGGAGGACCTGGCCGCGACGATGCTCGCGACCACGCTCGGCATCGAGTTCGACGCCGAGAAGGCGTGGAGCGAGCGCGAGCAGGTGTTCCGCTTCGAGAAGACGATCCTCAAGACGCGCAACATCGTCCAGAGCGCCGAGGGCCACCCCAAGGGCCTCTGGTCGACGGTCATCGCCTGCGGCGTGTTCATTTTCTAGGCCGGGCGGCGTTTACGCAGCTTTACCGGCCGAGCCGCACCCAGACGGCCGCGCATGCATCACAATGGGCAGCAGGTGATGCCCATGCTCCGCACCCTCTCGCGCTTCGCCCTTCCGCTCTCGCTCGCCCTCGCCGCGCCCGCCCTCGGCTGCAGCGGCGGGGCCACCACCTCGGAGCCGCCGGTCACGGCCGAAACGGCGACGACGCGCGCTCCCGTCGCACAAGGGGCGCACGGCGTCGTCAAGCTGGCCGGCGACGCGCTCGGGGACGTCCCGCTCACCGCATCGCAGCGCGCCGCCATCGAGAAGCTCGCGGCCGACACCGAGGCGCGCCACGCTCCGGTGCGCGCCGCACACCGCGACCTGGCGCTCGCGGTCGCCGCGCAGGTGCAGGTCGGGCAGATCGACCGCGCCGCGCTGCAGCCGAAGATCGACGCCCTCGTCGCGGCCCTTCGGGCGACGCAGCCGGCGGACAGGGCGTCGCTCGAGCAGCTGCACGAGATCCTCACGCACGATCAGCGCGTGGCCTTCGTCGACGCGCTGAAGGCGCGCATCCATCACAAGGTGGGCGACCCGAAGGCCAAGCACCCGCTCGCGCAGTGGGCGGCGGACCTGCAGCTCTCGGACGATCAGAAGACGCAGATCAAGACCGCTCTCCGCCAGCGCTTCCAGGCCATGCGCCAGCGCGCCGCCGCCGGCGAGCACGCCGGGGCGCCGTGGGCAGAGGCCCGCGAGCGAGGACACAAGATGCTCGACGCGTTCGAGCAGGACCGGTTCGTGATGGACGAGGTCGCCCCCGCGCAGGACCTCTCCCAGAAGGCCGTGCACGGGGCCGATCACATGCTCGGCATGATCGAGACCGTGCTGCCGATCCTCACGCCCGAGCAGCGCGCCACCGCCGCGCAGAAGCTGCGCGACCGCGCCGACGCGGCGGGCGGCGAGCTTCCCGGCACGATGCCCTGACCGGCGCGCGCATCCTTTGCCGGCGAGCGCACGATACGCGGCCCGGATGCTGCTGCGCGCTCGTGGAGCGATGCGTTCGGCGGCCGCTGGGCCGGGGCGCGCTTGATGCAGAGCCCCCCGCGGCATGAGCACCACCGTTTCGATGGATTCGCCGTTCGTCCTCGTCCTGGGTCTCGACCTGGCCGACACCGTCTCGAGCGGTTACGCGTTCGACCAGGCCGCCCGCATCGTGGCGCGCATCCCGGGGGGCCACCTGCACGTCGTCTACGCGCTTCCCGCCGACGCGACGCCCGAGGGGGCCCGCACCCAGGCGGGGCTGTTGCGCCTCTACGTGTCCGAGAAGGCGCAGGCGTTCGATGCGCTGAAGCGGCGCCTCGTCGGCCTGCACGTTCGGACCGGCGACGCAGCTCACGAGATCGCGCAGCTCGCCGAGGACGTCGACGCGGACCTCGTCGTCGTCGGTACGGGCAAGCGCCCGGACGTGAAGAAGCTCCTCCTCGGCTCGACGTCCGGCCGCATCGTGGCGCTGACCTCGCGTCCGGTCCTCGTCGCCGGACCGCGTCCGCGGCCGACGGAGTCGCACGTCGTGGTCATCGAGCCGCCCTGCCCGGACTGCGTGAGCGTTCGCGCAGCGACCCAGGGGCGCACGTGGTGGTGCGCCCGGCACTCGCAGAGCCATCACCTGCGGCGACACCACGTCTACTCGTACCAGGGCGAGCTCCCGTTCGAGGAGCACGACTCCGAGGTCATCCCCACGGGCGTGTGACCGCCGGCGGCGTCGATCGGCGCTGCGTCAGCGCGTCGCCCGGATGACCTTCGCGGGGCGGCCTGCGAAGGTCGTGCGCGAGCCGTGCGCTTCGGCGAAGCCGGCGCGGCGCAGGGCGGCGGCGAGCAGCTCGGGGTCGACCTCCTCGAAGTGGTGCCCGTGTCGTGCGCGCCGTGCCCGCACGCGCCGGTGCTCGGGGTGCGAGGGATCGTCGAAGTCCTCGTCGACCAGGAGGACGCGCCCGCCCGCCTTCATCACGCGGGCGAGCTCCCGCGAAGCGCCGTCGCGCTCCGTCCAGTGATGGATGGTGTTGACCGTCCAGAGCGCGTCCACGCTCCCGTTCTCGAGAGGCAGGGACTCGGCGGCGCCGTCCACGACCCGGATCGCCGCTCGATGGCGTTGCCAGCGGCGGCGTAGCCGCAGGAGCCGGCGCATGTACGGCATCGGGTCCACGGCGACGACCGTCGCGCCGCTCCGCGCTGCCTCCACCGTGGCCGCGCCCATGCCCGCGCCGAGGTCCACCACGCGCTCCCCCCTGGTCGGGGCGAGCGACCTCACGACCTCTCGATTGACCTCGGACGTCCACATGCGCGGAAGCAGCCGCAGGTATCTCAGGAAGCCGCGCGCACCGCGATCGTGCTGGTGCCCGTGCTCGCGGTGGTGGTGGTGGTGGCCGTGGTCCTGGTGGTGCTGACCGTGCTCGTGGGCGTCCATGGCGCTGGAACATGAGGGTAGCCAGGGTCGTGCTCCCGGCCACACGAATCGCCCGGTGGCGACTCTCGGCGGGGGAGCGCATTCATCCGGTGGAGTAGCGCGGTCATCGCACGCTGCCTGACGACGCGACGCTTGCCCGCTATGACGACCGCGTGATGCATCGCGTCTGCAACACCCCGCGCCTCGTCCTGGCGGGCGTCTCGAGCGGCGTCGGCAAGACGACGGTCTCGGTCGCGCTGACCCGCGCGCTCCGCGCCCGCGGGCTGCGCGTCGCCGTCTTCAAGTGCGGGCCCGACTACCTCGATCCGACCTACCACGCGCGCGCCGCCGGGGCCGCGTCGCAGAGCCTCGACGGCTGGATGATGGGACGGGACGCCGTGCTGGCGACGTTCGCGCTTGCCTCGCGCGGGGCGGACGTGGCCCTCATCGAGGGGATGATGGGCCTCTTCGACGGGGCCGGCGCGGACGGCGACGACGGATCCACCGCGCAGATCGCGAAGTGGCTCGAGGCGCCGGTCGCGCTCGTCGTCGACGCCGGGGGCATGGCCCGGAGCCTCGCGGCGATCGTGCACGGCTTCGCGTCGTTCGACCCGGTCCTCCGCGTCACGGCCGTCGTCGCCAACCGCGTCGGAGGTCGCGGGCACCTCGATCTGCTCCACGTCGCGCAGAAAGCGCCGCCCGTCGTCGGCGGTCTTCCGGCGGACGCGAGCCACGCGTTCCCCGAGCGTCACCTCGGTCTGCGCACCGCCGACGAAGCGACGGTACCCGACGCGCTCCTCGACCACTGGGCCGACCAGGCCTCCCGATGGATCGACATCGACGCGCTGCTCGAGATCGCGCGCTCGGCGCCGCCGATCGCCGTCGGCGACGCCGCCGGACCGACCGCCTCGCCCGCCCGCGCCGGCTCGTGCCGCATCGGCATCGCGCAGGACAGCGCGTTCCACTTCTACTATGCCGACAACCTGCGTCGCCTCGAAGCGCTGGGCGCGCAGCTCGTCCCGTTCTCGCCCATCGCCGACCGCAGGCTGCCCGAGGTGGACGGCCTCTATCTCGGCGGCGGCTACCCGGAGCTCTTCGCCCGCGATCTCGCCGCCAATGGGCCGATGCGCGACGCGGTCCGCGCGTTCGCCGAGGGCGGGGCGCCCGTCTACGCCGAATGCGGGGGGCTCATGTACCTGACGCGCGCGATCGTCACGATCGACGGCGCGCGCCATGCGATGGCGGGCGTCATTCCGGCCGAAGCGCGCATGTGCCCGCAGCTCCAGGCCCTCGGCTACGTGGAGGTGGAGACGCGCGCCGCCACGATCCTCGGCCCGGCGTGCACGCGCTTCCGCGGCCACCAGTTCCGCTACTCCGAGCTGTCGCCGGCGGCCGATCGGGCCTCGACGGACCACGTGTACGCGCTTCGAACGCGCGGCAGCCCCGACTCGGTGCCGGAGGGCTACCGCGTGCGGAACGTGGTCGCGTCGTACGTGCACGCGCACTGGGCCTCGAGCCCGGGCGTGCCGGCGGCGCTCGTGGGCGCGTGCGCACGGTAGGGCCGGGTGCGACCGGTCGAGCTGGCGCGAGCACGGCCCGTGATTAGCTTTCCGACATGCACGCGATTCTGCACCTGGTCGTCCTCGCGCTGGCCGTCTTCGCGCTCTCGCGGTTCTTCCCGGCCATCGTGCGCGTCAAGAAGCCCAGCACGGCGGTCGTCGTGGCCGTGGTCTTCAGCGTCCTCAACTTCTTCCTCGGGTGGCTCATCCACGCCGTGCTCTTCGTGCCGGCGCTGCTGACGTTCGGGCTGCTGTTCCTCTTCGTGCCGTTCATCGTGAACGCGGTGCTGCTCTGGCTGACCGACAAGCTCATGGCGAGCTTCGAGCTGCGCGGAGCCCGAGGTCTCCTCGTCTCCGCGGCCGCCATCACGCTCGTCAACGGCGCGTTCGCGATGTGGTCCCGCCTGGCGTTGCACCACACGACGCACTGGGTGTGACGAGCCGCAGCGCTCGCTTCTACCCTTTGAGTACCCCGAGCGGCCGAAGGCGCGCGACCTTCTTCGCGATGCCCGCGCGCGCGACGACGTCGACGACGCGCTCGACGTCCTTGTAGGCGAGCGGCGCCTCTTCCGCGAGCTCCTCGTTGGACGGGCAGCGCACGACGATCCCCGCCGCCTCGAGCTCGCGCCGCAGCGCGTGCCCCACCACGCGGTGCTTGGCTGCCGTCCGGCTGAGCGCCCGCCCGGCGCCGTGGCACGCGCTGCCGAACGACACGTCGGACGACGAGTCCAGCCCGACCATGACGAACGACGCCGTCCCCATGCTCCCCGGCACGAACACGGGCTGTCCCACGCTCCGGAACGATGCGGGCACGTCGGGGCTCGACGGCCCGAACGCGCGCGTCGCGCCCTTGCGGTGCACGCACACGGCCTGGCCGCCGAGCGTCTCCATCTTCGCGATGTTGTGCGCCACGTCGTAGACGACGCGAACCCTCACGCCGCTGCCGAGCACGCGCGCCGCCGCCTCGCGCACGCGGTGCGTGAGCACCTGGCGGTTGGCCCATGCGAAGTTGGCGGCCGCGCACATCGCCTGGAAGTACTCGCGCCCCTCGGGCGACGACAGCGGCGCGCACGCGAGCTGCCGATCGATCAGCGCGATCCCGTGCCGGGCGAGCGCGGCGTCCATCCGCCGGACGAAATCGGTACAGACCTGGTGGCCGAGGCCGCGCGAACCGGTGTGAACGAGCACCGTGAGCTCGCCTTCTCGAAGGCCGAGCGCCGCCGCCGCCGCCGCGTCGTGCACGGTGTCCACGACCTGCACCTCGAGGAAGTGGTTGCCCCCGCCGAGCGTTCCGAGCTGGTCGTGACCGCGCTGCTTGGCGCGATCGGACACGCGCGCCGACGAGGCCTCGCGGAGCGATCCGCGCGACTCGATGCGATCGAGATCCTCGGCGAGCCCGAGGCCGCGATCGCGCACGACGTATTCGGCTCCGCGATCGAGCACCTGGTCGATCTCGCGGGCCTCGAGCACGAGCCGTCCGTGGCGGCCGTAGCCGACGGGTATCGAACGACTGAGCTCGTGGACGAGCGGCTCCACGGAGCCGATGTCCGCGCGGCGCAGCCCGGTCGACAGCAGCCGTACGCCGCAGTTGACGTCGAAGCCGATGCCGCCGGGCGAGACGACGCCATCGGGCAGCAGCGTCGCCGCCACGCCGCCGACCGGGAAGCCGTAGCCCTCGTGCATGTCGGGCATCCCCATCGCGAAGCGCGTGATGCCCGGCAGCGTCGCGACGTTGACGAGCTGCGCGAGGCTGCGGTCGCGCCGGATCGGCTCGAGCAGGATCTCGTCGGCGACGACGCGCACCGGGACGCGCATGTCCGGCCGGTGCGCGCGATCGATCTCCCAGACGACCTCGCCGACTCGCCTCAGCTCCACCGCCTCCACGACGCGCGAGCGACGGTGCGAGCCTCGTGCCCCGGTCGACGCCGGCGCCCGTCGGCGGCATCGGTCTTGAACCGCGCTGCGCGAATGCGCGCTCCGATCGGGCTGCTCTCGGGTACGGCCCACGCGGCCCTCGCAGACTCAATGGCGCGCGCGCTCGGGGTGGCCCAGCTGCCTCGCGCGCTCGAGCGCACGCCGGACGGGGAGCTCCTCGTGCGCGTGGACGAGCGGGTGCGTGGCCGGCGGGTAGTGATCGTGCAGCCGACGGCCGCGCCGGTCGGCGAGCACCTGCTCGAGGTCCTTCTGCTCGCGGACGCCTGCTGGCGCGTCGGGGCGCTGGGCGTCTCGGCCGCCGTGCCGTACCTCGGCTACGCGCGGCAAGACCGCCGCACGCGCGCGGGCGACGCGCTCGGCGCGCGCGTGGTCGCGGGGGCGCTGGCGGGCGCGCACCTGCAGCGCATCCTCGTCGTCGATCCCCACAACGCGGCCGTCGAGGGCGGCTTCGCTTGCCCGGTCGAGCTCCTGACGGCCGTGCCGCTCCTCGCGCGGGCCGCGGAGCCGCACGTGGGCGACGACGCCGTCGTCGTGGCGCCAGACCTCGGGGCCACGAAGCTCGCGCAGCGGTACGCGCAGCTGCTCCGCCGACCGATGGCCATCGTCCACAAGCAGAGGCTCGGGGCGGCCGACGTCGCGGCCGAGCGCGTGATCGGCGAGGTGCGGGGCCGCACGCCCGTGCTGGTCGACGACATCGTCTCGACGGCGGGGACCATCGCCGCCGCCGTGGAGCTGCTCGTCGCCCAGGGGGCGAGGACGCCCGTCATGGTCGTGGCGACGCACGGCCTGTTCGCGCCGCCGGCTCTCGAGCGGCTGCGCGCGCTCCCGCTGGCGCGCATCATCACGACCGACAGCGTCGCCGCGCCCTGTGGCGACCTGCTCGCCCCGCGGGACGTCGTCCCCGTGGCGCCGCTGCTCGCCGAGGCCATCCGCGCGCTCGAGGCGACGGCGGATCCGGACGCGTAGCCCGCGTGTCGATCCCCGGTGCGCGCCTTGCCTCGCCTGGGGGCGGAGCACACGTTCATGATGGGTGAGCTGGACGCCGCCGAAATCGACGAGCTGCTGCGATCCGAGGTCGTCGGCCGGATCGGCTGTGTCACCGACGGCTGGCCCTACATCGTTCCGATCACGTACGTGTACGACGGCCAGTTCGTCTACGCGCACACCGGCGACGGGACGAAGCTCCGCGCCATGCAGCACAACCCGCAGGTGTGCTTCGAGGTCGAGCAGATCCGCAGCATGAGCAACTGGCGCACCGTCGTCGCGCGCGGGCACTTCGAGCAGCTCGCGAGCGAGGAGGAGGAGCGCGCGATGGCTCTGCTCCAGACGCGACTGTCGCGCCTCGAATCGGGCGCGAGCGCGCAGTGGGTGCGCCAGGAGGACGTGCACCGGCGAGCGGGGTTCGCCCGGCCGATCCTCTTTCGCATCCGGCTCGAGGAGCGCACCGGCAGGTTCGAGCTGGTTTGAGCGTTGGCGCCTGCCTCGCCAGCGGCGTGCCGTGCCGTCACATGGGCTCGGCGTCGGACGCGGAGTCGACGGCAGCGCATCGCGTGCCGAGGACTTCCTCGATGGCCTGCTCGAGCCGCTGTTCCGTCTGAACACCCGTCAGTCGGCTGACCTCACGGCCGTTGGAATCGACGCTGACGAACGCCGGGATGAGCGCGACACCGTACGCGGTGGCCAGCTCCTGTCCCTCGTCGCTGTCGACGTCCGTGCGCTCGACGACGCGCTCGCCGCCGCATGCCTTCACGGCGGCATCGAGCCGAGGCGCGGCGCGCTTGCATGCGGGACAACTCTCGCTCGAAAACGCGAGGAGCTTCGGCCGGTCCGCGACGCGCGGCGCCGCCCTCGAGCCTGCCGCGCGCACGTGGCCTGCGCACGAATCCGCACCGCTCGAACACGGCGCCGCAACGGCGACGCCGTCGGTGGCTCGATGCACGCTTCGCTCTTGTCGCCAGACGAATGCGGCGACCAGCGCTCCACAGACTGCAACGACGCCGAGGGTTCTTCGATGAAGCGCGCGCATTCTCTTCACCGTACTTAAGCAGGAAGCGGGCCAACGTGACGCGATTTCGAAACCCGCGAGATTCGCGCCCGATCGCGACGGCGCCGCAGGCAGGTCGAAGCGATGTGAAACACGGTGTTGCAGAACCGAGAATCACCGAGGCGAGGCCGAGGTCCCGCGACGTCCCGATATCCGCTCGTAGTCCACGGTGAGCGTCGCCAAGCCGCCGAGGTTGCTCCTGCCGAAGACGCCGCCCGTGCGCTCGACGCCGAGGTCGCGGAGCAGCGCGATGTCGAGCTTGAACGGTGTCAAGGCGGCGCTCATGCCGAATGTCCACGTCGTCTCGTCGAGCCCGGCGCGGACCCACAGGTGCCCTTCGACGATCGCCTGCTCGGCGCCGACGGTGGGCGCGACCTGGAACGTCGACGTTCCGTCGACCGCGTCCGAGCGATCCAGCGCGGCCACACCGACGTCGAGGATCGTCCCGTCCCAGGGAAGGAAAGCGCCGCCGAGGCGGTACTCGTAGCTCCGTGCGAGCCCGGAGCGCTCGGGGCTTCCGTCCGTGCGTGTCTCCCAGTCGTTGCTGAACAGGGCGCGGGCACCGAAGAGGAACTGCGACGAGGGCTGCCAAGACAGACCCGCGCCACCGGAAGGGCGCCATGCCGTGCGATAGGTGATGGGCGGTCCCCCGCCGTCGGGCAGGAGGGTCATCTGGGAGAGCTCGTACGACAGGAGGACCCCGACGCTGATCGTGCTCGTGATCGGCTTGGCGAGCTTCACGAAGACGCCCTGATTGGACCCGTCGCCCATCGACGGAGGTCTCGCCGCCGAAGGGGGCGGGAGCGACCAGACGTGCACGTCGGTGGCGTGCTGCGACATCGCGACGACGTAGAGCGCGGCGTCGTCCCAGAAGTGCGGCGACGTGAACCCGACGGCAGTGAACGTGAACTGGTCTCCCGTATCCCCGTAGCGCACCAGCCCGTAGTCGAGCACTGCCGTGCCGGCGTCCCGGTAAACGAGCGAGTAGTTGCCGAACGTCGCACCGTCGCCGCCCATGCCGATCGATCGCACGCCCTTCTTGATTTGGCTGCTCGCGAACTCTCGCAGCGAGATCTCCGGACCGGCTAGCGCCGCACTCCCGAGCGACAAGACGGCAGCGCCTATGGCGAGCATCGTGCGCGGCTTGGGCATGCGGCCGGGTCGCTAGCAGGAAGAGTGCCGCCCGCGACGCGCAGTGTTCGCGAGCCGAGCACGCCTTCGAAGCAGGCGAAGCCCGTGATGCGAACGTTTCGTTCACCGGCGTACGACCGCTTCAAGATGTTTCACGTCTCTGCCGTTCGTCGCGTGCGAGACCGTTTGTTTGCGCGGTGTTTCGCAGCGCTCGACCGATGGCACGGGCATCGCTATCCGCACCAGCGAGTCGCTGGACATGATCGCAATCGCTCTCGCGGTGCTCGTCGGCGTCTCGCTGGGCCTCCTCGGCGGCGGCGGGTCGATACTGACGCTCCCCATTCTCGTCTACGCCGCCGGCCTCGAACCGAAAGACGGCATCGCGACGTCGCTCCTCATCGTGGGCGCCACCAGCGGAGCCGCCTTGCTGAGTCACGCACGCGGCGGCCGAGTCGCCTGGCGCGTCGGCGCGCTGTTCGGAATCGCGTCGATGGTCGGCGCGTTTGGCGGGGCGCGTGTCGGGCACCTTCTGCCGGCGAAAGCGCTCCTGGCGGCGTTCACGACGGTCATGGTCGTCACGGCCGTGGCGATGATGCGCAAGCGGCGTCACCCTGGCACCGACGACAGGCAGCACGGTCACAGCACCAGGTTCCGCCGGTCGTGGTCGGTCGGCCTCGGAATCGGCGCCATCACCGGCATCGTCGGCGCCGGCGGCGGGTTCGTCGTCGTGCCCGCGCTGGTCCTCCTCGGCCGCCTCCCGATGCGCACCGCGGTAGGGACTTCGCTGCTCGTCATCGCTCTCAACTCGACGGCCGGCTTTGCGGGGGCGGTGAGCCACGCGACGATTCACTGGTCGCTGGCGCTGGCCGTGACGGCGGCAGCGATCTCGGGGAGCGTGCTCGGGGCCGGGCTCGTCGGTCGCGTGAGGCCGGAGTCGCTGCGCGTGTGGTTCGCATGGCTCGTCCTCGCGATCGCCGCATTCATGACCGCGAAGCAGCTGCCCTCGGGAGTCGCTCGCGCATTGGGCGAGCACGCCGTGGCCGCCGCCCTGGGCGTCCCGTGCGCCCTCGTCGCCGCCTTCGTGCTGGTCCGAGCGCGCGCGCGTCGCCATCGGCCGGAAGCTGCTTCTTCTTCGTTCTCGACCACGTATCCGGAGCGCCGCACATGAAACTGCTGCACGTCCTTTTCACCTCGCTCCTGCCCGTCGCCGCCTGCGTCGGAGGCGCGCGTCAGGCGCCTGCGACGAGCAGCGGTGCCGCGCCCGGTACCCACAGAACGTCGGACGGCCGGCACGTCAGGTTCCTGCACATCGCCGACACGCACGCGCAGCTCGAGACCCATCCGGAGTACATGCCGCGCGAGTCACCGCAGCTGCAGCCGATGGGCGGCTACGCGCGTCTGGAGACCGCCATCGAGCGCGAGCGGGCCGCCGCGCCCGGAGCCGTCTTCGTCGCGGACGGGGGTGACACGTTCCAGGGGTCTGGACCCGCCGCGTGGAGCGAAGGGGAGGCAGTCCTCGCGCCGTTCAACGCGCTCGGCGTCGACGTGTGCGTGCCGGGCAACTGGGAGGTCGTGTACGGCCCGGAGCGCTTCCGCGACCTGATGAGCCGCGTGTCCTGCAAGGTCACGACGTACAACTTCCACGACGCCCGGACGGGAGCGCGTCTGTTCGCGCCGGAGGTGACCCTCGAACGGTATGGCGTGCGCGTCGCGTTCGTCGGGATCACCGACCCGACGACGACGCAGCGCCAGCCGCCCGAGGAGGTCGTCGGCCTCGACTCGACCCGAATGGACGGTCTGCACGACTTCGTCAAGTCGCTGCGCGCGAAGGAACACGCGGACCTGGTCGTCGCCGTGACGCACACGGGGCTGTCGGTGTCGCGGCAGATTGCGCGCGAGATGCCCGAATTCGACATCGTGCTCTCGGGCCATACGCACGAGCGGACCGAGCGTGCCATCCTCGAAGGGAAGGTCATTGTCGTCGAGCCGGGATCCATGGGCTCGTTTCTAGGCCGCCTCGACGTGACCGTCGCGAAGGGCGGCGGCGTCGCGGCCTATGATTTCAAGCTCATTCCGATCCGCGCCTCCGACTACCCGGAGGATCCGCGCGAAAAGGAGCTCGTCGACGCGTCTGTCGCTCCGTACCGCGCGCGCGCCGACGAGGTCGTAGGCAGGACCGAGACAACACTCATGCGCTACGACGTCCTCGAGTCCACGGTCGACGACTTCGTGACCGACGCCGTGCGCGAGGTTGGCGGTGCGGATATCGGCTTGAGCAACGGCTTCCGATACGCGCCGCCCATTCCGCCGGGGCCGATCACGGAGGGCGACCTGTGGAACATCCTGCCGCTCGACGCGCGCATGAAAAGGGGCTGGGTGACGGGCAAGGAGCTTCGGGCCTATCTCGAGCGGGAGCTCGAGCTCGTGTTCTCGCCCGATCCGTGGAAGCTTTCCGGCGGTTGGGGACCGCGCGCCTCGGGCTTGAACGTGCTGTTCGCCGCGAAGGCGCCGGCGGGGTCGCGCGTGCGACGAGTGACGATCGATGGCGCGCCCCTTCGTGAGGACGCGCGGTACGCGCTCGCCGGTTGCGAGCGCGCCGGCGAGCCGCTGGACGTGATCTGCCGGCTGAAGGGGGTGCACGATCCCGAGGTGCTTCCGATGAGCATCCACCAGGCGCTGCGGCAGTACCTCGCGAGACACCCGGTCATCGCCCCGAAGCGCGAGGGACGCGCCCGGGCGACCGATCTCCCCAACGTCGTCTTCAGCCAGGACGCGATCCTGCTCGGTGGCCACTGAGCGGCAGGTAAGCTCGGGACTTGTTCAGCCGCGCCATTCCGTCAGCCCGAGCTCCTTCATCCGGCGCCACAGCGTGACGCGGCTGATCCCGAGGCTCTTCGCGGCGCGCGCGCGGCTGCCGCCCGCGCGCTCGATGGCCCGGAGAATGCGAGCGGCCTCGGGAGAACCCTGCGCCGCTTCGGGGGGCGGCGCCGGGGCATTCACGGGCGGGACCTCCTTCTCATCCGTCGTCGTGCGCGCGAAGATCTCCGGAGGGAAATCGCTCTCGACCAGCACCGGTCCCTCGCCGATGGCGAAGGCGTATTCGAGGACGTTGCGCAGCTCGCGGACGTTTCCCGGCCAGTCGTAGCGCGTGAGCGCCGCCTTGGCCGCCTCCGAAATGCGCGCGATCTGCCGCGGCGACCGCGGGTTCATGTCTTCGACGAGCTTCTCCGCCAAAAGCACGACGTCGTGGCCGCGAGCCCGCAGCGGTGGGATGAAGATCGGGATCACCCGAAGGCGGTACATCAGGTCCGCCCGGAAGCGGCCGGCCTCCACTTCCTTTCTCAGCGCACGGTGCGTCGCCGCGACGATGCGAACGTCTACCTCGACGGGCTCGCGCGCTCCCACCGGCGTGACGGTGCGCGTCTCGAGAGCGCGCAGGAGCTTGGCCTGAACGTCGAGCGGCAGCTCGGCGACCTCGTCGAGGAGCAGCGTGCCACCGTGCGCGAGCTCGAAATGGCCCGGCATGTCGCGGACGGCGCCCGTGAACGCGCCACGCACGTGGCCGAACAGCTCACTCTCGAGCAGAGGCGCCGGCACGGCCGCGCAGTTGATCGCGCGGAACGGGCCGGAAGCGCGTGACGAGAGCCCGTGGAGCGCCGTCGCGACGAGCTCCTTTCCCGAACCGGTTTCGCCCCGCACGAGCACGGTCGCGTCCGTGCGCGCGACGCGCTCGATCACGCGAAACATGCGTTTCATGTCGGGATGGTCGGTCCACTGGCCGTGAAACAGCTCCGGTCCTTCGGAGGAGACGGCGTCTTCCGCGAGGAGAAGCGCCCATCCGACGCGGGCACCACGCCGATGGACCGGAACGGCGGAGACGCGAAGGCTGCGCTCGCCCTCTCGGGCGAGCGTGGCGGTCACCGGTCGGCCCGCGGCGAGCGCCTCGGCGACCGGACGCTTGGTCGCCCCGCCGCAGAGCAGCCTGGGCGCGAGCACGCCGCGCGGGACCTCGCCGAGCAGCGCGTCGGCACTCGGGGTGGAGCTCAGGATGCGAAGCTCGCGATCGAGCACGAGGACGGCGCCGCCCCCGAGCTCCTCGAGGACCGCGAGGGTCAGCTCGTCGTGGGTAGGCCGTGCGCGGGCGGAGGAGGTCACGGGCGGCATCCAAGCGCGAAACGTTCGTTGCAGCAATGTTGCACGCTCCGGATGTTCGTCGACCGTTCCGGCGAGATCGGAGCGTTTTCGGCATCTGTGCCGTTTCGAACCCTTTTTCTCCCGTTGGGCTCTCACCCAGGGAGCGGCCGATTCGCGCCGCGGAGGAGAGATCACGGCTCATGTGTTCGCGTGTCACCTGCCCCCAGTGCAAGAAGCCCTCGTTCGTCGGCTGCGGACGCCACGTCGAGCAGGTCCTCGGCGACGTTCCGCGCGATCAGCGCTGCCGCTGCCGTGAGGCGAGCGACCCGGCGCAGAAGCAGGGCGAGGACCGTTCGTTCTTCGGACGCCTGTTCGGTCGATGACGCCGGCGCGGCAGCCCGCCTTCGTGAGCCCGCCGGACACGAAGGCGCGGGCCGCGCCGCTTGAGGAGCGGCGGCGGTCGACCTACTAGAAGGTCGATGGACCCGACCGACGACGCTCTTCTGGCCGCGTTCCGGTCGGGTGACGAGGGCGCGCTCGCGAGGCTGCTCGAGCGCCACGCCCCGGCCGTCTACCGCTTCGGCGTCAAGATGTGCCGCGACCCGGAGGACGCCAAGGACGTCGTGCAGGACACGCTGCTCGCCGCGGCGCGCGGCCTTCGCGACTTCCGCGGCGGCGCGGCCCTCTCGACGTGGCTGTTCACGATCGCGCGCAGCTTCTGCATCAAGAGGCGCCGCCGGCGCGCGGGCGCGCCGGGGGAGCTGGACGTGCTCTCGCTCGAGTCCGATCCCGCCGGCACGATCCCCGCGCCCGATTCGGCGCCCGACGAGGCCGCGGGCGAGCGCGAGATGGCCGCGGCGCTCGACGCCGCGATCGCGGCGCTCGACCCGATGTACCGCGAGGTCCTCGTGCTGCGCGACGTCGAGGGTCTGACGGCGCCCGAGGTCGCTGCCGTCCTCGGCATCGGCGTCGACGCGGTGAAGAGCCGCCTGCACCGCGCACGCGTCGCGGTGCGCGACCGAGTCGCGCCTCTGCTGGCGCCGACGCAGGCGGCGGCCCCCGCGGCGGGCGGCTGCCCCGACGTCATCCCCATCCTCTCGCAATACCTCGAGGGCGACATCGGCCCCGACCAGTGCGCGGAGATGGACCGGCACGTCGCGCAGTGCGCACGCTGCCGCGCGCGGTGCGATTCGCTGCGCAGCACGCTGGCGCTCTGCCGCCGCTCGGCGCGGGGCGGGAGCGTGCCGCCCGAGGTGCAGGAAGCCGTCCGTCAAGCGCTGCGACAGCTCGCCCCGTAGGCGCGCGGCCGCGAACCCTTCGGGCGGCTGCGAGGCTCGTACCCGCCATGGAAGCCACCATCCAGAAGAAGCTCTCGTCGAGCTACGACGAAGCCCTTTCCCGACTGCCGGACGCGCTCAAGAGCGAGGGCTTCGGCGTGCTCACCGAGATCGACGTCGCGAAGACGCTGAAAGACAAGCTCGGCGCCGACTTTCGCCGCTACAAGATCCTGGGCGCCTGCAACCCGACGCTCGCGCATCGCGCGTTGTCCCTCACGCTCGAGGTAGGCGTCATGCTCCCGTGCAACGTGGTCGTCTACGAGAGCGACGACGGACGCGCCGTGGTCCAGACCATCGACCCGATCCGGACCGTCGCCGCGAGCGATCCTCGCCTGGCGGACCTCGCCGCCACCGTCCGGGCGAAGCTGGTCCGCGTCCTGGAGCAGCTGTCGTGAGGACGGCGGAGAAGGAGAGCGTCATGACCGGCACGACACCCACGCTGGACCTGACGACCGACACCCTCTTCTCGACGGTGAAGCGCGAGGGCATCGCGCTCGTCGACTGGTGGGCGAGCTGGTGCGGTCCCTGCCGCGCGTTCGCGCCGGTCTACGCCAAGGTGGCCGAGCGCCACCCGGACATCGTCTTCGGCAAGGTCGACACCGAGGCCGAGGGCCCGCTCGCTGCGGCGTTCGAGATTCGATCCATCCCGACGCTGATGGTCTTTCGCGGCGGCGTGCTGCTCTTCTCGCAGGCGGGCATGCTGCCCGAGCGCGCGCTCGAGTCGCTCATCGAGCGGGTGCGCGCTCTCGACATGGACGAGGTGCGCCGGAAGATCGCCGACGCGCGTCCGACCCCGGCGAGCGGCTGAGCTGGCCGGAGCTGGTCGTCGGCGCCGCCTGGTTCGTGCGCTGCATGCCGGCGCCATGAATCTGCTCCGGCTGCCCACCTACGGTCGCGATGGGCTGCTGAACGTCATCGTGGAGACGCCACGCGGCGCGCGCGCGAAGCTGCGCTACGAGCCGGACCGAGGCATCTTCGAGCTCTCGCGGCCCTTGCAGCTCGGGCTGAGCTATCCGTACGACTGGGGCTTCGTCCCGTGCACGCGCGCGCCCGACGGCGATGCGCTCGACGCGATGGTCTACCAGGAGATCGCCACCTATCCAGGCGTCGTGATCCCCTGCAGGTCGATCGGCGTCGTGCACCTCACGCAGAGGAGGCCCGGCTCTCCCGAGGAAGAGAACCCGCGGCTGCTCGTAGTGCCCGAGCACGAGACGCGATGGACCGACGCGCGCGCGCTCGATGCCGGCGTGCGCGAGCAGGTCGAGCGCTTCTTCGAGATCGTGGTGTCGACGACCGACAAGAAGGTGCGCATCACCGGTTGGGGCGGGCCCGACGACGCCGGGGATCTCGTCGCGAGGACCCGCGAGGCGTTCGAGCGAGGATGAGCGGCGTCGGACCGCGGCGCCTCGTGGCGGGGAGCATGCAAGCCACGCCAAGCCCGCCCCACGTCCGCGGGGCCGATCGGTTGGTCCACGCCGTCGAGCTGATTGTCTTCCTGTTCCTGGTGGGGCCGTCGCTCGTGCTGTCGCTGTTCGCGACGCGCGCGGTCGACCAGCCGTTCACGCTCGTGGCGGTCGCCAGCATCCTGCGCGATCTCGCGCTGGTGGCGCTCGTGCTCTTCTTCCTGTGGCGAAACGGCGAGTCGGTCGTGCGCATCGGCTGGACGGCGCGCCACCTCGTGCGCGACGCCCTGCTCGGCGTCGGGCTGTTCGTGCCGACCACGCTCGCGGCCGCCGGCATCGACATGGGTCTTCGATCGCTCGGCCTGTCCGGTCCCGGGACCGAGCCGCCCGCGCCAACGCCCGCGCACGGACCGCAGATCGCCCTCGCCGTCGTCCTCGTCGTGGTGGTGGCCGTCGCCGAGGAGACGATCTTCCGCGGCTACATCCTGTCGCGCTTGCGCGAGTGGACCGGGAGCGCGCCGCTCGCCGTCGTGCTCTCGGCGGGGATCTTCGCGGTCGGGCATGGATACGAGGGCTCGGCCGGCGTCGTCACGGTCGGCTTCCTCGGCCTCGTCTTCGCCGTCGTCTATCTCTGGCGCGGCAGCCTGGTGGCGCCCATGGTCATGCATTTCTGCCAGGATTTCGTCCCGCTCGTCGTCGTGCCGCTGCTTGCCCACCGCTAGCGTGGCCTGGCGGCGTCGGCGGTACGGCGACTGCACGCGCCGTCGGTCGCCATGGGAAGGACCGGCACGTCGCGGCTGGGCATCGCTCTCGTCGCCCTCGTGGCGGCGGCGGCCGGCTGCTCGAGCGCCCGCTACGTCTACCGCCCCGAGGAGAACGCGACGGCACGCGTATCGGGTCACACGGCGGCCTACTACGACGTCCCGCCGCAGTCGCCACACGGCGACGTGCGGGTCGCGACGCTCGGCATCGCGACGCTCGAGCCGCAGGACGAAGAGGGCGAGCGCATCCACGCGATGCACGTGCGCCTCGTCGTCGCAAACAACGACGATGTCGCTCCATGGCAGCTCGACACGCGCCAGCAGATCGGGAGCCTCGACCACTACGGCCAGAGCCGTCCCGCGTTCGCCTCCGCGAGCATCGGCCGGCCACCGATCGTGGCCATCGCGCGCGGCGCGAGCGCGACGATCGATCTGTACTACCCGCTGCCCGAGTCCATGCAGAAGGCCTCGAAGGTCCCGCACTTCGAGGTGCTCTGGCGCGTGCAGACGCCCGAGGGGGCGGTCGCCGAGCGAACGACATTCGAGCGCCTGCGCATCGAGCCGCCGCCGACGCCCGGCTACTATGCATGGGACATGGGGTGGTGGGGGCCGGGCTGGTACGACCCGTTCTGGCCGGACGACGCGTTCTGGGGCGCGCCGGTGCTCGGACCGATGCTCTACGAGAGCCCGGTCGTCGTGGGGCCGCCTGCCGAGCTGCCACCTGCGGCGCAGCGCGTGCGGTGATCGAGGCGCCGCCGTCAGCGCGGCGCCTGCGCAAGCGCGAGCGGCACGCCCGCGGGCAGCTTCTCCTGGCCCGGCACCCCGTCGAGCACCTCGTAGTCGCACGAGCCCGCGTCGAGCAGCTCGCGCGCGCGCGCCTCGTCGACCCACTGCAGCTTGTCGACGATGACGCCGAAGACGTTGTCGAAGTCCTGATGCAGCCAGTAGCGGCGACCGGCGACGGCGGTGAGCGCGGCGTGACCGTCCTGGTCGGTCGGGTCGCCGGTCGACGAAAGGATGCGGTGCTCGCCGGGCTCGGCGTAGTAGCAGAAGTAGCTCTCGCCGCGCGTCGCCCCGACGAGCTGGCCGTCGTCGTGCACGACGAAGGTGACGGCGATCGCCCAGTGTGAAGGACGGACCACGCACACGGTGGCGACGTCCGTTCGCGCCGCACCGAACGCGGCCACCGGCGGCGTCTTCGGCGTACGCAGCGAGTAGGACGAACAGGCCGAGACGAGCGCGCCGGAGGCGATCAGCACCGGCACGCGAAGCGAGCGCAGGATCATGGCGGCGCGGGCGTATGCAAGGGGCGTGCTACCTTGCCTCGGTTTCCGCCGCCGGCTGGAAAGAGCAGGGCCTTGCCTGCATCGAGCACCAGCAGCATGGCGAACGCGCCGAGCAACGAGACGATCACGACCGGGAACGGTACGGGGGCCATGAGCACCCCCGCGCTGGCCAGGACCGTCACGAACAATACGTCGGCGATGGTCGCGCCGAGCATCCAGAAGCTCGGACGCGAAGACCAGAACCGACGTCGCTCCCTCACCAGGTACACGTTGGCCTGTCCGCCGAAGACGAGGACGAGAAACGCCAGCGTCTGGAGCGACGGCACCGCCAGGTGCACGGCGTAGCGGCCGATGAGGAGGGTGCCGAGAGAGAACGCGAGCCACGCGATCGCCAGCCCGCCCGCGCTCGTCACGAGCGAGCGCACCTTCCACCGGTCCGGCTTCGGAGAAGGCGACACGTGGTCGCGCGCGATCGACATGGTCACGATGTCGTTGGTCAGCAACAAGAGCAGGATGAGGCGCGGTGTCGTGACGAGCGCCCCCGTGACGAAGAACCCGATGCTCAGGAAAAGCGAGATCTCGATCGTCTTGATGATCTTGTTGAGCGTGTACGTGAGCATCCGCTGGTAGATGCACCGGCCCGTCTCCACGGCCGCCACGACACCCGCGAGCCCGGGCCGCGTGAGCACGATGCTCGCGGCGGCCTTGGCCACGTCGGCGGCGCTGTCCACCGCGATGCCGACCTCCGCCTGCTTCAAGGCCGGAGCGTCGTTCACGCCATCGCCCGTCATGCCGACGACGTGGCCGGCTTTCTGCAGGGCTTGCACCAGGTGGTACTTGTCCTCCGGCAGCACCCCCGCGACGACGTCGCAGTCGAGCGGATGGCCGAGATCGTCCCGTGTGCAGACGCGGTCGCCGACGCCGAGCTGCTGGGCGACGGCGCGCGCGGTGGCGAGCGCATCCCCGGTGACCATCACGACCCGAACCCCGAGCTTCCGGAGGCTGTCGAGGAGCGCTTGCGAGTCGGGTCGCGGGGGATCGATGAATCCGAGCAGGCCGGCGAGCCGAAGGGGACCACCTTCGCTGCCCGCGGCGACGGCCAGGATGCGATGTCCGCTCGAGGCCAGCTCGCCCACGGCGCGTTCGAGATCGGGGGGATGGTCGGCCAGCGCCGCGAGGGCCTGGGGGGCTCCCTTCACGACGCGAACCACTCGGTCGTTCCGGCGCACGAGGGCCTCGGCCCGCTTGGTCGCCGGATCGAAAGGAACGAAGCGCAGTCGGTCGGCGCGCTCTCGTTCGCCGCGTTCGTCCGCCGCGCGCAGGATCGCGAGGTCCAGCGGATCCTGAGTGGCGTCGTCGGACGCGAGGGCCGCCAGCCGCAGTAACTCGGGGTCGCCTTCTGACGACGTCGATCGGAAGGCGGCGAGCGACAGCCGGTTTTGCGTCAGGGTGCCGGTCTTGTCCGAGCAGAGCACCTGCATGGCGGCCGCTTCTTCGATGGCTGGAAGCCGTGTCACGAGCACCCCGCGCGAGGCCAGGTCCATCGCGCCGAGCGCCGAGGCCAGGGTGAACGTCGCGGGGAGTGCAATCGGGACGGATGCGACGAGGAGCATCAGCACGAACGTGACGACCTCGAGGACGGGCATGGATCGTCCGAGCGCCACGACGGCGACTGCCGCCGCGAGGATCGCGTCGAGGACGATCAGGTACTTGACGATGCCGACGACGAGTCGCTCGAGGTGGCTCGCGCTCTTCGCCAGCTGGACGAGCTCGGCGGTCCGGCCGAAGTAGCTCCTGCTGCCGGTGGCGGTCACGATCCCCGTGGCCTCCCCACGCCGCACGACGGCGCCCGAATAGGCGGGGCTCCCGCCCCGGGCCTCCACCGGCGCCGACTCGCCCGTCAGGGACGACTGGTCGAGCAGCACGTCGCCTTCGATCAGACGCAGATCGGCCGGCACGAGGTCTCCCATGCGGACGTGGAGCACGTCATCGGGCACGACGTCTTCGGCCTGGATCTGAGTCCAGCGCCCGTCTCGTCTCGCCCGCGCCGTCACGGTCAACCGCCGCCGGAGGAGCAGGAGGGCGTCGTGGGCCCTCTGCTCCTGCGAGAACGCGAGGATCGCGTTCAGCACGAGGAGCACGGCGATGATGACCGCCTCCGTCCACTTCCGCAGGACGGCTTCGAGCGCCAGGCTGGCCTCGAGCATCCATGGCACGGGACCGCTGAGCTTCGACAAGACGGCGAGCGCCGGATGCTGCCTCGGCTCCTCCACGCGGTTCGCTCCGTACTGCTGCAGACGCTCCGCCGCCTGGGCGGCAGTCAGCCCGACGCCTTCCGATTCACGCGCGGTGCCGTGCGGAGGCGCGCTCACGAGCGGCCGCAGGTCGTGCGCGCCGACGAAGCCTTTGCGCGAGTCGTGCACACTGCGTCCGGCTGGTGGGCGCGATTTCCGTCGGGCATGCCTCTCGGAGAAGCAACCGGCAAGCCGGGATGGGGGGCGTGCGTCTCGCACCTTGACATCCTTCGTGGCGGAGCCATCGTGCCAGGAGGCTCTCCATGGGGCTTCTTCGAGCGCTGCCTTTCCTGACGACCGCCCTTTTGGCGTTCGCGGCCTGCCAGTCGAGCGAGGCGCTGCCGCCGCCGCTCGGAAACTGCCTCGCCGACTCGGGTTGCTCGCCGGCGACCGGTGTCAGCGGCAGCGGCGGTGGGACACCGACCGATGCCGGCGCGGACGTGGGTGCTTCGGCGTGTACGGCGGATCCGGCCGCTTCCCAGTGTGATCAGTGCGCGGCGGCCAAGTGCTGCCCGTCGCTCAGCGCCTGCACGTCGTCGTCGACCTGCGGTCAGCTGTTCCTGTGCATCCTCAATTGCCCGACCACGGACTGCGTCGCGACGTGCAAGCAGCAGTTTCCGTCGGGTACCCAGCCCTATCAAGCGCTCGAGTCGTGCATGCAGATCGATTGTCCGATCTGCGTCGAGTCAGGCGTGGGCGATCCGTGCAGCGCCACCTCGTGCGTGCCGGGGCTCGCCTGCCAGGGCTCGTGGTGCACCGCGCCGTGCGTGAAAGATTCCGACTGCCGGGGCATCGGCGCGAACGGCGACAACATTCTCGGTCAGGCGAACGTCTGCATCCCGACATCCGCCGGCGCGCGCTGCGCGCCGGGATGCGGCGTCAACGCCGACTGCTCGTATTTCCCGGGGACATACTGCCACTCGACGCTGTCCATCGAGAACACGTACGTCCAGGTCTGCGCTGCGCTGCCGGATGCGTCGTCGGATTGAAACGAACCCGGCGGGATGATCGACGTCCTCTCGGGCCGTCTCAGGGGCGACCCGCCGTTTCCCGCAAGACGTCGATGTCGAACGCGTCGAGGGGGACCCTCACCGCGCGATAGGTGGCATCGCCCTGGACGAACGACGCGTCGAGCAGATCGCGGCCCTCGTCGTCGATCTCGGTGAACGCGCCAGCGAACGCGGTCGGCTGGCTCGAGAAGCCCCAGGCGATCAAGCGGACTCCGTCGTCGTACCGGCGGCAGCTTCCCATCGCCAGGCTGCTCACGGATCCCAGGTACTGCCAGACGAACGTCGCCGTCCCCGCCTGAACGTCGACGGCGTACTCGACCCCGCGCGCGACCCCGGGGGCGGCGGTGTGATCGTCGAACACGGAAACATGCCCGTTCGGCTGCAGGCGCCCATCGTGCTGCCGGCTGAACGCCGTCTGCGGATCGCCGACGATGCGGACGATGCGTGCACCGTCCTTGCTGTACGCGGCGCCGCCCATCTTCCACACGATCTTCCCGCTCGCCTTTTCGACGTAGAAGACGGCGTCCAGGTTGCGCGCCGACACGAGGAGGTTCCCCTGGTCGTCGACGTCGATCGAGTTGAGGTGGAACACGTCGATGACGCTCTGCCCGTCGACGGGGTACACCTCCGGGCCGGTCGACTCGCGGACGGGGTCGACGTGATCGCGGGCGCGCCACTGCCAGACGAGCCGGCCGCTCGGGTCGATCTCCTGGATGGCGCAGTCGGCGATCGTCTCGTTCGGGCCGTAGCCGGCGAGCCCCGTCAGGTCGACGTTCGCGACCGACGAATACGCGAGCACAAGCGCATCCCCGTTCGGCAGCACCTGCAGCTCGTGCTCGTCGATCGGCGCGCCCACGGCGGCGAGCGACCTCGTCTTCCACGGCTGGAGCGTCTGGATGATGTACCGCGCGCTCGGATCGGCTCCGTAGTAGCCGAGGTTCGCGACGTACGAGATGCTCCCGTCGGAGCGCCGGTCGACGTTGAAGACCCCGGCCGGCGACACCCGCCGATACCAGACCGGGGTGCCGCGCGGATCGAGCACCATCGCGAAGCCCGTCTCGTGAGATTGCGCCGGGATGTTGCCGAGCAGGTACCAGCTGGGCGCCGCCGTGCCGGCGTCCGGGTGCGGGGTGAACCGGATGCCGGGGAAGTCGTGCGGTAGGCAGCGCACCCAGTACTGCTCTTCGGGCTGGCCGTCGGCGGTCACGTGCACGACGAGCGCGTCATCCTCGTTCAGGTTGAGCGACACGGCGTCAGGGGCGACGCGCGTAGGCGGGCCCGGCATCTGAAGCGTCGCGAGGGCGCCGGGCGCCGTCTGCGTCGCGACCTGCAGCGAGTTGGGTCCGGGGCCGCAGCGGATCACGTAGTCGTGAACGTCGGGCGAGAACGGCGGAGTGAGCTCGAGTGGGGCCACCGTGAGCGACACCAGAACGGGCGGAGCGCCGACCTCCGTTCCGGACTCGTCGCAGGCGGCAAGTACCGCGACGCCGAGTAGCGCAAGCCATCGTCGTGCGGGGCGGCCTCTCGAAACCACCCGGCCAGCGTGCGCGCTCGCGTCGACGACGCGCACGCGCTTCTGGACGAAGCGGGACGGGGGAGCGACGAAGCACGCCCTGCGCACCACGCGCTGCGCACCGCTTCGCTTACGGAAATTTTCCCTGCGTTCGGAAGAATTCTCCTCGCCGACGCACGATCCCCCGCGAAAACGGAGCTCTCGCGGCGTCTGGCGGCTGGCCGCGGGCTGGTCCGGTCCGTGCTCCTTCAGGGTCGACGTTCCCGGAGAGAGCCGCGATGTCGAAGATCGTCATCGTCGTACCGACGGCCCGCGATCGGCGTGGGCGCGCGCCGCTCCTGGGCGAAGAACAGGAGGCACGATCGTGATCCGGACGCGGCCGCCGGCGACCTGCTGGCCATCCTCGACGTGGGTGCTTACGGTTACTCCATGTCGAGCCACTTACTCAATCGGCCTCGGCCCGCGGAGGTGATGGTCGACGGGGGAAAGGTGCGGGTGATCACGCCAAGCGAGACCTTCGATGATTTGGTATCCATGCAATGCGTCATTTGAGCGGGGGCGTTGCCGCGCCAACATGGGAGGATGAAGCCATGGAATGCACCAAGACGAGCTGGCTCGGCGCCTTCGAGGTCGCGCTGCTGGCGGCTGTGGGCTGCTGCGCTGGCTGCGCGAGCAACCCGCCGCCGGCGGCGAACGCGGGTTCGAACGACCGGTTCGAGTCGACGAGGAACGCCGGAATGATCGACCGCGAGCGCGAGCGGCCGGCGGGGCGCGGCGGACCGGTCACGTCGATGAGCGTGGGGCCGAGCTCCAGGCCGAGGTGAGCCGGCGCAGGCCGGCAGCCTTCAGCGCGCGCCGTCGGATGCGTCGTGCGCCTCGGGGGGCAAGAGCTGCTTGAGCTGCCACGCCTGCAGGTGGAGGCGCCGCTCGGCTTCGCTCAGGTCGTCGCGGAACCGGATGATGAGCACGGCCGCCAGGACGACGAGCATCAGGCTGGCCGCGAGCAGGAACGCGTGCGTGGGGACGGCCGGGAAGTGGAGCATGCTCGGCACGATCGTCACGCGACGATCGCGGAAGTAGTAGAAGCGCACCAGGTGCGTCCACTCGAGGACCGCCGGCAGCAAGATGCTCAGGCATGCCAGCCCCACGATCGTGGCCCGCTGAGAGCGATCGGCGAGCAGCAGCCAGAGGATCACGTTGATGACCGCCAGCGTGGGCACCAGCACGTAGGGGCCGCAGACGGCGCTCGTCGCGCACGCGGCGACCGACGTCGCCAGGAACGCCGCAGTCCGCACGCGCCCCGTGCCGTCGGGCCGGCGCAGCGCCACGTACGCCGTGACCGCGGCGACCGCCCAGAGCGCGCTGGCGACCAGGCTCACCACCGGATCGCGCACGCCCATCCACACGCCGAACGGGACGAAGAGGAACCAGGCGAGATAACCGAACATCGCTCCCTTCGCGATGGCCCGCTGGGTGCGAGCCGACGCGGACCGGATCTCGGCGGCGGCTTCGGCGGGCAGCTCCTTGGGCGGCAGAGTGAGCAGGCGCACCAGCGTGGCGATCGCCTCCGTGTTCGACGGGTCGAGCGCGAGCGCGCGCCCCACCTCGCGGAGCGCGCGCGTGCGGGCCGCCGGCTCGTCCTGGCCCTCGGCGAGCGCCTCGAGCGCGGCCTGCCTGGCCGACCGCGTGTGCTGCGCGGCGAGCTCGCGGCGGCGCTCGAGATCCCGGTCGCCGTCGAGGAAACGCTCCAAGCAGTCGATCACCTCCTGCGCCGATTGGAAGCGAGCCGCGGGATCGAGGGCGGTCGCCTTGACGCACATGGCCTCGAGCTCGGGCGGAACGTCCATCTGCGGCGCGCGCACCGACGCGCGCGCGTCCGCGCCGAGCAGCGTCGAGCCGAGCGCCGCCTCGACCGTGGTGCGCCCGTGCAGCGGCTGCAGGCAGAGCAGCTCGAACAGGATGGCGCCGAGCGAGTAGACGTCGGCGCGTCCATCGACAGGCTCACCGCGCGCCTGCTCGGGGGCCATGTAGCCGGGCGTGCCCATCGTGGCGCCCGCCATCGTTCGGGGGCCCCCGTCGGCGGTGGAGATGATGGACGGGCGGTCGGCGACGAGCGCGTCGGGCGTGCCGACGAGCTTCGCCACGCCCCAGTCGAGCACGTACACCTCGCCGAAGTCGCCGACCATCACGTTGGCGGGCTTGAGATCCCGGTGCACGACACCGCGCGCGTGCGCGAACTCGACCGCCTGGCAGACGCTCACGAAGGCCGAGAGGAGCCTGCGACGCGAGTACTGCCGCAGGGCCTCGGGGTCGTTCAGGCGCAGCCGGGCGACGATCTGCTCGAACGTGACGCCGCGCACGCGCTTCATCGTGAAGTAGATGGCCCCTTCCGGGTCGCGCCCGAGGTCGTAGACGGGGACGATCGCGGGGTGCTCGAGCTGCCCTTGGACGCACGCCTCGCGCAGAAAGCGCGCGACCAGGTCGCGACGCGCCCCGTCCGCGGCGCGCATGGTCTTCATCGCCACCTCGCGGCCGATGCGGTGGTCGCCGGCGGCGCGGACGACTCCCATCCCACCCTCGCCGAGGGTGGCACCCGCGTCGTAGCGATGGGCGAAGGAGGTATCGTCGAGCAGGGCCACGGCCGGATTGGCCGGGCTGGCGGGAGCGACGGTGGACGCGAACGCGCCGTCGGGGACGGTGACCGGCACGTCGAGCACCGGCAGGCGGACGAGGGTCGACGCGGCGCGCTCCGAGGGAGAGTCGTGCGACATGAGGCCATGGTACCCACTCGCGGCCGGCACGCATGGGGTCCGGCGCGCACGCATGTTGCGTTGACCCTTTCGTCGTGCGGGTGCTGGTCGCGCTCGACGAGACGCCGCGGGCGGCGCACGTGCTCGACGTCGCGCTGCAGGTGGTCGAGCACCTCGGCGGCGTGGCTGTTCCGTTCCGCGCGGTGCAGGTCCCGCCCGAGTTCCCGCCGGCCGCCGCGACCAGCCACCGAGACGAGCTGCCGGCGCATCTCGTCGCAGAGGCGACCCACGCGCTCGAGCGGCTCGTCGCGAATGCGCCGGCCGGTCGCGTTGCCGCGCCGGTCGTGCGGATTGGCCAGCCGTGGCGCGCGATCGTCGAGGTGGCCGACGAGCAGGGGGTCGACCTGATCGTCATCGGCAGCCACGGCTATCACGGGCTGGACCGGCTGCTCGGGACGGTCAGCCGCCACGTTGCGGACGCCGCCCACCACGACGTGCTGATCGCGCACGACGAGTCGAGCGCCGCGGACGTGCGGTCCATCCTCATCGCTCTGCGCGGCTCGCCTCGCGACGGGACGATCCTCGCCCGGGGACTCGCGGTGGCACATGCCTGGCGCGCGGCCGTGCACCTCGTGCGCGTCGTCCGGATCTCGCGCGCTCAGCTGACGCGCCGGCGCGCGGTGGTGGGTTACGTGGACGCGGCCCGATTCGAGTCGACCCAGGACCTGAGCCGCTTCGCCAGCTCGGATCCCGCCGTCGCGAGCGCCTTCGTCGCCTTCTCGGTCGGACCGGCGTGGCGCGCCCTGGTCGAGACGGCCGAGGAGGTGCACGCCGATCTGATCGTCGTCGGGAGCCACGAGCACCGCCGGTGGGACGCCGTCGGTCGCACCGCCACCGGCCACGTGGCGGACGAGGCGCACCAGGACGTCCTCGTCGTGCACGAGCCCTCCCGGGCTGCGGAGCTCCCGGCCGTCAATCCGGCTCCGGGGGGCGGCGCCGGGCGAGGAGCGTGAACATCGCAGGCACCAGGAAGAGCGACAGCACGGTCGACGACGTCAAGCCGCCCACCACGGCCAGCGCGAGCGCCTGGTTGGCCTCGGTGCCGCGCTCCAGCCCGAGCGCCGTCGGGACCAGGCCGATGATCGTCGCCAGGCTGGTCATCACGATGGGCGTGAACCGAGTCCGCGCGGCAGCGACGACGGCCTCCTCCTTCGATGCACCCTCGTCGAAGCGGACGCCCGCCTCGTGCACGAGCAGGATGCCGTTGGACACCGCGATCCCGATGACCATGAGCACGCCCATGAGCGCTGTGACCGAGAAGCCCTGACCGGCGGCCAGGAGAGCCAGCACGATGCCGACGATGCACACGGGGATGGCGAAGAGCATCACGAACGGAAGCCTCACGGACTTGAACTGGATCGCCATCACCATGAACACGACCATGACCGCCAGCCCGATCGCCCCCCCGAGTCCCGAGAAGGTCGTGCGCATCAGGTCCATCTCGCCGACCCATCGCCACGCGATCGATCGGGTACGCGGATCGCTGCGCAGCTTCGTCTCGAGCTCGGACGCCGCGCTCCCCACGTCGCGCCCCTGCGTCTGCATGTACACCTCGGTCACGCGCGTCATGTGATCGCGCTCGATGGCGATCGGGCCCGCGCTGCGCACCACGTCCGCGTAGGCGCCGATCGTCACCGGCTTCGCCGTCGCCGTGACGCGCGCCGGTAGCTGGGTGAGGGCAGCCACGTCGGGTACGTCCTTCTCGTCGTAGTAGGTGATGACGTAGTAGGCCTGTCCGTTGTGCGGATCGATCCAGACGCTCGGCGTGTTGATGTCGCCGAGCGTCGCGTCGAGGGTCGCCTGCGCGGCCTGACGGGCCGTGACGCCGACATTCCCCGCCTGCTCGCGGATCGTGTTCACGTGCACTTCGGGGTAATCGAGCTCGAGCTGCACGCGCACGTCGCGCACGCCGCCGACCGAGCGCGCCAGCAGCGCGACGTCGTCGCCTTGTCGCTCGAGCGTAGTCAGGTCGTCGTTCTGCAGCTCGACCGCGATGGGCGCGACGTACCCATTGGAGAACACGCTCGCGACCAGGCCGCCGGGCCACTGCAGGAACTCGACCCCTGGATAGTGCTTCACGAGCAGGCGGCGCATCATGTCCGCGATCTCGCGCTGCGATTCGCGCCTCTTCTCGGGCGGGACGAGCGCCACGCGGATGAAGCCCATGTGCGGACCGTCGTTCGGGCTGGTCATCGCACTGCGCGCGTTCTCCGGCGAGCCCTCGTTCGTGAGCACCAGGGCGACGTCGCCCCGGGGCAGCTCGTCGGTGAGCATCTTGGCCATCGCCTCGATGCGGTGCGACGCCTCCTCGAGTGAGATGCCGGGCGAGAACCGGACGTAGACGCGCTCCATCGACTCGTCGATCTCGGGGAAGAAGGTCGTCGGCAGCCGCGTCGCCGCCCACGCCGCCCCCGCCGTCAGCAGGGCGCACGCGACGACGATCGCCACGCGAATGCGCAGCGCCCGGCGCAGCAGGCGCGAGTAGGCCGCGGCGGCGTCGTCGACCAGCTGCGCGAGACGCTTGGCCAGCCCTCGCGGCTCGGCCGTCCCGAGCAGGTATCGGCACGCGGTCGGCGTGACGAACATGCTCACGACGTAAGAGGCCATCATCGCGACCGCGACCGTCAGCGCCAGCGGCGCGAAGAGCCTCTGCGCGAGTCCAGACAGGAGGAGCACGGGCAGCAGCACCGCGATCGTGGTGAGCGTCGACGCGAGCACCGGAAGCGCCACGGCGTTGGTCCCCTCGAGGGCGGCGCGCCGCATCGTCACGCCGGCGCGGTGGTGGCGGTGGATCGACTCGAGGACGACGATGGCGTCGTCGACCAGGCGCCCCATCGCGAGCGTCAGGCCGCCGAGCGTGAACGAGTTGAGCGTGTTGCCCGTGGCGTAGAGGACGATCAGCGTGATGGCGAACGAAAGGGGGATGGCCACGGCCACGATGAGCGTCCCCCGCAGGCTCTGCAGGAACACCAGGATGACGAGCGCGATGAGGACGAGCGCCTGGCCGACCTCTCGCTTGAGACCGGTGTACGACGTGCGCACGAACGTCGACTCGTCGAACACCGGCCGGACGACCATGCCCGGCGGCAGGTTCTCGAGCCCGGCCACGACCTTCTTCACCGAGTCGACGATCCGCAGCGTGTTGCCGCCGGGGATGCGCAGCACGTTCAGGTAGACGGCATCGTGGCCGTTCACCGACACGGTCTGCGTGGGGGCCGCGCCCCCGTCCTGGATGCGCGCGACGTCGCGGATGTACACGGGGCGGCCCGCGACGTCCTTGATCAACGCGTCGCCGATGCGCTTCACGCGCGCGGGCACGGCGTCCGTGTAGACGTTCGCGTCGAATGTCGGCGCGATGAACTCGCCCGACGGCAGCAGCGCGTTCGACTGCGCGACGGCCGCCGCCACGTCCTCCGCCGTGACGCCGCGCGACTGGGCCGCCGCGCGATCGACGATGACGTTGATCTGCCGCTGTCGACCACCGTTGGGCGACGCGCTCGCCACCCCGGGGATCGCCTCGAGCAGAGGCTCGATGTAGTTGAGCGAGTAGTCGTACAGCTGCGGGCCAGATAGCCCGCCCCCCGACACGGTGACCTGCACGACCGGCGCGTTCGTCGGATCGAACTGAAGGACGAACGGCGGGATGACGCCGAGCGACTTGGGCACGGCCGCCATCGCGAACTGCACCTGCTCCTGTACGAGCGTCTGCGCGCCGTTCAGATCGGTGCCCCAGGCCATCCACACGTAGACGATGCTGAGGTTGTTGCGCGACACGCTCTGCACGTGCTCGACGCCCGGCGTGGCGCTCACGTATTTCTCGATGCGCCAGGTGAGCGTCTTCTCGACGTCCTTGGCGGCGAGGCCCGGCGCCAGCGTACCGACGACGAGCACCGGCGGCGTGAGGTCGGGGAAGGTATCGATCGGCATCCGCGGGGTCACCACCGCGGCGAAGACGATGACGCCGATGCCGAGCATCAGGCTCGCGAGCGGGTTTCGCAGGGCCAGGCCCGTCATAGGGTACCGCCGTGTCCGCCGCCTCGCGCGCCGCCGTATCCGCCGCCGCGCGCGCCGCCGTCGCCCGAGGGCGGCGCCGGTCGGGGGAAGCCCTCGACGCGCGCTTCGACGGCGTCCCCGTCGGAGAGCTGCTCCCGGCCCTCGAGGACCACGAGCGTCTTCGGGGGCAGCTGCGCGGGATCGACGAAAAGGAGGCCGTCTCTCTCGCCCAGCACGCCCACCTGGCGCTCGTGCGCGAAGCCCGACACCACGACGAACACGGTCGCCTCGCTCTCGCGCTGCGTCGCCGCGTAGGCGGGCACCTCGGTCGCTTGCTTCGTCTCGCCGACGTCGACGTCGACGATCGCGGTGGTCCCGACCGGGTAACGGCGCGTCGGGTCGGGTACGTCCACCTCGAAGTGGATCGTGCGCGTACGCGGGTCGGCTTTCGGCGCGCGCCTCGCGATGGGAGCGGCGACTTCGACGCCGGTCGCCAGCATGCGGACGCGAACCGGCGTCGGGGGCGCGACGACGTCGAAGTCCTTTTCCGGAGCGTCGACCACCACGCGCACGGTGCTGCGATCGACCACCGAGACGATCGCGGCTCCCGGACGAACGAACGCTCCGGGATCGACGTTGCGGGTGGCGATCTCGCCGTCGAAGGGGGCACGCAGGACGCAGTCGCGCACGTTCAAGGCTTCGGCGCGGAGGCGGGCCTGGGTCGAGAGGAGCTCGGCACGCGTCGCCTCGCTCTGCGCGTTCTTCTGCTCGACCTCGTTGATCGCGACGAACCCGCCGTCGAGCAACGTCGCGACGCGCGCCGCCTCCACCGCCATGAAGCGCTGTCGCGTGTCGATGGCGTCGGCCTGCATGGCGACCGCTCGGCTGATTGCGCCCGGGTTCGCGCAGTCCAGCGTCGCGAGCACCTGGCCGCGCTTCACGCTCGCGCCAGGCCGCACCAGCACGGTGGTCACGTAGGCCGAGACGTACTGCGGACCGACCTCGGCCTCGACCCACGAGTCGACCGCGCCGACGTAGCTGCGTGTGGCGCGGTACGGCGCCGAGCGCGCTTCGACGACGGTCACCGGCCTGGGCGATCCTGCGAGGGCGGCGTGGTTGACGGCGTGCTGCTGCCGGAACAGCAGGAGGCCGCCGGCCACGAAGGCGAGCAGCGTCGCGACGACGACGATCGCGATCTCGCGTGCGCGGCCGCGAGGCGGCGCCCAGACCTCGCTGTCCACGGGCGCGGGGGAGGACGCGGGTGAATCCGTCACGTCGGAGCCAGCCTCCGCGGCGACGCGGTGCATCGGTCGCGCCAAGGCGTGGGCGCCGAGCGGCGCCCGGCACGACGTGCAAGCGCTCGGCACGACGCGCATTTGCAGCGCCGTGGCGAGGCAATTGCGCTCGCCGTCGTCAGCCGCTCGGCGTGGTCGTGGGCCTCACAGCCGCGTGTCGGCCGGCGAAGCGCCCTCCTCGGTTTCGCGGCTCGCGACCGGAAGCGTGGCGAAGGAGCTCAGCGGCAGTTCCGGTCGCCGCTCGTCGTGGCGACGCACTGGCCGCTCGGCACGCTCGAGCAGGACCAGCGCCCCCGAGGGTCGGGCTGGCAGTCGTAGCCGCAGTAATGGCGCCCGTTGGATCCGAGGCGACACTGCATGCCATCGTGAGCTCTCCCGACCGCTGCCTCCTGCGCCGCGCGGGCGCAGACCACCTCGCAGTACGGGTGACTGGACGCCTCCCCCGACGTCGCGCTCGCGGCGGCGCCGTCCTGCACCCGATCGACACAGCCGCCGACCAGGAGCGACACGAGCACCGCCGCGCCACGGATGATTCGCGTCAGCGTCCTGCGTCTCCGGCGAGGGCGGGTGCACCGGCGTCGCCGGCCATCAGCATGCCGGAATCACTGACTCGGTTTGCCGGCGCCGCCTGCTCGTGTTGGAGCGCACACGTGGCTCGCGTGCTCGAAAGCGCCGCCGCCGCTGCGAGGCTGACCACCGTCACCGCCAGGATCGACTTTCCGTTGCTGATCATCTGGTCTCCTCCCGCCCGAGGCATGCACCCGGTAGGCCTGCCTCGAATCAGTGCCGCCCGCCGCTGGCGCGTGCGGTCCATGGGGGGTGATCACTACGCTGTCAGCGTCGGGCGGCTGGGAACATTGGACCAGACGCGTGGGTGCGCTACCGCACCGTCCGTCCCGCCGCGAGCACCGTTCGTACGGAATTCGGCGCGCTCACCGCCCGTCAGCGGCGCGTCGCGCTGCGTCCGGATTTCGCGCGCCGTTGCACCGCGGCGCGCACGCGCGCGACCAGATCCTCGGGCGAGCACGGCTTGAGCAGCAGATCCTCGAAGCCCAGCCGGTCGATGTCGACCAGGCTCCTGTGGGTCGTGAGCGCCAGGACTGGGATGCCGCTCGTGGCCTCGTAGGTGCCGAGCACGCGCACGGTCGCGAACCCGTCGAGCGCCGGCAGCCACGGATCCATGACGATGACGTCGGGCACCAGCGCCCGCGCCTTCTCGACGGCCTCCCGGCCGTCGCCTGCCTGCACGACCAGGAACCCCTCTCGCGTCAGGCACTGCGCGTATTCGGCCCGCTGCTCGGCGGAGGGGTCGACGAGCAGCACGACCGGCGGCCGCTCGCGCGTTCCGCTGCGCAACGCCCCGCCGCCCTGGCCTCGCCGACCTTCGCTCATGCCGCCCTCGCGCTCCCACCTCTATCCGCTCTCTTCGTGATAGCAGGCTCGTGCCCTCGGTCGAGCGATGCCGGCACGTCGCTCGTTCGAGCCGACGGCTGCGGTCCGCGCGCGCCCACCTCGATCAGGGCGTGGATCCGGTCTCGCGCTCGTCGTCGTCGCCGGCGTCCGACAGCCCTTGCGCGCGCAGCTTCTCCCAGAGCGTCTTGCGGGAGATGCCGAGGAGCTCCGCGGCCCGCACCCGCTTGCCGCCGGCCAGCGCCAGCGCCCGACAGAGATGCTCGCGTTCGGCTTGCTTGACGACGGCCACCAGCGGCCGGAACGCCTCCTGCTTGTCTCCCGTGACGCTGTAGACGATGTCCTCGGGCAGGTGCTCCAGGTCGATGGCGCCTCCGCGCGAGAGGATCACGGCGTGGTGGATGGCGTGCCCGAGCTCGCGCACGTTGCCGAGGAAGGGATGCGCGGCCAGCGCCTGCCACGCGCGCAGCGAGATCTCCGGCGCGGGCGCGCCGGCTGGGAGGTGCGTGCGAAGGAAGTGCTGCACGAGCAGGGGCAGGTCGCCCTGCCGATCGCGCAACGGCGGAATGCCGAGCGTGACGACGTTGAGCCGGTAGTAGAGATCCTCGCGGAAGAGACCCTCGGCCGCGCGCTGGCGAAGGTTGCGGTGGGTGGCCGAGACGACGCGCACGTCGACCCGCACGGGCGCGCGGGCGCCGAGAGGCTCGACGATCCCCTCCTGCAGGACGCGCAGCAGCTTCGCCTGGGCCGACAGCGGGATCTCGGCGATCTCGTCGAGCAGGAGCGTCCCGCCGTGCGCCGTCTGGAAGCGCCCGTCGCGCCGGCGGGCCGCGCCGGTGAAGGCTCCGCGCTCGTGGCCGAAGAGCTCCGCCTCGAGCAGCGTCTCGGGGAAGGCGGCGCAGTTGACCGCGACGAACGAACCCTTGCTCCGCGCGCTCAGCGCGTGGATGCGCCGCGCGACCAGCTCCTTGCCCGTCCCTGTCTCGCCGGCGACGAGCACGGGGGCGTCGCTCGCCGCGACCGTGGCGATGCGATCGAGCAATGAACGCATGGGGGCGGAATCGCCGACGATCTCCGTCCCCGCGGACGCCGCGAGCTGCGCCCGCGCCGCCTCGAGCTCGCGCTCGAGCCCGACCCGCTCGCCGATGGCGCCGACGCGCAGGACCAGCTCGTCGGGGTCGAAGGGCTTGAGCAGGTAGTCGGCCGCGCCCTGCTTGAGGAGCTCCACCGCGTCGGACACCGAGCCGAACGACGTGATGATGATGACCGCGGGCCGGCGCGGGCTCTGGCGGGCCTGCTCGAAGAGGCGGATGCCATCGACGCCAGGGAGCCTCACGTCGGTGACGACGACCTCGAACGGGGCGCTCGCCAGCTGCGCCATCGCGTCGCGGCCGTCGCGCGCGGTGGCCACCTCGTGGCCGGCGGCCTGCAGGCTCTCGACGACTGCCCCGAGCACGTTCGGGTCGTCGTCGACGACGAGGATGCGCAGAGCAGCGACCGTCACGACGGCTTCATCCTGGCACCGACGCACACCCGGTCGCAACGGCGACGGACGTTACGGATCCGTACCACGCGTTACGTTTTCTCCACGCACGCGCCCAGGTGCTCGGCTTCGATCCGGCCCCCGCCGGACTCGACCAGAGCGCGCTCGAGCGCCGAGCGAAGCTGCCCGACGTTCCCCGGCCAGCGCGCCTGCCTCAGCAGCCTCCAAGCGTCCGGCGAGAGCGTCGGCGGGTGCGCCGGAGCCTGCAGCTCGCTCAGGAGCTCGACGACGAGATGGCAGAGGTCGTCTTCGCGCTCGGCCAGCGGCGGCACCCGCACCTGGACGCCGCAGAGGCGATAGTAGAGCGACTCCTGGAAGCTTCCGTCCGCGACGCGATCGGCGAGCCGTTCGCGCGTCAGGGCGAGGATGCGGACGCCGAGCGGCTCGCCCGACGCGCCGCGCCTGGCCACGACGTGCTCGTCCGTGATGGCGCGCGCGACGTGCGCCTGCTCGCGAAGCGTCAGGCGCTCGACGCCGTCGAGCACCAGCGTGCCGCCGCTGGCCACGCGCAGCCACGCG
>Ga0209012_1000307_pt1 | contig 72890 bp, 68 predicted proteins | sample RS3BMetagenome_FD_184735 | JGI IMG/M metagenome (GOLD analysis project Ga0209012, IMG submission 184735) | Ferric oxide microbial mat and aquatic microbial communities from Rainbow Spring, Yellowstone National Park, USA - RS3B (SPAdes) (version 3) ... | reverse complement strand
GCATTTCGCGGGCTCGGGCATGTCGACGACAATGGTTCCAGTTGGCAGTTGTCGCCACGGAACGGGCATGATTCCGTCCTGTGTCCAACGCCACGCCGTCTTGTACGATATGCCAGTTCGTCGCGCCCACTCGGAGAGTTTCACGACGCTCATCGTATCATAAGAACGTACGTTTGGCTACATCCGGGACGGAAGTGGGCAACAGTTGATACCCCCACCAAAAGCCGAAGAGCATTCCGTTCAGTACCGCCATATCTCCTGAAGAAATAAACGGAATACTCGCCAAAACCGTGTAGAGCAGAATTGCCAGCAGCGGCCCCCACGGGCCGGCGCGTGCGACCCACGAATGAACGTCGGCCTCGTGCGCCACAGCGAAAAAGCCGATCGCGACCGCGCCTACGACAAACCAGCTCTGTGAAAGCGCCTTCTTCAGCATTTCTCTTCGATTTTGCATCAAGTAGAGAGCCGAATTACGAAGGGGAACCGATGCCGAATCACAAGGGGAGCCGGTTCGTGGTACAGATGCACCAGGCATCTCACCTTCATTACGATTTTCGGCTCGAGGTCGATGGGGTGTTGGTCTCGTGGGCGATCCCCAAGGGCCCGACGCTCGCAGTCGGCAAGCCACGTCTCGCCGTTCACGTGGATAACCACCCTCTCGCGTATCGCGATTTCGAGGGGATCATTCCTGCCGGGCATTACGGCGCCGGACGCGTCATCGTTTGGGACCGCGGCACCTACCGGCCTACGTCCGGTGAAGACCCAGGCAAAGCAATTGAGAGCGGAAAGTTCACCTTCGACCTTCACGGGAAAAAGCTGCACGGCCGCTTTACGCTCTTAAAAATCCATCCGCGGCGCAACGAACGCGACGAGCCCTGGCTCCTCATAAAAGATCGCGACGAGGCCGCCGACGCACGATTCGATCCGACCGATTTCCCCGCGTCCGTGAAGACGGGGCGACGCATCGAGGAGCTATGAGCGATCCGTTCCCCATCATTCATTCACCGATGTTGGCAACGCTCATCGATGCACCATTTAACGATCCTCATTGGCTCTTCGAAACGAAATGGGATGGTTTTCGCGCGCTCTGCACGATCGCTTCGAACGGCAGCCTCCGCTTGCTCTCGCGCAACGGGCACGATCTATTACAGCGTTATCCTCGGTTGAGCACTCTGCGAACGTCGTTTCACGGGACATCGCTTTTACTCGACGGCGAAATCGTCGCGCTCGACCGGTATGGTCGTTCGAACTTTCAACGGCTCCAGGATGCCGAACGCAGAAACGTCGCACTCAAGTATGCGGTCTTCGATCTCCTGTACGCACGCGGGCGGGACCTGCGAGAACGTCCATTACTGGAACGAAAGGCGCGTCTACGTGAAGTTCTCACCCTCGATGGGCCCGCAATATATTCTGAGTATATTGTCGAAAAAGGCAAAGCGCTCTTCGCAAAAGCCAAGCGACGTGGCCTTGAGGGCATCGTAGGCAAGCGCTCTGATTCGACCTATCAAGAACGTCGCAGCCGCGATTGGGTGAAAATTAAAGCAGCATTCGAGCAAGAATTCGTTATCTGCGGTTGGAGCGATCCCGAGGGCTCACGCCTCGGCTTCGGCGCCTTGCTCCTCGGTGCGTATGAAGGCGCCCGCCTTCGGTACGTCGGCGACGTCGGAACGGGATTTTCCAAAAGCGACTTGCGCAAACTGCACGCTCTGCTTCTTCAACGCACCCGTAAAACACGTGCCATCGACGAGCTGCCTGAGCGCACGGCCGGCGTGCATTGGGTCTCTCCGAATTTGATCGCCGAAGTGAGATTTGCGCAATGGACGCGCGACCGACGTCTCCGCCAGGCCGTCTTTCTCGGCCTTCGCGACGATAAAAACCCACGCGATGTGGCCCTCGAACTACCCGTTCCGAGAGCACGATGAGCGCGCAGCCCCAACTTGAGGTCCGCATCGACGATCGCACGCTCGCGCTTTCGCACCTCACGAAGCTTTATTTTCCACGCGACGGGATCAGCAAGGGCAACTTGATTGCCTACTATGACGCGATCGCCGAACATCTGCTCGCACACGGGCGCCGACGGCCGCTCACGTTGGAGCGGGCTCCCGATGGGATCGACGGCGAACGCTTCATCGAAAAGCAAATCCCTCGCGGTACGCCGAGGTGGGTACGTAGCATAGCGCTTCCGGCAATCGGAGGGACTAAACGCGTACGGTACGCTCTCTGCGACAATCGCGCTACACTGCTCTATCTCGTGAACCTCGGAACGATTGCCTTCCACGGATGGATTTCACACGTCGGTAGCCTCGCGCGCCCCGACTTTGCATTCTTCGATCTCGACCCAGGCGAGGATTGTTCGCTCGCAACGCTCGCCCGCGTCGCACTCACAGTGCGAACCGAACTCGAACGAGTCGGCCTCTCTGCACTCGTAAAAACATCGGGCGCAACCGGCCTGCACGTGCTCTCACCACTCAAAGGCCCGCGCAGTTACGCCTCGCTAAAATCGTTGACCTACGATATTGCGCGGCGCGTGGCCATCGAACGCCCCAAGGACGTAACCCTCGAACGCTCGCTGCGCGAGCGCGACCCACGAGCCGTCTACCTCGACTATCGCCAAGTCGGCCGAGGGAAAACAATCGCCTTACCATACTCCGTACGCTTGCGTGACGGCGCTCCTGTATCGACACCGCTCCATTGGGGTGAGGTCGAAGAGTTCGCGAGCATGAGGTTACGCGGTCAGCCTTCGGCGACGCTCGCTCGCTTTAATATCGCGGCAGTCCGCACGCGCCTCGCGCGCCACGGAGACCTTTGGGAGCATTTCGAGCGAGATGCGCGAGAGATCGCTCCGGCGCGGGCCGCCCTCGCGTCGGCGTACGCGGTCGCAAGGCAAAAGGAATCGCTCACCGCAAATCGGTAGCCATACCTCGATGATTACGCGTTCGTTCCTTCACCGACTGCTCGCCCCGTCCGCGGCGCTCGCTTTCGCGATCCTCGTCGGGCAGGTGAGCGACCGAACGACCGGTCAACCCCTTGGGGGCCTTCGCGTCTCCTCCATCGGTCCGACGCGCACGAGCGTGCGCACGAACGCCGACGGCCATTATCTCCTGCGAAATTTGCGCCCGGGTCGTTATACGATTCTCATTCGCGGGAAAGGCGTGCCGACGGTACGCGCTCGCATCACCTTAAGCGATCGCCGGCAACGAAAAAACTTTGTCGTCTGTAACGTCGCACTCGATTACAGCTGCGCGAATCCGCCGCAACGTCGATAACTGCTCCATAGCTGATCCGAAAGTTCGTTCGATTTTTTCTGAGAAGTTTTCGAGCAAATTGAGAAGGCCCTGAGATTTTTGCAGCGCCGGAAAGGCGCACCGCATAACGGCACGAACGGTCAGTTGCATGCATATCCGTTCGGCGGCCGTCGCCGCCCTGCGCATCGCGCTCGGTGCGCTCCTCGTCGTCGCAGGCGCGCTCAAGGTCGGGCATGCCGTCGAACTCGCGGCATCGATCGCCGCCTTTCGCCTGCTTCCCGCAGCGGCGGTCGCCCCGATTGCCCTCGCACTTCCGTTCCTGGAAATTTTCGTGGGCATCTATCTCGTTATCGGCCTGTTCACACGATGGGCGGCACTGCTCGCTGCGCTGCAATTCGCACTCTACGGAGTCGCCGTTGCGTCGGCTCTCCTCCGCGGCCTCTCGCCTGATTGCGGGTGTTTCGGTCCTAACGATCGCGCCGTCGCCGATTGGCCGCACGTACTCTTCGACCTCAGCCTTGCACTCTGCGCTACGGTCGTCGCTCTCTACGCACCAGGTTCTCTCGCTCTGGATCGGAGGATTTCGCCATAATGCACCGCCGTACGCTTCTCGCCGTTAGCGTCGCCGCTTTCGCGCTCATCATCGTCGCCGCGTTTCTCGTCGCCAGGTTTCGCCCGGCCCCCCAATTGCAGTCGGCCTCAACGGCACCTCTCGTAGCGCCGGCGAGCATCGGTGCCCTCGCTCCAACGTTCTCGGTACCGACAACCCAGGGCGAGTTCGACCTCGCCACGATCGATCGTCCGGTGCTGCTTGAAGTCTTTGCGACCTGGTGCCCGCACTGCCAATTCGAAACCGGCGTCCTCAACCGACTCTATCAACGCTTTGGAAAGCGCGTGGCGTTCATCGCCATTCCGGGAAGTACGACCGATATCACCGGGACGGGGCCCTCATCGCAGGAAGACGTTCAGCGCTTTATCGATCGATTCGGGGTGCGTTATCCCGTTGCGATGTACGACCCGACGCTCTCGGTCTCCAAACTCTACATCCAGGGGGGGATACCCGACGATTGCGATGATCGATCGCTCGAAGCACATCGTCTATCTCAAAAGCGGACAACGCAACTATTCACCACTCGCTCGGGCGATAGAAAAACTCCTGAAATAATACGCGGCACGACCCGCGTTCATCCACTCCTCAAAGCTTTGGCGATCGTCGGCATCTTCTTCGGCTATTATCCGGCTCGGAAGGCCGCAAATCTCAGTCCGATCGAAGCGCTCCGTTTTGCGCTCCGTTTTGAATGAAGGGGAAAAAGCGCACCGACCAGGCGCCGAGCAGCGCCCCAACGATGCCGAAGGCGAACCCGGCGATCACGTCTTGCGGGTAGTGCAACCGCGCGAGCACGCGCGCAAACGCTATAACGAGAGCTGCGACGAGAGCGAGTGCGGAAAGCGCTTTCGAACGCGGCCAAAGATATCCAACGGCCAAACCACACGCTGCGAGATGGTCGGAGGGGAAGGCGTTGTCGGCCGCATGTGCGACGAGCGGCCGAACGTGCTCGACGATAAACGGTCGTTGTTCGACCCACAACGCGGCGCTCGTCTTAACGATCGCGATGGTCGCCAAACCGCCGAGCGCGCCCTGCGCGAGATCGATCCGCCAGTGCGCACGCCGGAAGGTCACGATGCAGACGAGCAATAGCGGCAGCAAAAGCCCCCACGTGGCCACGAATGCGATGAGGCTATTCACGCTTTTGCAACTCACTCGATCGAGCGATTGGAGGGCCGTCGAAGATCGAGGAGCCGTCGCGCCTGCTCCGCTCCGCTTACGGGCAAACGCGCCGGGTCGAGCGCGCCGACTTGCACGAGCATCGAGGCTTGGTCCCAATAGCAGAATCGTTCACAACGATCTCTCCGTAGCGAAGCAAGCGCGCGCTCCTTCGCACGATGAAGGGTGGCTGCGAGCACTATTCGAAGGTCGAAGTACGTTTCGAGTATCTTCATTAAGCCAAAGGAATCGACGTGAAACCCACTCTCTCCTGGCCGACCGCATTGCTGAGCACGGTATTTGCAGCCGTAATACCACTTGCCGTAACCGCCGCACCCGTCGTCGCTCACCCCAAGGTCGCTGCCGCGACCGCTAAGGCGTTCTACCCGGATTCGATCACGGAGCACAGCATCGTGCTCGGCGGCAAGACGATCCGGTATACGGCTCGTGCCGGCACGATCGTCCTACGCAATGAGAACCACCAGCCGACACTACGTATGTTTTATGTCGCTTATACCGAAAATGGGGCAAACCTCGAAAAACGCCCGGTAACCTTCCTTTACAACGGCGGTCCGGGAAGCTCGTCGATGTGGCTGCACATGGGGTCCTGGGGCCCGGTGCGCGTCGAAGTCGGGGACGGCACGATAACCCACGGGCCGCCGTTTCGCATCGTACCGAACAAATACAGCTTACTCGATACCACCGATCTCGTCTTCATCGATATGCCCGACAGCGGCTTCGGGCGCATCGTCGGCGTAGGAAAGCCGAAGATGTTTTTCGGCGTCGATAAAGACGTCGCAGCATTCGGCCAATTTATAGAACGCTACGCAAGTACGTTCGACCGATGGAATTCGCCGAAGTTCCTCTACGGCGAGTCCTATGGCACCACGCGCTCCGCGGCGCTGGTCCACTACCTCCAGCAAAAAGGCGTCGGCATCAACGGCGTCGTCCTCCAGTCCTCGATTCTGAACTTCGGTCTCGACGTTACCGGAGCGACGCCGATCGGCGGGAGCGATTGGGCCTACGCCTTCTATCTCCCAACCGAGGCAGCAACGGCCTGGTACCACCACGCACTTCCCGATCGCCCCGCACACTTACGCCCATTTGTCGCGAAGGTAAGCGCTTTTGCCCTCAACGAGTATATGAATGCGCTGGCGCGAGGTTCGCGTTTATCTCCGCAACGCCGCAAAGAAATCACAGCTAAGCTCCATTCCTACACCGGCCTTCCCGAGCGCTTTATTCGCAATAATAACCTTCGCGTACCGTACTGGCGCTTCGAGAGCGAGCTTCTGAGAAATAGTGGGCTCGAAACGGGAAGGCTCGACGGCCGTTTTGTCACCGCCACAACCGACGGAGCGGAAAACCAACCACGGTGGGATCCCACCGATGCTGCGATCGATTATCCCTACACCACAGCGATCAACCAGTATCTTCGCGTAACCCTCAAATACGATCCATCCCTGCAATATCGCACGCAAATCTACAACATCATCGCGCACGATGGGATTCCCGGCGGCGGTTGGGATAATACGCACCGCGGCAACCCAACCACCGATGTAACTCCCGACCTCGCCGACGCCATGAGCTACGATCCACATCTCAAGATTTTTTCTGCAAATGGTTATTACGATTTTGCGACTCCTTTTTTAGAGACGGAATTCGCGCTCGACCATCTCAACGTGCGTCCCGCGCTTCTGAAGAACATTACCTACGGTTTTTATAAGTCGGGACATATGATTTATCTCGCCCCCAAGGCGCTCGCCCACTATCATGCGGACCTCGAACGTTGGTACGCCGCAACCTTAGGAGGCCGCTCATCATGAAGGCCGGCACCATGAACGTGCTCCGCGCTACGGCCGCGATCGCTCTCTTTCTCTCACCCGGCGCGCTCGTCGCCGCAGCTCCAAAAAAGCAGGCCACGCTTCCGGCGTGGACGCGCGTGCCCGATGCGGTCACGCAGCAGAGTATCCTCCTCGACGGCAAACGTCTAGCCTACACGGCGCGTGCCGGGACGATCGTCGTGCGTGGCGCGGAACGCAAACCGTTAGCGACGATGTTCTATACGGCATATACTCGCAACGGGGAAAATCCGAGCCATCGCGCGATTACGTTTCTCTATAACGGCGGTCCCGGAAGCTCGACCATCTGGCTGCGCATGGGTTCCTGGGGCCCGATCCGCGCCGCAATCGCAGCCAACGGCGGTATAACGCCACCGCCGCCATACCATCTCGTTTCCAATCCCTATTCGCTCCTCGATACCACCGATCTGGTCTTCGTCGATATGCCTGCGAGCGGTTATGGCCGCATCTGGCCCGGCGCAAATGCAAAAAAGGTCTTTGGCTCGGATAACGACGTAAAGATGTTCGCTCAATTTATCGAGCGCTATTTGACGAAGTTCAACCGATGGAACTCACCGCGTTTTCTCTATGGTGAATCCTACGGAACTCCACGTACGGCAATGCTCGTAAATTATCTGCAAAATCATGCCGTGTCGATCGACGGCATCGTCCTGCAATCCTCGATTTTGAACTATAACCTCGCCGCAACCGATATTTATGGGGGAGCCGATACCGACGACTGGCAATACGTATTTGATTTTGCCACCGAGGCGGCCACCGCATGGTATTACCATGCGGTCCCGGGAGCCAACCCTAACCTCAATGCCTACATGCAACAGGTAAAGCATTTTGCGATGGGCCCTTACCGTGAAGCACTGAACCAGGGCGCGAACCTCTCCCCAAGTGCATACGCCTCGATGGTCGGGGAGATATCGCACTACTTAGCGATTCCGGCCTCGTATATCCGGCACTCGAACCTACGCATTCCGGCACAACGGTATATCGCAGAGTTCCGACGGTCGCAGGGAAAGACCGAGGGAATCTACGACTCACGCTATCAGCTCTATACGCTCGATCGCGCCGAAATGCAGCCAAGTTTAGAGGCTAGCGATGCATCGATCGACTCCGCCTTCTATTCGCTTTCAAACGTTTACCTGCGAGACGATCTCCACTACATCACGCCGCTGCGCTATCGCATGGGAGCCTATTCCACGATTGCCAAGAGCGGCCCGTGGAATTTCATGCACGATGGCTGGCTGCCCCTCAATACGGCGCCCGACCTCGCCCAGGCGATGACCTATAACCCTCATTTACGCGTTTTTTCTGCGAACGGCTATTTTGATTCGGTCACGCCTTGGCTCGCCACGGTCTACACGCTGGAGCACCTGCAACTCGCGCCGGCGCTCCAACGCCACATCACCTATGGGTTCTATCCGTCTGGGCACATGATTTACCTCAACGTCACCGCGCTCGGCGACTTCCACGCGCAGCTAGAGCGGTGGTATCGGGGGATCCTCGCCCGACATCGTTATCCCGCCGGTGTCACGGCAACCGCGCATGCCTTGAAAGCGGGCTCCTGAGAGATCGGATCGCGCACGTCGAGCGTCACCGCGTTCACCAAGCTCCCCGGGTAGCCCCAGAGTGTGACGAGTACTCCCGGAGGAACGTCTTCGGTAATATCGGCGACGAGATCGATCGCACCGCGAAGCGAAACGACCCGCACCTTTTCGCCCGCGCCGACGGAGGAGCGACGCGCGTCGTCGGGATGGATCGAAAGTACGTTACGGGGCGAACGAGCCACGAGTTGCGGAATGCGCCGAAAGGTGTATCCACTCTGCGTACGCGTTCTCGCCGCCGAACCAATCGGGGTGATAGATCCCGATGCTAGCAGGGCCGAACCGATCGAGATAGGTTTTTAAACGCTCCGCCACGTGATCGAGCGCGCTCTCCCAGGAGGAGCGCAACAGTCGCGAGCCGACCCTGACGAGCGGATATTGCAGCCGATCGCCTGTCGACGATTTTTTTCGATAGAGCCTCTCCGATAGAAACGCTCCACGAACGGAGTAATCGCCTGCATTAACGGGGCACTCCGCGTCGGGGACGAGTTGTACGTAGCGACCGTCGTCCAAGCGGACGATCGGAAGATCCGGCAATGCCGACTCGAACGCTCGCGCCGTCAGCACGCGATAGCCGCATCCGACGTTACAGAAGCGGCAACTCTTCGAGTTCGCTCGCAGATCGACGACGCCGGAGGTTGCCGGTAAATGCTCGAGCAAATTCGCCCGCCTCATCGATCGTCACCGGTTCGGTATATCGTTTGGTTTTCTAGTAGGCTCTCCGAGCGCCCGAAAATCGGCGCAGAGAGCCCGACTGCGTAGAGCACACCATCCATTGCCGCCTGCACCTGGATTTGCGGCAACGGACGAGGTGCGGGGCCGCGCTCGACCTCGCCTGCACGAGAAGCGTCAAAGACGCTCCCGTGACAGGGACAGGTAAATGTCTGCGTTTCGTGGGTGTAGCCAACCTCGCAACCCATGTGCGTGCAGATGAGGCTAAAGGCGACAACTTCTCCATTTGCAAGGAGAACTGCACGGGCGGGCGAGTCTGCATCGGGATAGGTGAAATCGATTTCGCCGCGCTTTTTTAGCTCGTCGAGGCTCCCAATTTTTCGCCGAGGCCCCATCGGTGATTTCGCAGCGGCGCTCTCAAAAGAAAACGCATCGGCTGCGAGACCACCGGCTAATGCCGTTGCGATCGTCGCGATCGACGCGCGTCTGCTCATCTTCACGTTTTTCCCTCCGGTTTTCACAACGGTAACGTTCACCGATGAACCGATAGAGAAGGTCTGGTGAATGAGGCGATTCGGTTATCGGCGGTCGAATGTTTCCTGCGCCGCTCGTACTTCGGGCATATGGCGCTGGGCCCACCGCGCGAGCGCGCTTAATGGTTCGTCGAGCGTGCGGCCGAGCGGCGTGAGCGAGTATTCCACGCGCGGTGGAATCTCCGGATAGAGCGTGCGCGTCACGAGCCCATCGCGTTCGAGATCGCGCAGCGTCTGCGCGAGCATTTTCTGTGAGATCCCTGCGACCGAGCGCCGCAGTTCGCCGAAGCGAACCGGCCCCTCGGCCTGGCCGAGGATGCCGATAATCAACGTCGTCCACTTATCGGCGATGCGATCGAGCAGCTCTCGAACGGGGCAGTTTCCCGAAAAAGCGTCGGGCTCGACTTTAGTTTCCAAATGGTTCCTATAGAACATACGGGTGCCTTCTTGCGTCATGATATCTAGTATGCAATAGTAACTATACCACAAAAGGAGATTTAAATGAAGGGCACCCTGCAAAAATACACCATCGACCCAAGCCACACGTCCGTCGAGTTCCTCGTCCGGCACATGATGCTCGCGAAGGTACGCGGCAGGTTTACCGGCGTGAGCGGCTCCTTTGCCGTTCCCCAGGACGGGACGCTACCAACCGAGATCGCGGCCCAGATCGACGCGACGAGCATCGATACTCGCGACGAGCAACGCGACGCTCACCTGAAATCGGCAGACTTCCTCGACGTCGCAAACTTCCCGAAGATCGAATTCGTCAGCACGAAGGCGGAGGGTTCAGGCGAAGATATCAAGCTCCACGGTACTCTGACGATCCACGGCGTGAGCCGCCCTGTCGTCCTCGAAGGCGTCTTTGAAGGGCGCGCGACCGACCCGTGGGGGAATGCGCGCATCGGCTTCACCGCACATTGCACCATCAGTCGGAAAGATTTTGCCCTGACGTGGAACCAGGCGCTCGAGACCGGTGGCGTACTCGTCGGCGACGACGTGCGTATCGAACTCAATGTCGAGGGAATAGCGCAAAAATAACCGCGATGCAACCGACGCTCTATATCCCACATGGCGGTGGCCCGTGCTTCTTCATGGAGTGGCCCGGGGAGCCTTGGAAGAACATGGAGGCGTACCTCCGTACGCTTCCATCGACGCTGCCCGAACAACCGCGTGCGATTCTCGTGATCTCGGCGCACTGGGATGCCAGCCTCCCCACCGTCACGGCGAGCCCGCAACCATCGCTCATCTACGACTACAGCGGCTTCCCGGCGCATACCTACAAGCTTCGGTACGATGCTCCCGGTTCGCCGGCGCTGGCAGGCCGAATCCGCGCGTTGCTGGCGTCGGCGGGGATGGCCTCGGCGAGCGACGAGCGGCGCGGCCTCGATCACGGCGTCTTCGTCCCGTTGAAAGTCATCTATCCCGAAGCACAGATCCCGGTCGTCGCGCTATCGCTGCAGCGCGGCTACGACCCGCAACGCCATCTGGAAATTGGGGCAGCTCTCGCACCGCTCCGCGATGAGGGCGTCCTCATCATCGGCAGCGGGATGAGCTACCACAACCTGAATCGCCTCTTCGATGGCCGCGACGATGGCTCCGCAGAGTTCGACCGTTGGCTCACCGAGAGTGCACTCGCAGGCGCCGAGCTGCGTGCACGGCGGCTAATCGGCTGGAAAGAGGCACCGCACGCATGCGACGCGCACCCGCAAGAAGATCATCTCGCGCCGCTCTTCGTGGTTGCCGGGGCCGCCTCGCGCAACGCAGAGCGCGATTATCACGATATCGTCTTCGGAAAAACCCTCTCGGCTTTTCGTTTCTCGTGAGCGAGCGCGCTCGGCGCCACTCATCGCCGATCGCTATGTTCAGGCTTCGTTAAAATCCTTAAGTAACACTCGTCGCTCCAAGGAGTAACGCGAAGCTTCCCCCGAAACGTTGATTTCGGGGGGAACACGCACCGGCCGCTGGCCGGAACGGAGCGCGAGCGATGTCAGAACGACGCTTTGGCGAGACGCGGGCCCGGGGATCTCTGAAGCACCATGCCCGACGGTAAACGCAAGAGCTCGCTGGAAATCGCAGCCTCGCTTGCAGGTGGGGGGCGAGCGGTGCTCCTCATCGAGCAGCTCGGGCGGGCACACATCGAGGCCGCGATCTATCCGGAGGGCGACGGGCTCGGCCACTCCCTCGGCGCTCGAACCGCGCCTTCGCTCGAAGCACTCGCGAACGCCATCGATGGCGAGTGCGCGTCGTTCTCATTTAGCGCTCGAACGCTGCGCGGGAGCATGCTCTTGCCCGGGATCCCGGCGGCGCACCTCCCCGAGCGCACGCGCACCCAGCTGCAACTGCTCGCCGAAACGATCGCTGAATCACTCGACGACACGCCGGTCTTTGCCTTCGCCGATCACCTCGCCGAAGGGATCGCCGTCTACCGATATCCCGGCGGCGAGCCGGAGATCGAGTATATCAACCCATCAGCATCGAGACGCATCGGGATCTCGCCCGAGCGCGTAGCACAGGATCCAGGCACTCTCTTTCGCGATGCCGGCAATCGGCGCGTCGCATTCGACGTGCTCGCGCGCGCCCGCCTCGCCCCCGGCTCCGGCGCAGAGCACCAGGTGCGTGCACTCGACGGCTCACTCTACTGGGTCCACCTTCGCGTATTTCCGCTCCCCGAACTCAACGACGCACCGCGCGCGCTCGTTATTAGCTCGGATACCAGCGGCGCTCGTGCGAGCGCCGAACGCGAGAGCATTCTCACATCGTGCATCGACGTGGCCGCCGATGCAATCGCCGTCTATCGCATCGATCGCGAGCGCAGCGAGAAAGCCTCGCTGCTCTATAGCAATCAAGCATTCAGCGATCTTGCCGCCCCCCGCGAAAGCCGACGTCCGCCTTCGCCGCTGACGCTCGAGGGCGAAAATCTCGTCGATTTCTGTATTTCCAGACTCGACCTCGGCGGTACTCTCCAGTGCGAGATGCTCGTTCGCACCGGCGACGGCAAAAAGCCTCGGCCGATGGAACTCCACGCTCGTCATCTCAAACCCGAAGGCAGTACGGCTGAATTTGTTTCCTTTTCGTTGCACGATGTCGGTGCCCGCGTCGAGGGCGAACGGGAGCGCCGAATGCTCGCCCATGCAATTGAAGAATCGCTCGATTTTTTCGCGATCGGAGATTTTGTGCCGCCGAGCCAAGGCGGCTCCCATATCCGCTATATCAATCCGGCCTTCACGCATCGGCTCGGCTACACCGCCGAGGAGCTGCTTGGTCGCTCATCGGGCATCCTCATATCGCCGAATAATACCCGGCAAACGCTGACGACCCTCACCGAGAGCATCGAGCATCGAACGGTCGTCAACCTCGAACTCATGATGCGAACCAAAGACGGCCGCGATATCTGGTGTGAATTCGTCGCCCAGCCGATCTTCGACGAAAGCGCTGAAGGCGGCTATTGGCTAACCGTCGGTCGCGATATCACGCTTCGCAAACAATCGACTGCACAACTCGCGCTTCTCACGTGGGTCCTCGACGAGATCGACGCGCGCGTGACCATCTACGAGCCCGCCGGGGAGCGAGCGTATGAGGTTTCCTACGAAAACGCTGCCTCGGCGGAACGGGGCCGGTATCTCTTTCTCGATCTCGTTCGTGAAGGCGGCATCGTCGGAAGACTCGTGAACGATCGTCAATTCGCCGAACGACCGTTGCGAACGATGGTTGCAGATTCCAATGGGAAACAGGTCACCGAGATTGAAATCCGTGCCTTATTCGATGGTGCGAGCCGGCTCGCCGCCGTCATCACGATGGAGCGCGATATTTCGACTTCGGATCGCACCGAGGGCTTCCCGAGCGCGGCCCGGCTCGCACTGGTCACGGCCGGCATGCAAAACATCATCCATGCGCCGACGTTCGAGGGGCGACTGCGCGCGCTGAGTATCACGCTCAACGAAGGCTTCGATGCTTCACTATCGTTGGAACCGGCATCGGATCTTCGTGGAGAGGGTTTAACCTTCGAACCGCAGCACCGTCGCGCGACGATATCGTTCTACACCGACGAGCCGAAGCGCGCCGCAATCACCTGGACGTCACACCTCGGCGAGTTAGAGCTCACGACACTGCGCCTTGCGCTCGAGACCTTCCTCGGCGCCGTGCAACCCTCACGCTAAAAAAAACGCCGGCAAATCGAGTTCACTTGCTACCATATCTGCGAGACGATCGAGCGAGCGCTCCCGTTCGCGTGCCACGAAACGCCATTGCGCGGCGGGGGCAAGGCCGAGGGATGCACGCAAGCGCCGCAGATATTCGTGCCGAAAGGCATCCTCATCGAAGAGTCCGTGAAGATAGCTGCCGGCAATGCGCCCATCCTCCGAACGCGCGCCATCGCGCCGCTGAGTCGATGAACCTTCGTCGTGAATCTCCGCGAACGGCTCGCTCGCGCTATCGTACTCCGTCTCGCCTACGTGAATCTCGTAGCCTCGAATCTGCGCACCGCTCGCCGCATGCGTGCCGCCGACTCGCCGAGTCCTCTTCTTCTCGCGCATCGTCGTGGAGAGTGGTAAGAGCCCCAGCCCTTCATGCGTGCCGCCCGCTTCGACCGCATGCGGATCCTCGATCCGTCGGCCCAGCATCTGCATGCCGCCGCATATTCCGAGGATCGAACCTGCACGAGCGAGCGGCGCATCGAGCTCACGCTCGCGCAGCCACTGAAGATCGGCGATCGTATTTTTCGAACCGGGCAAAATTGCGAGATCGGCATTGGCGAGGTCCTCGGGACGATCGGTATAGCGCAACTCTACCGATGGTTCGGCCGCGAGCGGATCGAAATCGGTAAAGTTCGAAAGATATGGGAACGGCAGGACCGCAATGCGCAAGCGCTCGTCATCTCGTCGCGCACCCCAGGTTGCACCGATACGACGGCGATCGAGTGCGAGCGAATCCTCTTCGTCGAGTTGGAGATCGGAGAGATACGGCAGCACGCCGAAGCAACGCCGCGCGCAGCGCCGTTCGATTTCGATGATTCCAGGTTCGAGCAAGCCCCGGTCGCCGCGGAATTTATTGATCGTAAACCCGTCGATACGCGCACGATCGCTTTCATCAAGCAGCGCTAAGGTGCCGTAAATAGCTGCGAAGACCCCACCGCGGTCGATATCGCCGACGAGCATACAACGCGCATCGGCGGCGTGTGCCATCGCCATATTCACGATATCGCCGTCGCGGAGATTAATCTCCGCGGGCGAGCCTGCGCCCTCGAGGACGATCGCTTCGTAGCGCTGCGCGAGCCGTTCGTACGACTCCAGCACCGCAGGCCAGAACCGCTCTCGATTTCGCCCGCGATAATCGGCGGCGCTCACCGTTCCGAAGCGCTCCCCTTGAAGGACGACCTGTGCACCCTCGCGCGAACTCGGTTTGAGCAGCACCGGGTTCATATCGACGCTCGGTGCGATTCCGGCGGCCTCGGCCTGCAGCGCCTGGGCGCGCCCGATCTCTTTTCCCTCCGGGGTCACCGCCGAGTTCAGCGACATATTCTGGGCCTTAAAAGGGGCGACCGCGACGCCTTGGCGCGCGAGATAGCGGCAGAGCGCAGCGGTGAGCAGCGATTTTCCGACATCGGAGCCGGTGCCGAGCACCATGAACGCGGCTGCCCGCCCGCCGTTTGCACCCTTCATCATCGCAACCTTCATGCGGCGCCATGGATTCCGGACGACCCGTTCCAAGCCTCTTCACGGAGGGCCGGCGACCCAAGCGGCGAAAACGGGTGCTTTGCCGACGCCCGAAGCGATACGGGCGTTTTTTATGCCGAGCCGCCTCATGCGGCCATTCTTGGCGGAGAGCCTACCGATGAACGAGCACCCAACCCTCGAAGCACCCACGGAAACCCTCGTGGCAGGGAGCGTTCCGGCCGCCGCCGAGCAACCCGTCGCAGCAGCGGCGCCCGAACCCGTCGCAGCAGCGGCGCCCGAACCCGCCGAAGCAGCGGCGCCCGAACCCGTCGCCGCAGCGACCGTCGAGGCTCCACCCGCGCCGAAGGGCCCCACGCCCGAGCAACTCGCAGCGCGACAGCGCGCCCAGGAGCGCTGGGAGCGACTGGTCGCAGCACACGCAGGCGGCGAAAGCCGCGAAGCTCGTGTCAAATCGCTCGTGAAGGGCGGCCTCTTACTCGACCTCGACGGCTACCGCGCATTCCTACCCGCTAGCCAGAGCGGCGAGCAGCGCGGCGCCGCGCTCGATCCGCTGGTCGGCACGACCGTCCAGGTGAAAATTATCGATGTCGATGAGGCGCGCAAGCGACTGGTGGTCTCTCGTCGCCGAGCTCTCGCACAAGAGCGCCGCGAGAGCCGGAACGCGACCATCGCCTCGCTTGAGGTTGGGAAAGAGTGCGACGCTACCGTCGTGCGCCTCACCGATTTTGGAGCGTTCGTCGATCTCGGCGGCGGCGTCGATGCGTTGGTGCCGATGAGCGAACTCGATTTCGAACGCGTCGCAAAAGCTGCCGACGTGGTGAGCGTCGGCGAAAAACTCCGCGTACGCATCCTTCGCGTTGAAGGGAACGGCAAAAAAATCGCAGCCTCGCGTAAAGCGATGTTGGCCGATCCCTGGCGCGATCATGCCGCGTTGCTCCGTAATGGCGCGAAGATTGAAGGCACGGTGATCGCACTCGAACCGCGGCTCGCCGTTGAGATCGCTCCCGGTATCGTCGGAAATATCTCCGACCGCGAAGCGGACCCTGCCGACTACGCCATCGGCGAAAAAGTTGAAGTGACGATCCGTTCGCTCGATATGCGCGCCCGTCGCCTGCGCTTGAGCGTGCTCCATGGTACGCCCGCGCTGACATCGACGGGCTTTGCCCCACTGGGTCAGGAGTTGCGCCGCTAAGCGCAACCCCCGCGCCCCACCGCAGCGGTTCTGCGGTTAACGAAGCATACTCGGCGCGCCGCCGAAGCCGAGCCGTCCGCGCAACGCGGCATTCGCCAGCGCACGCAGTGCCTCGAGGTGAGCTCTCGTGAGTTCGTCGAGCCCCTTGCGCCCCAGGCCCGCGCTACTCTCGTTCCGGAGATTGACGAGTTCGGCTCGCGCCAGCGCCTGCGCGTCGCTCGGCGCACCCGGCATCGGGCGCAACCACATCATCGCCAGACGCTTAGCATACGCCATCTGCAGATTGCGTTTGATCACCCCATCGCGTGCAACCACGCCGTTAGCGATATCCCCGAAGATCGTCGCTTGCGCCCAGGTGAAGAGATCGCTCAGGCTCATCGTCGAATTCACGCGATACTTCGTGTGAATATCGGCGATCCGCTGTAAGGTTAGCGGTGCGAAGACTTCATTCAACGCGGCGTTCTGCGCCGCATTAATCGTTTCGACCACCGGTATATCGTGCCGTGGAGTAGGATTGTACGCCCAGGTTCCGTTCGTAAACGAACTTACTTCCGAATACGTGAGGCTACGCAGGACGTGGGCATTGAAGTGCCAGGCATTGTTGTCGAAGAGTTCGCTAGCGAGAAGATTCCAGGCACGGATCTCTTGCTTGCGCGGAACCGCCGTAAGCGGCAAGGACGCGTGCGGATCGGTTCGCCAGGCACGCGAGAGATACTCGCCACCGATGGTATGCGCCGCCATCAACGAGCAACGCAGATCGTCCATAAACGGATAGGTAAACGCGAGCCGTGCCTCGTCGTAGGCGTGCCCCGGCGACGGGAAGCGCGCGAGGACCGCGTTCATCAGCCCGCGCATCATCGAGACCTGCCCCTCGCACCAGTGCAACGGGTGGTCGGTCAGCATGAACTGAAACACGCGCGGATCGATTGCATGCCCGGTCGCGAAATCGACATCTTCATCGGAGGCAAAGCGATAGTATGGATTCGTCCATTTCGAGGCCCACCGTTCGAGCGTCGGCAACTCTGCACGCGGCGTTCTCGCCGCGATATATCCATACCCATATTTGATCGCATGGTAATCGTACGGCCCGAGCACGAGTTGCTCGTAGTCACCCTGCGGCGTGCCTTTCGGCCAGAGATTGATGGGATTGTAGGCCATCACCGAGGTCGAGACACCGTATTTCGAGGTGAATGCCTTACTTTGCAAATCCTTCGCCGTGTAGGCCATTGCGCTGGTAAAGTTATGCTGCAAACCGAAATCGTGTCCGGATTCATGCAGCACGGTCGAGCGAATCGCTTCGAGGACGAACTTCTGCTCGGCAGCCGGCGTATCGGGAAGCCCGCGCGCGGGAGCGATCAAAAACCGATAAGCGCGGCCGGCGGTTCCTTCAACCGCATCGACGTTAATTCCGACGTTGAGTTCTTCGCCGGTTCGCGGATCGCCGATGATCAGCGCCTCGGCGCCATACTGCGGTTGCGTCGTATCGACCCAACGAACGACGTTATACGAAAGGTTCTCGGGGTCGGCGTTCGCCGGAAGTTGCTGCACCTTGACGGCATTAAGAATCCCTATTTTTTGAAATGCATCGTTCCAGGTCAGCAACGCGTCGCGAATCGTCGCCCGATAGGCGACCGGAACGTCGTTGCCGATCGAAAAGACTAAGGGGTGCGTCGCAACCGATGGTTTTCCAGGCGTCTTCGGCTTGAAGTTCCAGCGAAGAATATAGTTCACATTTCGCGTTTCGTGGGTATCGTTGGCGAAATCGAGGCGCGGGATGCTAAAAAAGCCGACCCGCGCGTCATAGATACGCGGAACGAAGCCGTCATGCGGCTCTTGGAGGATATTATAGGTCATCCCGACTTCGATACTCCGCGCATCGGGGGCATTATCGATGGTATTCGGGTCGAAGCTCGCCCAGGTCTGTCGAACGTGCAAAACGTCGTTCTTCGGAAACGCCTTTGCACCGCTGAAAAAGCTGCGCGTAGGGTCGAGGTGATAACCGTGCATCGGATTGCGGATCGTCTGCGAGAAGACCGCCGAGTAATTTGCTATATCACCGAGAAACGGCGCTGCAGGAATGACGATATTGCCGCTCGCGGCGTCGCGCGCGACGATGGGGACGATCGCAACAACCGAGGCCGGCATCGATTGCTTCGCTGCGAGCGCCTGCGGCGTCCCCGGCTCGACCTGTGCGATCCGGTTGGGCCAACGCAACGCAATTTTGCCGTCGGCTTTATCGAATTCGAAGATGCGCGCCGGGGCGACGTATGGCTCGCCCGCTGCCGGGCCGAAACCACCGAGCCCGGTCGAGGGCACCGATGTCTCCACGAACGACCGGCCGATCTGTTTCGGGGAGAGCACGAAGTAGTACATGCCGGCCTTGCGGACCAGCGGAATGAGCCCCGGCTCGACCTTCGCACCTTTGATAAAGAGCGCGTATGGAGCGGGCTGCGGCCCCGCACCCGGCGCCATCTGCGCGCGGGCCGGCCCCCCCGATGAAGCGGCGAAAAGCGCGAACGCAATCGCACCTGCCATCGCAAAACGACGCACGAAACCTCCTAATGTACCCCGAAAGCGGGGAACGAGCGAAAAGAGTCTTTCGGGGGTGCTTCGTAAAGGCACCCGCGCTCCCCCGCCCGGTAGAGGCACGCCTGCTTCCCGGCTTTGCGCCCCGGAACCAACCATGGTATGATGCGGGAACTCCCCCGCTTTTGAAGAGGTCTTTTAATGGCGTTGCGCCGTCTTATCCTTTCCATTTTGGCATGCTCGGCACTCGCCACGCTCGTTATTGCGCCCGTCGGGGCTGCAACCACAAATAAGGAAACCGCTGCCTGTAAGGGGCGCACGCTGCGCACCGTCGCGAGCCGCACCCACGGGAAAGTCAACGCCTGCATCGCCACCCTTCACCGATTTATCGTCGAGACGACCTACTATCAAAATGCTTCGCGTCTGGGTGGGACGGCACTCGCGGCGTTTCCCGAGGCCCGCGTTCGCTATGGCCTCGATCCGCGCATCGAGGTCTTTCTCGATTATCCGTCGGAGATCGCAAAATCCGGCGATCGCGGTACGGGCGTTTATTTTATGACCGGCGCGGGCGTCGGCGCGAAAATTGGGCTCGGCGAATTTCACGGAGCATATTTCTCGCTCTCGGGGGAAGAGCACCCACCGCTCTCCGCGCTCGCCAATACGGCAATTATTCCCGATTCGCTCTACAATCTCTATGCGAATTGGTCGCCGCAGCGTTCGTGGATTCTCGGCGCTGCATTGGGCAGCTACTCCTACACGCAGAGTAACAGCGGGCTCGCTCACGTCGTGACCCCAACCGCCGCCTTTTCACTGAGCCACGATCTCAACGCCCGCTACGGCATCACTGCCGAAATCACCACTCAATCGGTGGCGGCGTTCGGCGGCAGCGCGCAGACATCGGGGACGATCGGCCTCCAGCGCGTCATCAATCCGCGCCTGCTCTTTTCGCTCGAACTCGGTACGGCTTTTAACGCAAGCGCCGACAGCAAACCGCATTATCTCGGTTTCGGCTTCACCTTCCGATAGAGCAACGCTGGGGGCTAGACCGCGCTTAGCGTACCTCGATGCCCGAGCCGCGAACGAGCGCACCAATACGCGCTGCCGCAGTGATGCCGCTGTTCCTCAGAGATCCAAGCAGCGCTTCGGCGTCTCTCTCGGCGACAGCGATCAAGAGCCCACCTGAGGTCTGTGCATCGGCGAGCACCAAGCGCAGAGCGGGCGAGATATCCTCGCTGAAACGCGTGCCCTCGGAGATCGCCGCCTCGAGGTTCGTCCGCGTTCCTCCGGGGACGATATTCTCGCCCGCTAAGTCCAGGGCGCCTGGAAGCAACGGCACAGCGCTCGCGTCGATGCGTGCACCGAGCCCATCGCCGAGCATCTCGCGAAGGTGCCCGAGCAGACCGAACCCGGTGACGTCGGTCATCGCGGCGACATCGAAACGCAAGGCACACTCCGCCGCTCCTCGATTGAGTGTCGCCATCGATGCAACGGCCGGGGCGAGCGCTTCAGCCTCGATCGCATCGGAGCGACGAGCGGTGGTAAGAATGCCCGTTCCGATCGCCTTCGTCAGGAGTAACGCATCGCCGATACGTCCGGAATTATTCCGCAGGATGCGCTGCGGGTGGACGATCCCGGTCACGGCAAGGCCGTATTTCGGCTCGTCATCTTTGATCGTATGTCCGCCGATAATTGCAATGCCTGCGGCGGCTGCGCTATCGACCCCACCTCGCAGAATCGCACCGACGATCTCCGGTTCCATATCTTCGGGGAACGCCGCGATAGCCAGCGCGAAGAGCGGCGTAGCGCCCATCGCATAGACATCGGAGAGCGCATTCGCCGCCGCGATACGGCCGAAATCATACGGATCGTCGACGATCGGCGTGAAGAAATCGAGCGTCGAGACGATCGCACGATTCTCGTCGAGAAGGTAGACGCCGGCATCGTCGGCGCTCGCGCTCCCAACGAGCACCTTTGGGTCGAGAATCGGGGGAAGGGCGCGCAGAACCTGCGCGAGCGCACGTGCGTCGAGCTTCGACGCTCAACCGGCGCAGCTAGACATATGGGTCAGCCGGGCGATCTCACTTTTCGTCAATGCGTTGCTTTCTTGATGTCGAGAGCCACCCCGACATGGACCCTTAGTGAACGAAGAGTGCGGCGATACTCCCGATCGTCACACCGCCGAGGAAGATAATCCCGAACGTTGCCGCCAGCACTTTTCGTGGAAAGACTTTGCGCACGATAAAAAGTGAAGGCAAGCTAATAGCCGGAAGCGTGACGATCAGCGCGATGGCAGCCCCGACGCTCATGCCGTGCACGAGCAGGGTCTGTACGATCGGCACCTCGCCCGCCGTCGGCACGACGAAGAGCGTTCCCACCAGCGCGACCAAGGCCGTCGGAATGATGCCGGCAGTGTGCAATGTGAGGCCCGGCGGGAAGAGAAATGCGCGCGCGGCACCGAGGAGAAAGACGATGGCGATGTAGCCCGGAAGAATCGCAACGATCTCATTCCACATCTCTTTCAACCACGCAATCGAGAGCGTCCGCGCGTTCGCGTTCGGCCGTTCGATCGGCGCGAGTTCAAAACTCGGCGCCTCGACCTCCGTACCGGGAAGCCCCGCTCCGAGCCGGTGGACGACGGCGACGACGACGGCAATCAATAGTACCGCCGAGGCGAGGCGAATCACCGCGTACTGCCATCCCAGAACGAAGCCCATGAAGATCAAGACCGCCGGATTGAGCAACGGATTGCCGAGGAAGAATGCAAGCGCCCCTTCCATGCTGGTCCGCTGCTTCCGCATACCGACGACGATCGGCGCCGTGCAACACGTACACATCATCCCCGCAAGCGAGATCGCTCCGGCGATCGCTGCCGAGCGTGCGTTCGCCGCTCCCACGAGTTGGAGCAGCCACTTGCGCGGAACGAAGACTTGAATCGTCGCCCCAAGCAGAAGCGCCAACACCACCGCCGTCCAGACGGCGTTAAAATAGGCAAAAGCATATTGCTCGGCGGCAGCCCATCCGAGCGGCGGCGGAGCGACGCTCGTCCCGCTCACGATCGAGGGACCGATCGAATGCGTCGCCGCTGCTAGGTGGGCTTTCCCCCAGTAGGGCGACCACTTCACGATATAGAGGCCGACGATGGCCATCGCGATGAACAGCAGCGTGCCGAGAACGAACGTTCGCGTATTCGGACGGCCGGCGGCTGGTGCTGATACTGACATTGCCCCTCTCTTTCCCTTCGAACGACCGCGCTCGCTTCAGAGCGCGCAGGTACGGAATCCGGTTATGATATCCCGCCGGTGCGGGAGATAAAAGTTCCGCCAGCGCGTGGAAATCAGCCGCGCCCGCGAGCTCCACGCCCCTCCTCGCAGAGAACGCTGTACGCCGAACCAGGGTTGCGAGTATTCGGCGTATGGATCGGGTGAGAAACCGGGATAGGGAAGAAAGGCCGAAGCCGTCCACTCCCACACGTTGCCGATCATCTGCACGCAGCCCCACGGCGAAGCCGCGTCGGCGAAGGCATCGACGCTCACCACATCGCCGTACCAGCCATCGAGGTTCGCTCGCTCGTAATTCGCGGCTTCCTCGCCCCACGGGTAGCGCCGTCGCTCGCCTCCGCACGCTGCGACCTCCCATTCCGGCTCGGTGGGTAGCCGCCGCCCCGCCCAGCGAGCGAAGGCCTCGGCTTCGAATGCGTTGACGTGTACCACCGGTTCGCGGTCGCGCAGTGGGATACGGCTGCGAAAGTGTCGGCGCTCCCAGCCCCCGCTCGAGCGGCTCCAGAGCAGCGGGTGCTCGGCTCCGGCGGAGAGGCGCCACGCCCACCCTTCCTCGCTCCACAACGAGGCCCGATGATAACCCCGATCTTCCACGAAATCGCGAAATTCCGCACAGGTCACGCAGCGACGTGCGATTCGAAATCCCTCGAGCTCGACCTCGTGCTCCCATTTCTCGTTATCGAACACGAACGCATCGTCACGACGCGCACCGATGCGATAGCGTCCTGCCGCGATAGAGGCATCGCCTTCGATCGCCGCGCGCGCCGCGGGCGGCGGCAGCATCGAAAGGCTCGGCGCCGGATATTCCAGCGTCTGGCGCGTGTAGATCGTCGCTTCGCCATGCATATCTTCGTGAAAGAGTACGAGCGCGTTAAAATACTCGCTTCGTTCGTCGAGGTATGGCGCAGCGAGCGTGGCATCGAGTTGTCGATGGAGGTACGAGAGCGTTTCGGCGCGCGAGGGAAGCGGCAACGACCAGCGCGTATCGTGGGCGATCTTCGCCGAGTCATAGAGCCGCTCGCTCCCGGAGAGCAACGAGGGCGCACCCAGCATGGTGCGTAGGGTCCAATGCTCGGCAAAGAAGGCGACGTGGCCGAGCTCCCACAACAACGGATTGATGGTTGGAAGGAGCGGTACCAGTAAATCCTCATCGCGCAAATCGGCGACGAGCGCCAAGGTGCGTTCGCGGGCATCGACGAGCTCATCGGCACGAAATCGCGGCACGCGCATCGCCATTCTCTCCCCGGCGCACGGAACCTCGCGCGCCGGCAACGCGGTCACGGCGCGCCGATACGCCGGGATATTCCGCAACCTGGGCTTTCGGGTCGTGATTCTCCCCGCCGACGCTCGAGGGATCGATGCCGACATCGTCGTCGCACTCCACGCCAAGAAAAGCGGTGCGGCGGCTCTGCGCTTCCGCAAAGCAAACGAGCGCGGAGCGCTGATCGTCGTCCTCACCGGCACCGATATCTATCGCGACCTCCCGCGCAGCCGCGTCGCTCTGCGCGCACTCGCTGCTGCCGATGCGATCGTGGCGTTGCAACCGCTCGCGCTACAGCGTCTCTCTCCATCGCTACGGGCGAAGGCACGCACGATCGTACAATCGGTCGCAGCTGCGCCGTCGCTACCACGCACGAATCGAGCGCGAGCGTGCTGCGAGATCGCGGTGCTCGGCCATCTGCGGCGCGAGAAAGATCCGCTCCGCGCTGCGTACGCGGCACGAACTCTTCCGGCGCGCCTCTCGGTTCGCGTGACGCTTGCCGGGGGCGTCATCGACGCACGATATCGCGCTCGCACGGCAGCGGAGCTCGGCTGCAATCCGCGTTTTCGCTATCGTGGCGAGATCGGCGCGCGCGCCGCACGGACGCTGCTGGCGCGCAGCGACGCACTTGTTCTCTCGTCGCGTATGGAGGGCGGAGCGAACGTTTTAGGCGAGGCGATCGCATCGAGCGTTCCGGTGCTTGCATCGCGCATCGATGGGAATGTGGGCTTACTCGGCGAGAGGTACCCGGGCTACTACGAGGTCGGGTCGACGACATCGTTACGTCGATTGCTACAACGATTTATCGAAGATCGCGGCTTTCGTTCGACGCTTCGTAGACATGTCGCATGCATCGCACCGCTCTTCCGACCCGCGCACGAACGGAGAGCATGGGCAGAGCTTATCGCCGCGGTGAGAGCCTCGCCCGCACGAAGCGCATAAGGCGCATCATCGGTCGAGCGATGCGGCGCTGCGAAGCACGAATCCCGCCTCGAGCAATCGCTGCCGCACGGCACGCGCGAAGGTCAATGCGTTCTCGCTGTCGCCATGCAGGCAGATGCTCTCACCGCGGCCGGAGCGCGCGAGCGCGACGGCGCGTTCGGCGGCCTCCTCGGCGCTCTCGATGAGCGCCCCGGGCTCTCCTCGCGCGACCAGCGTACCGTCGTCGCGATAGCGACGATCGGCAAAGAGTTCCTCGACGGTTCGAAGCCCGCGCGCGCGCGCGCGCTCGGTCGAACGGCTCCCCGCCAGCCCCACGAGCGCAAGCAACGGGTCGAATCGAGCAACGGCGCGTGCGACGGCGTCGGCTACCTCGCCGTCGACGGCGCTGCGGTTATAGAGTGCGCCGTGCGGCTTGACGTGCGTCAACCGTCCGCCCTCCTCGCGCGCGATCCCATCGAGCGCGGCGATCTGTTCGCAAACGAGTTCGACGATCTCGGCACCCTCGATCTCCATCGCTCTTCGCCCAAATCCTTCGCGGTCGGGATAGGACGGGTGCGCGCCGATAGCGACCCCGTACCGCACGGCGGCGCGCACCGTCTCGCGCATCGTTCGTTCGTCGCCTGCATGTCCACCGCAAGCGATATTTGCCGACGTTACGATCTTCAAGAGCTCCGCATCGTCGCCGCAACCCTCGCCGAGATCGGCATTGAGATCGATCGACTGCACGGAGGCAAACGTCATCTCTTCACCGAGCCGCACCTGTCCGAGCTTCCAAAGATCCTCACCGACGATCGTGGCGATCACCGGGTAGCCGCCGGTCGTCTGCGCATCGACGCCGAGGACGATCGGGAGAGCGTTCGGCGGCAATTGTATCGCCCCAGGAAAGACGGCGAGCGTTGCGATCTCACGATACTCGGTGCGAATCGGCTCTCCGTCGCAACGCACTCCCATGCGGTCGCTCTGCGGGCTCGCGCGCCAGCGCCGCGAACAGAGTTGCGAGAACGGGGCAAGATCGCGGAGATGGACGCATTCTCGCACGACGCGGAACGATGTGTCGCGCGCGACGCTCCGCCGCACCGATGGCTCCCTACACGGTTGCTCGGCGAACGCAAGACGATCCCCATCGCGTAACGCACGTCCGTGAAAGCCGCCGAAACCCGAGCGCAGATCGGTGCTGCGCGATCCGAGAACCGGCGGCACGGCGATGCCGCCGGCGATCGCGAGCATCGTTCTCGCGCCGTCGCGCGGCGACCCGAGATGCAGTCGCGAGCCGGCGCGCGCATGCGCCGGGCGATAGGGGAGGAGCGGTTCGCCGTCGAGCCTCGCCCCGGCGTCGGCCCCCGTCAGCACGAAGGATCGCGAGGTTGTAAAGCAGGCGGAGAGATTCCCATACGCGATCTCGATCGCCGCCGCATCGACATCGTTGCCGAGCATCGCGTTTGCATCGTCGTATGCGAGGCTGTCGAATGCGCCGCACCAAGCAACGCCTTCATGGCGGTGACCGTATCGCCGCGCACCGACCACGAGGCTCTGTACGCCGGCCCGCTCGACGACGAGCTCCCCGCTCATCTTTGGCGCACGAAACGCACGGCGTCGCCGACCGCGAGCATCGCCGGTGGCTCGAGCTGCGGATCGAAGAGCACGCTTGTGGTTCGCCCGATAATGTGCCAACCTCCCGGTGACGCGACCGGATAGACCGCCGTAAAAGCATCGCCGATCGCGACCGCGCCTGCCGGAACGCGGGTGCGCGGTCGCTCGCGCCGCGGCATCGCTAAACGCGGATCGAGACCGAGCAGATAGGCAAAGCCCGGCGCGAAACCCAGAAAAGCGACGCGGTACGTCGGCGCGAGGTGGAGTGCGACCGACTCCTCGATTGAAAGCCCGCGCAGTGCTGCAAATTCGGCGAGATCTTCCCCGTCATAGCGAACCGGAATTTCATGCGTTTTTTCGCCCTCGGCATTGGCCGGTGCTTCGGCGAGCCGTTCGAGCAAGCGCTCGGCGATAGCGCGCCGCGCACCACGATGCACGAACACGCTGAGGTTTCCTAACCCGACGACCGCTTCGCGCACCTCGGCTTCGCCACGTATCGCCGAGGCGATCCCCTCGAGGCGCCGCTGCCTTCCCATCTCCGCGCCGTCATCGAGTCTCAGCAGCAGCGCGTCCTCTCCATACGGCTCGATTCTCGCTGGCATGCCGACTCCTGCGCGAGCACGAGAGTAAAATCCTCGCCCGCACGAGAACTCCTGAAGCGGTGAGTCAATACGTTTTTAGCATGTACCGCTTGGGCAAAACCGTGCCACCCAAACGGCGCATCCTCGATGATATTTCGTTAAGTTTCTTCCCGGGAGCGAAGATCGGCATCCTCGGCCTCAACGGCTCGGGGAAATCGACGCTCCTGCGGATCATGGCCGGTGCCGATACCGAGTTCGACGGCAGCGCCGAACCTGCACCGAACCTCCGCATCGGGTATCTCGAACAGGAACCGAAACTCGACCCGACGCTCACGGTGCGCGCCTGCGTTGAAGAAGGCATGGGCGAAGTGATGGATGCGCGTCGTCGGCTCGACGCCGTTTACGCCGCCTACGGCGATCCCGAAGCCGATTTCGATCGGCTCGCGCGCGAACAGTCGGAACTTGAAGCGATCATCGCCGCGGCGGGCGATGACAGCGATGCGCAGTTGGAGATCGCCGCCGATGCCCTGCGTTTGCCGCCCTGGGAAGCGATCGTCGGCACGCTCTCCGGCGGCGAGAAACGGCGCGTCGCACTCTGCCGGCTTCTGCTCTCACGCCCCGATATGCTCTTGCTCGACGAACCGACGAACCATCTCGACGCAGAGAGCGTCGAATGGCTCGAAGGGTTCCTCCAGCGTTTTCCCGGCACCGTCGTCGCCATCACGCACGACCGGTATTTTCTCGACAACGCCGCCGAATGGATTCTCGAACTCGATCGCGGGCGCGGCATCCCGTGGAAGGGGAATTACAGCTCCTGGCTCGAGCAGAAAGAGCAGCGTCTTGCCGCCGAAGAAGCGCAAGAGAGCGCTCGGCGGCGCGCCCTCGCGCACGAATTAGAATGGGCGCGCACCGCTCGAAAGGGGCGCCAATCGAAAGGCAAGAGCCGGCTCGTTCGCTACGAGGAGCTCGCGAGCTACGAATATCAGAAACGCAACGAAACGCAAGAGATCTTCATTCCGCCCGGAGAGCGCTTGGGGACGAAGGTCATCGACCTCATCGATCTCGGGAAGAGTTACGATGACCGCGTCCTCTTCGAGAGGCTCAATGCGTCGATCCCCGCAGGGGCGATCGTCGGCATTATCGGCCCCAACGGTGCGGGAAAATCGACGCTCTTCCGTATCATCGCGGGAGCAGAACGGAGCGATACCGGGAGAATCGATATCGGTGAAAGCGTCAAACTCGCCGTCGTCGACCAGTCGCGCTCCACGCTGCCCGACGGAGAGAGCGTCTTTCAAGCGATCGGCGGCGGAGCCGATATCCTCAATGTCGGACGTTTCGAAATGCACGTCCGTGCCTATCTCGGGCGCTTTAATTTCAAAGGCGGGGATCAACAGAAAAAGGTCGGGATCCTCTCCGGCGGCGAGCGCGGGCGCCTGCATTTAGCCAAAGCGTTGCTCTCCGGCGCCAACGTTTTATTACTCGACGAACCTTCAAACGATCTCGATGTCGAGACCCTTCGCGCACTTGAAGAGGCGCTGCTGGAGTTCGGCGGAACAGCGCTGGTCGTCAGCCACGACCGTTGGTTCCTCGACCGCATCGCGACCCACATTCTCGCGTTTGAAGGCGAGAGTCGGGTGACATTCTTCACCGGAAACTACCACGAATACGAAGTTGACAAAGTCCGCCGCCTCGGCGAAGAGGCCGCACGCCCGAAACGGGTCCGTTTCCGCCCGCTGGTACACCTCTAAGCAATCGATAAAAGGAATCCCGTCGATGCCGATCCACGCCATACTCTGCTGTCTCATCTCGATCCACGTCCGCGCCGCATCGGGGCTACCGCTCGCCGACGCCCAAATCGTGCTGCGCGATATCTCCACGCACGCGCGGATCGAGGCTCGTTCCGACGCCGCCGGCAACGCTCGCGTTCGCGTCGCAAAGTCCCGCTATATCGTTGCAGTCGCGCGCTCGGGCTATGCGAGCACGCGCGTCGGCCCGATAGCGATGACCGAGCACGACCGCATCGATGTCGCCCTGCAGCCGCTCGATTCAGCACAGTTGCGCGTCATCGCGACCGTACGCGTGAATGGGGCCGAGCAGCCGGTCCGTACGGCGACCCCACATATTTCGATATCGCGCGCGGAGATGGAGCGAGCCGGAACCTCGCACGTCATCGGCGCCCTCGAGAGCATCCCCTCCATCACGATCGCCCGCCCGAACGGCGGTTCGTCAACTGCCTACGCTACCGTCGCACTCCGCGGCCCCGATCCATCGGAGACGCTCGTCATGCTCGACGGGCAGTTGCTCAACGACGGCAATACCGGCGACCTCGATCTCTCCCGCTTTCCCATCGCCGCATTTTCGAATATTGAGATCAGCGAAGGGCTCGGCCCGTTCAGCCGCGAGGGCAGCGACACCATCGGCGGGGCGATCAATCTCATCTCGCTTCACCCCACGCTCGCGCCGCATTCGGCCTTTTCGCTCTCGACGGGATCGTTCGGACGCAACGAAGCCTGGTACAACACCACCGGGACGCACGGAAAACTCGGTTACGCAGCAGCACTCGACACGCAGAGCGAGATCGGCACTGCAAATCAAGGGGTCACCCTTTGCACCGGCGGCTACGATCCCACCCAGCCGCAGCCATGCGCCGGAGCGGAGGTGCAACAGGTAGGCTCGCACATTCTCGAGCGCTCCGCGCTCCTGAATCTCCGCTACTCCATCAACCCCGAGAGCGACGTTGCGTTCCGCCTCTTTTCGATGGGCGACACGCGCGATATGAGCGCGGCGGACAACACCCCCGCAATCGCGTCGCAACAGGGCCCCGGCGCATATTTTATCGGCCCCGGGGCATCGAACGTCGCCCAGGACATTCGCGCCTACGATCTGCGCGCACGCACGGCGCTCGGTAAGGGCTCGTTGCTCGCCGACGCGAGCACCTCCGATAACGATCTGGCGCTGGTAGGCGGAGCGATCTCACCCTACGATCTGACGCATTACGACCGTCGTTCGACGTTGAATCTCAGTTGGGAGTTGCCGCGGAGCGGTAGCGATTTCGCCGTCGGCGGGTACGCAAGCGGTGAATCGTTCCGCGCGACCGGCGTGAGCGGAACCCTACAGCAGCAGATCGTTTCAGGTTTCGTTCGCGAAAGCGACCGCCTCAACGCGCGTTTGCGCCTGCAGGGCGGCCTCTTTCTCACGCATTATTCGAGCTTCGGCTCGAGCCTCGACGGGCGCATCGGAGCGGCGCTGAACCTCGGCCCACACGACGTCATTCGCGCCGCGCTCGGCACCGGCTTTCGCGCACCACTCTTGATCGAACGCTATCAATTCCCAATCGCCGATCTGCCGATCGATTCCAATTGCGTGGCGACGGGGCAGGGGAATCCCGCCGAACAGCCGGAGCATGCAACGGAATACGAACTCGGCTATTCACACGTCGGTGCACCCGGCGATAGCTACGATCTCGCTCTCTATCGCACGAATCTGCGCGACCCGATCGAAACCTATTATCCGCTCGGAGCGAGTTGCCCGGCGAGCGTCCCGCCGCTCACCTCATACCCCATCAATGTCGGGAACGTCGTCTATCAAGGCGCTGAAATCCGCATGCATCGCCGACTCGGTGCGTTCGACCTCATCGCGCGTTACGGCCTCAATATCGCATACCCGGGCCCGCTTCCCGCGACCGTCAGCAACCCTACCTCCGGCGGCAGCTTGGTCGCGAACCAGCAGTTCCTCAACATTCCGCAGCAGAGCGGGTCGCTAGGGGTCGACTGGGCACGCAATGGCTGGCATGCCGTGCTCGACGGCTACGCACAGGGAAGCAATAACGCGTACAACCAGGGGCCGTTTGCGATGCTCGATGCAGCGTTCGGGCGTACGCTATCCGACGGCGTCGATCTCACGCTGGCGGCCACGAATCTCACCAACGCGATCGCCGGCCGATATACTCTCGTCGGCGCGGGTCTCCCGTACCGCGGCATCGTGGGAACCAGCGGCGGCAATCCGATCTACGGGCCGTTGCCGACCAACCGCTATTTCGCCGATCCCTTCAGCCTACGATTTATCGTGACGATTCGCCGCTGAAGGAATCTCCGCGCTCGCTCGAGCGCTTGCCGCCTGGCGAGCTAGTGGCGCGAGATCGAGGGTGATGAGCCCGCCGCTGGGGCGATCGAGATCGACGATCGTTGCGCCGATCGCCGCAATAAAAATGGCGAGGAGCAAGACGCCCCAATGCAGCTGCCGCCGCCCCGAGTAGGCTGCCCCGACAAGCGCGCCGCTCACAAGAATAGAGAAGGCGACGAGCGCAATGACACTCGCCGGAACGCGCGCACGAAGTGCCGCCGATTCTTCGGCGGTGAGGTCGATCGTCGCGTTGAGACTGCGTACGAGCGCGAGTTGCGCGCGCGTTGCATCGCTTCTCCCGACGATCGGTGCTATGAGGTTCCATAGCCGCAACTGCAGAGCTTCACTGCGACGATCGTAGAGAGAACGCTCGCTCGCGCTTTCAACTGCGCGATCGCGTTGGAAACGTACGCGCGCGTAGGCGCTCAGGAGCGATCGGAACGGTTGCAGCGCGGCCGGCGACAAGAAGTCTGCGCGCAACATCGTCGTTCCGATGGCGTTGGATTCACGTACGATCGGCATGCGACGGGCTTCGAAGCGAGCGAGAGCGGCGGAGAATGAAAAGCCGAGGATCAGCCCCCGACCAGAGCGAGTGCAGAGCCTTGTAGCGCACCAAAACGCCGGGCATCATCGTCGGAGCGCCGGATACGCATGGCGCAGAGAGCGGCAGCGAAGAAACTTGCCAGGAAAAGCATGAAGGCAAAGCGGGGATCGAGCGTTTCGAGCCAATGCAGCATGCGCGAGCGTTTTTTGGTGGTGCTCCCGAGCGCCAGCACGCCGCATGAGGAGGAGCATCGTGATTCCCGTCCATCTCAATGCCGTTGCCACCGCGGTCCCGCCGAATCTCCTGGAGCAGCCCGATATCGAGCGGCGCGTACGCGCGCAATTCGCCGACTCTGCGGTCGTCGCTCGCCTTCTTCCGGTCTTTGCCAACACCGGCATCGAACGCCGCTACTCATGCGTGCCCATCGAGTGGTATTACGACGAACATCGATGGGCCGACCGTAACGCGATCTATCGCCGGAGCGCGTTAAACCTGATCGAAGAGGCGGCGATGGGCGCTCTCAGCCGTGCGGGGCGTACTCCCGACGAGATCGATGCGATCGTCAGCGTCTCGACCACCGGCCTCGCTACGCCATCGCTCGACGCCCTGCTGATGGAACGGCTTCCTTTCGGAAGGCGAACCGCGCGCGTACCGATCGTTGGGCTCGGCTGCGTGGGCGGGGCACTCGGGCTCGCGCGTGCCGCCGACCTCGTACGCAGCGGCTCGTTCGCGAACGTACTCCTCGTCGGCGTCGAATGCTGTACGCTCTGGTTTCGCCGAAACGAGATCACCAAGAGCAATATCGTCGCCACCGCGCTCTTCGGTGACGGCGCCGCTGCGGTGCTCCTCTCGTCATCCGGGGACGGGCCACGGCTGGCAGCGGCAGGTGAGTACACCTTTGCGCGGAGCCTCGATATCATGGGCTGGGATGTCGCCGACGACGGCCTCCAAGCAATATTCTCCCGCGATATACCTGCGCTGATCGCACGCGAGCTCCGTCCGCTCCTCGATGATTTTCTCGAACGCAACGCCCTGAGCGTCGCAGCGATCGACACCTTCCTCAGCCACCCCGGCGGGACGAAGGTCCTCGATGCGCTGGAAACCGTTTTCAACCTTGCGCCGGGTTCGCTCCTGGATTCTCGTTCGATCCTGCGCGATTACGGCAACATGTCTTCCGTAACGCTCCTCTTCGTGCTCGAACGCGCCTTACGGGAGGGCGCATTTGCGAACTCGACGCGCCGACGTGCGCTCTTAAGCGCGATGGGCCCCGGGTTCACCGCTGCATTCCTCACGCTCGAACGATGAACTGGCTCTACGCCACCCTCGGGTTCGTCGTCGTGCAACGCGGGCTGGAACTCCTCTACGCTCGAGCGAACACGCGTCGTGCGCTCGCCTCGGGCGGCGTTGAGATCGCAGCGAGACAGCATGGCTGGATCGTCGCGCTCCACGCGGCGTGGATCGTGGCGATGTTCGTTTTCATTCCTCCGAAAAGCGAGCCGAACTTCATCCTGCTCGCGCTCTACGCAGCGCTCCAACTCGCGCGCATCTGGACGATTGCCTCGCTTGGCCCTTATTGGACGACGCGCGTCATCACCTTCCCCGACCGCCCGCTTATCGTACGCGGTCCATATCGATTCATGCGCCATCCGAACTACGCCATCGTCGCCTGTGAGATCGCTCTGCTACCGCTTGCATTTAGCGCGTGGCAGATCGCCCTGCTTTTCAGCCTCCTCAATGGCGCCGCTCTCGCGGTACGACTGCGCGCCGAAAACCCCGCGCTCGACGCACGGCGTCGATAGCCCCATCGACCGGCGGCAACTGCGGCCGCAAATTTTCATGCGGGAGGTTCGTGTTTCGCGGCATCGCAAAGCACGACCGATCGCCGCTTACCGGTGGAGGCGCCGGGCGCCCCTTTTGCAACGACGAGCCCGGTGGAAACCACGGCCGCGTGTCGCTAAACCGGCGTGCAACTTCGCCGGGAAACGCCGGTGGGTTGTCGGCTCCCTCCAGCGCTTCGTACAATGCGCCCGTTCTATCGCTACCGAAATTTGCAACGAGATCGTCATGGATCAACATGTGTTGATAGCCGTTCCATCCGATAGTATTGAGGATATTTTTCCCTCGCACGCGCCGATAGAGCGTCCACCGATAGGTAACCGCACCGATGACCGCCGACATCGTCGGCGAGACTGCGGCCGAACTCGCCGTCGTCTCGGAATACCAGGCGTGGTCGAATTCATGAAAGAGCATCTGCACTGCACTCTGCCCGGCATGGTCGACGCCGTAATCGATGTAGCCCGGGAACCACCCGATCGCATTCGTACGTGGATCGTAGGTGCCCGCGATCATGGTCGCCCCAGCAGCCAGCACCCCCGGTTCGACCCGCTCTTTGATGCCTACGTACACGTGCGCGCTCGACCCGGCATAGGCAACGTCAACCGCGATATTTCGCAGCAGGCGGCTTCGTAGCACCAGCGCATCGACGGAGATCGGTCGAGAGCCCGTGCTGCGCGGCCCACGGTAGAGCGTCGCTGCATCGGGGCCGAGATGGACGCACGGCGGCATCGTCGCGATCGGATGCGGCGCCTGAGCCAGGCGGCTCGGTAAAGGCGGCGCGGCTCCGGTGAGTACGACCCGCGCCCCCCCCGCAGTAAAGGCCGCAAGCGATGCCCTCGGCGCGTGCGAGCTCGCACAATAGGGAGCGGTGCAAAACACCGAGAGCGCCTTCGTCCGAAGAGGGAGGCCTCCTCTTGCGGTTCGTGGATTAAAAAAGCGAGCGATGCCCTCGCGCATCGCTCGCTTTGGGGTAGAACCTCGCGCGGTTACGCGACTTCGAAGAGCCCGGCCGCCCCCATGCCGCCGCCGACGCACATCGTGACGACGACGTACTTCGCGCCGCGACGCTTACCTTCGATGAGTGCGTGCATCGTCATACGCGCACCGCTCATTCCGTACGGGTGCCCGATCGAGATCGCGCCACCGTTGACGTTGAAGCGGTCCTGCGGAATCCCCAACGTGTCGCGACAGTACACGGTCTGCACCGCAAAAGCTTCGTTGAGTTCCCAAAGGCCGATATCGTCGATGGCGAGCCCGTGCGCTTTGAGCAATTTCGGAACGGCGTAAACCGGGCCGATTCCCATCTCTCCCGGTTCGCAACCGGCGACTGCAAAACCGCGATAGAATCCCAGTGGGTTGAGCCCGCGCTTGCTCGCCGTCTCGCTATCCATCAGCATCAACGCCGCAGCTCCATCGGAGAGCTGCGAAGAGTTGCCTGCGGTAATCGAGGTCTCTTTCATTCCCGGTACGGCGCCTTTCAATGCCGAGAGCCCTTCGAGCGTCGTATCGGGGCGATTCCCTTCGTCCTTTGCAAGCTTGATCTGCTTTTCGGTAACGACGCCCGTATCTTTGTCGGCGACCGCCATCCAGGTCTCCATCGAGACGATTTCATCGTCGAACTTTCCCGCAGCCTGCGCCGCAGCGGTGCGTTGCTGGCTTGAGAACGCGTACTCATCTTGCGCTTCGCGCGAGACTTTGTACTTCTTTGCGACATTATCGGCGGTATAGAGCATCGGCATATAGATATCCGGTGTGTGTCGAAGTAACCATTCTTCGGTATAGAACTTCATGTTCAGTTCGTTCTGCACCATCGAGACCGATTCGACGCCCGCCGCGAGCACGATCTGCTCGCCCTCGACGATGATGCGACGGGCGCTCGCCACGACGGCGTCGAGCCCGGATGCACAGTAGCGGCTTACCGTCGAGCCCGGCACGCTGACCGGGCAGCCGGCACGAAGCGCGGTAGTACGGCCGATATTATTACCGGTCGCACCCTCGGGCATTCCCGTGCCGACGATGACTTCGGCGATCTCTGCGGGATCGACGTTCGCACGCGCGATCGCTTCGCGCGCAGCGAAACCCGCGAGCGTTGCGCCCGGCGTTTGATTGAAAGCGCCGCGAAAGGCACGCCCGATCGGCGTCCGCGCGACTGAGACGATAGCCGCCTCACGCATGGATCAACTCTCCTTGCTTGTAGTTTGCAAACGTGCCGCTTCTTTCGGCGAGCGCCTTTAAGAGCGGCGCCGGCTCCCAACCGAACGCAACGACGCGTTCGTAGACATGTTTGACGCCGACCTCGTCGGCATACCACATCGGGCCGCCATGGTGCGGCGGGAAACCGTAGCCATAGACATAGACGATATCGATATCCCCGGGGCGAAGCGCGACGCCTTCTTCGAGCAGGAACGCGCCACGATTGATCAGCGCGAAGGTCAAGCGTTCCAATATCTCGCCGTCATCGACCGTACGCGGTGCGATGCCCGCCTTCTTCGCTTCCTCGGCGAAAAGCGCTTCGACTTCAGGGTCGGCGATCGGTTCGCGCCCCTTCCCGACGCTCTTATCGTATTTGAAATAGCCGGCCATGGTTTTCTGTCCGAGGCGTTTCATTTCGACGAGACGATCGATGACGTTCGTCCTTCCCTTCGCAACGTCGGGGCGCGCCTTGGCGATATGCCACGCAACGTCGATGCCGGAGAGATCCCCCATCGCGAACGGTCCCATCGGGAAACCAAACTTCTTTGCGACTCGATCGACGCGCATCGGCGAGATGCCCCACTCCGCGAGTTCGCCAGCCGCCTTCGCATAATCGAAGACCATGCGATTGCCGATGAACCCAAATGCGTTCGTCGAGAGCACGGCGGTCTTTCGTAACGTCTTCCCGAGTTTGAAGGCCGTCGCGAGCGCCTGTGGTGAGGTCGCCTTGCCGCGCACGATCTCCAGCAACGGCATGATGTTCGCCGGAACGAAGAAATGCAGGCCGAGGAATCGATCGGGGCGCTTCGTCACACTCGCCATTTCGTCGATGTCGAGCGTCGAGGTGTTCGAGGCGAGAATACAGGAGGGCTTCGCGATCGCATCGACCTTCGCGAAGACCTCCTTCTTCACGTCCATACTTTCGAAGACCGCCTCGACGACAACGTCGGCCTCGGCGAGTTCGCCGTACTCTTCGGTGAACTGGATCGACTGCCCGAGCTTCCAGGCCTCTTCCTGCGTCATGCGGCCCTTTTGAACCTGATACATGAACATGCCGAAGACCGTCTGCTTCGCTTTCTCAACGGCCGCATCGTTGGAATCGATGACGACGACCGGAATCCCGGCTTGCGCGAAGGTTATCGCGATGCCGGTACCCATCGTGCCTGCACCGATCACCGCTGCTTTCGCGACCGGCAACGGCTCGGCGGCGGGCAAGCCGGGGATTTTGCTGAGCTCGCGCTCGGCGAAGAAAACGTGACGGAGCGCGAACGAGGGTGCCGAGCGAGCAAGCTCCTCGAAGAGTCGCGCCTCGCGCGCGAGCCCATAAGCGAAGGGCAGCTCGACGGCGGCTTCGACCGCATCGATGAGCTTGTGAGCTGCGAGCCCTCCGGACTCCTCGGGCGGCACCATTTTATGCGCTTGCGAGACGACGAACGCGGCTGCCTGCGCGCTAATGCCTTTCCCCAGTTCGACGCGTCGCTGCGAGACGCGCCGCTTCCCCAATGGAGCGGCGGTCGCAATTTTTATCGCTGCGTCGAGCAAATGCTCGGGGGCATCCACGACTTCGTCGAGGAGGCCTTTCGAGGTCGCCTCATCGCTTTTGACGTTGCGCCCCTTGAGCATCATATCGAGCGCATCTTGCGCGCCGATGAGGCGCGGGAGGCGCTGCGTACCGCCGGCACCGGGCAACAAGCCGAGCTTGATCTCCGGCAGACCGAGTTTCGTATCGGCGGTTGCGACACGATAATCGCATGCGAGGGCCAGCTCGAGTCCGCCGCCGAGAGCGTTTTTTTCGATTGCGGCGACGAAAATCTTCTCGCTGCGTTCGATCGCCGCGATGACATCGCGGATGGTTTTCGTATCCGGGGTCGGTTCGGTCGAAAAATCATTGATATCGGCCCCGGCGGAGAATTGCCGGTTCGCCCCACGGATAACCACGGCGCGAACGTTCTCGTCCGCACTTGCCGCTTCGACGATCGGATAGAACTCGCCCGAGAGAGCGAACGAGAGCGAGTTGACGGGCGGATTATCGAGAGTGATAATCCGCACGCCCTCGCGGTCTTCGGTATGAACTAGAGCCATGATTACGCCGTCACCGCCATTTTACGGTCGAGTTCGAAGGCATCCTCGGGCAACGTCATGACGTCGCCGGCGCCGTCGATGATCTGCCGCTTGTACCATGCTCCCTGAGAGAGTACGTGGCTGGCGTAGAATTTCGCCGTCGCCAATTTTGCTGCAAAGAACGGGTCTTTGTCGCCCGCAGCGATCGTTTCTGCGGCAACCTTTGCTGCACGCCCCATCTGCCAGCCGCCGGCGACGACGCCCCAGAGCTTGAGGTAGGGGACCGAACAGGCGAATGCCTTTTTGAGGTCGCCCATCGCGTTCATACCGATCCACTGCGAGACTTCGGCGAGCGACGCGATGCTTTTGAGCAGCGCTTCTCCGACCGCTTTCACATCGGCATTCGGGTGGACGGCGGCCTCCTTCGCAAACTTTTCCATCGTTCTAATGACGGTCGTTGCAGTCGCGCCCATATCGCGAATGAGCTTGCGGCCGACGAGATCGAGCGCCTGAATTCCCGTCGTCCCTTCGTAGATCGTCGTGATACGCACGTCGCGATACTGTTGGGCGATCCCGGTCTCCTCGACGTACCCCATGCCACCGAAGATCTGCAAAGCGTTGGAGCACAACTCGACTGCGTTTTCGGTACACCATCCCTTGACGATGGGAATCATCAGTTCGATGAATGCTTTATGCTCTTTGCGAGTCTTTTCATCGGGGCTCTTCTGTGCGAAGTCCAGCGAAGCGGCGGTCACATAGGAAAGCGCGCGCATCGCTTCGATATTCGCCTTCTGCCACATCAACATGCGGCGCACGTCGGGGTGCTCGATAATGCGGACCGGCGCTTTGTTGCGCGTCGTTGCGTCGGACATCTGCACGCGCTCTTTGGCATAGGCCAGCGAGCTCTGGTAAGCGCGGTCTGCAACGGCATAGCCCTGGACGCCGACCGAGAAACGCGCCGCGTTCATCATGATGAACATATATTCCAAGCCGCGATTCGCCTCGCCGACGAGGAAGCCGATCGCGCCTTTCCCTTTTTCACCGAACTTCATGGTGCAGGTGGGGTTACCGTTGATACCGAGTTTGTGTTCGATGCCGGCACAGATGACATCGTTCTTCTCGCCGAGCGAACCGTCGGGTTTCACGAGAAATTTCGGCACGATGAACATCGAAATGCCTTTGGTTCCCTCAGGCGCATCGGGGAGCCGTGCGAGGACGAGATGGATGATGTTCTCGGCCATGTCGTGTTCGCCGAAGGTGATAAAGATTTTCTCGCCGGTGATGAGGTAATGCTCGCCGTCGGGAACGGCTTTCGTGCGAACCTGCGCGAGGTCGGAGCCGGCCTGCGGCTCGGTGAGGTTCATCGTTCCCGTCCACTTTCCCGAGACCAGATTGGGAATGTAGGTCTTCTTCTGCTCGTGCGAACCACAGAGTTCGATCGCTTCAATTGCGCCTTGATTGAGAAGCGGGCCGTTGGCAAAACCGATATTCGAGCCGTTCCACATTTCCAGCGTCGGGCCGAGCAAGAGTTGCGGCAATCCCTGGCCGCCGTATTCCGCGGGCACCGGGAGGCCGATCCAACCGGCATCGGCAAATTTTTTGTAGGCCTCTTTGAAGCCCTTCGGCGTAGTTACGTTGCCGTTCGCATCGATCGAACAGCCTTCTTTATCTGCGCTGTGATTGAGCGGATCGAGTACGCCGGTCGCAAACGCACCGGCCTCTTCAAGAATCGAATCGAGAACGTCGAGCGTATCTTCATTCCCGGGAAGCTTTGCAACCTCGTCGATACCGGCGAGTTCGCGGAGGACGAACTGCATGTCGCGCAGTGGGGCTCGGTAGGTGCTCATGCTGATGTTTTCCTTACGGGCGTCAGAGTGGATTGCGTCGTGTAGAGTTCGCTGCGGAGCCGTTCGATCGAGGTCGCTAGCGAATCGAGATAGGGGAGCATGCCGGCTTTTATGCGGGCGAGTCGCTCGCGCCCGGCAGGGGTAATACGATAGAACCTTCGCGAGCGTTTACTGGGATGCTCCCACTGGCCCACGACAAAGCCGCGCTCTTCTAAACGGCGCAGCAGCGGATAGATCGTATTGGTGTTCACGGCGAGCAAGCCGGAGCAAAGAGCCTCGATGCGGGCCATCAGGCCCGAACCGTGATCTTCGCGCTCTTCGAGCAGATGGAGGATCAGCACGGGGAAGAGCGTTTTACTCTTGATCGGCCCGCGGATGACCTCTTCTGCGGTTCGCTTGGCGAGGACTGCCATGGTAGTTCTGCCTATTATTACTTTTAATAAGCTTTCCCTGCCCCAGGCTACCGCTTTACGAGATTTTTGCTAGACTAGAGGGTGCTATGAAGCTTGGGGCCTTCCCCCCGCTCCTTGCGAGCGGAGATTTCGGGAAGCCGACCGCCATCGACGGCGCGCTCCCCCCTCCTCCCGGTCTCGGCAGCGAACGGCGCACCGGTCGCCTTTGCACTCTCGGCAGTCGCTCCACCGGCGAATCTCTCGCTCGACCTCGTCATGGCATCGGCGCTGAAAGTCGCCGCGATTCTCGCCGACGGTTTCACCCCCAAGCAACAAGCGAGCGCTCCCGGAGTGCTTCCGACCGGGAACCTTCACGATCGGGCAACGCATCACGCAACGCTCGTCCAACTGAAGGTTGCTTCCGTCTATCCTCACGCATTCTTCTCAGCTTACGCATGATGGTTCAGACTTTTCTCAGTTTCTTCACGCCTCTCCGATACGATGCGCGCATGAGTGCTCTGCACCAACAACGGCCCCTCCGGCTACCCTATCGAGCGGCTCGAGAAGCGTTGCATTCGAAGCTCGCGCCGCTCGCTGCAAGCGCACGGAGCGCTCGGATCGAGTTGCGCGCCCCATTGGTAACGGTGAAGGCAACCCACGACGTCGAAGCGATTTTCGAATCGAGTGAAGATCCGCTGCGCTTCGACGAAGTGTGGAAGGTCTGCTGGCACCCGTACGGCGGTGGGCCCTATCCCGATTTCGAAGGCACGCTGGCGATTCGTTCACGCGATGGCGGCGGCTGCATGCTGGAACTCGACGGCAAATACGAACCTCCGCTCGGACCATTCGGACGCGTCTTCGACGCCGTGCTCGGCGCCCGCATTGCGTCGGCGACGGCGCGCGAGCTTCTCGCCGATCTCGCCGAGGAGATCGAGAAGCGAACGGCAACAAGCCAGGCATCATGAAAAGTGTCGAGCTGCATGTCGATCTGCCGCTTCCGGCGACGGCTGCGCACGATGAAGCAATGGAGCTGTTTGCGGCGCTCGGCCGACGCGAACCACCCTTCGACGAACTCGCCCTCGCCGTGGGCCTGCGCTCGTTGCATATTCCGGTCGGCGGTGAACTGCGGATTCCCGTCGCGACGCACGTCGAACTCGCCCCGATGCGCTGGGAGGCCGCCATCGAGTTGCAGGCAGTCGATCATCCTGGGCTCTTTCCGCGCTTCCACGGAACCTTGACGCTCAATCCGGTTGGGCCCATGGCATCCGAGCTCTGGCTCCAAGGCACCTATAATGCTCCGCTCGGAGCGCTCGGCGAACGAATCGATGCGACGGTTTGGCACGGAGCTGCCGAACGCAGCCTGCGCGAACTCCTCGAACGGATCGCCGCCGGGCTCGTGGCAAAGATCCGCGAACGCGAGGATAGCGCCGCACGTCGCGCCCGCGGGTTGGCGTAGCGGGGGTCGCTCGGCTCCTCTGCGTCCGAGCGACCCCCGCCTTCTTTAGTTCGACGCAAGCACGAATGCTATCGTCGGAGCATCACACGGCAACCCAACGTGTTGGTACGGAATGGCGATTTGCCGATTGTATGGCAGATCGTTACTCTCTGCAGCCGACTCCTCGACAACGCCGTCCCAAGGGTATTGAATCGTTCCCCAGAGCGCCCACGAAAAGAGATCTTCCTCCCAATACTGCTTGGTGCCGGCGACCCGATCGAAGCGAGGCGGCGCGGGAAGGCTATACACCTCCGACTGCAGCGCTTGTAACTCTTGGCTATCGGGAGCGAGCGACTGAATCATACCCGAATCCAGTGCATTATCAACCTGTTGGGGGGTAGCGAGTGTAACGGAAGCTAGAGAAAGCAGAATGTCGCGAATCCACGGGCTCGTTACGAGCGGCGAGCCGCGCAAGGGCAAGGGGCCGCCGACGAGTACGGCGCGATTGGGCTGCGTGTTTAAATCCGTTAACGCGCCGAGAGCAACGAGCGTGCCGTAACTGTGCGCTTCGATATCGTAGTTCGCCAGTTGCAAACTGTTGATGAAGGCCGCGAGCTTGGGTCCGTTCACACTTGGGGGTTCGGTATAATCGTAATCGAACCCGACAATCTGTTGGTAAGCGCCCGGCTGCGAGGAGGCTGTCGTCATATAGTCGTGAGCGCATGGGTAGCTCGACTCGACGCTGCTGAAAATCCCGTGTACGACGACTAACGTTCGTGCATTCGGATCGAGGGTAACGGGGGTTGCACTCCATTGGCGAGCAGAATCGTTCCAATATCGCCCACCCGTTTGGATTGCAATGCTCTGCGCACCTCGCGCGTTGGGCGTTACCGCATTCATGCCGAGCGCGAGGTGAATGGCGGTGACGTCCTTGAGCATCGGCCGGGGAATCATCACCGTCGCAATACGATGCACCGTATCGAAAGTTCCATCGAGAACGATGCGGCGCGCCCCCAAAGGAGTCACCAATGTCACCAATGGAGCGCGAGCATCTTGCACGCCCGCCGCATCGCTCGCGCTGTAGGGCAGCCGCAGCGTTATCCCATTGGGAACCTCGCTTTGCGAGCGATAGACCTCCATAATATGGCGACGATTGTTGGTGCCTTCGGGTATCGTCACCGTGAGTTCCCCTGCAGCGACCGCCCAACCCGGATTAGGTGCCGCTTCGCGCAGCGTGGGGGAAAAATCTACGCGCACGTTCTGGTCGACGGACAAAACATTCGGTTCGACGTGCACCGCAATCATTCGTCCAAGGAGAATATCACCACCGCTCGACGCCGAGATCGATCTACTAGATGAAGGAGCGATCGGTTGGCCCGGAAGCAGCGGTGCCGCTCCGGGAGCGCCCGATGAGGCGGCATTACACCCAGCGAGAACCAAAGCGAGTGATAGCGCGATAAGAGTGAATCGTTGCATGATACGTACACGGTATGCTTTCGCAGAGCGCGTGAATAGCGACCGAATACACCTAACTGCCGTCAGTCACAGCGAGCGTTCGAATATTTCGAGACCTACGACTTTAACGATACCATCGGGAGATCGATCCAGAACGTCGCCCCATTCCCCGGCTTCGATCGCACGTCGACATGCCCGCCGAGTTCTTCGGTCAGTTGGCGAACCACCGCTAACCCGAGGCCGCTCCCTGCGCTACCGACGTTCGCTCCGCGATAGCCGGGTTCGAAGACGCGCTCGCGATCCTCGGGCGCGATCCCTGGGCCGCTGTCGTTGATACGCACGTGCAGCCTGCCGCCATCCTGGCTGCACTGCAACTCGATCGTTCCACCCGGCGGAGTATAGCGCACCGCATTGATGAGCACGTTGCGCAGGATCTGCCCGACGCGCATCGCATCGCCATAATAGTTCTCGCACGAGGTTTTCCGCTCGCCGCAGGTCTCGTAGACGATATCGATTCCTTTTGCTTCGGCCATGCCCGCCGTCGCGGCGGCATGCGCGCCGATCAACGCACAGATATTGAGCGGCGCCAGCAAGATCGTCGTCGACGGAGATTCGGCGCTGTTGCTTCTCGGCGGTTCGGCGATCAGCCGGCCCGCGCCGACGATCGCGTCGCGAATTCCCTCTAAGCGAGCCGGCTCGGGCTCGAGGACGCCGTCGACGATGCCCTCGATATTCGACTGCGCGATGGAGAGTGCATTACCGACTTCGTGGCGTAACATCGACCGCGCACGGCGATCCTGTTGGTCGCGTTCCTCTAAGCCCTGAATAAACAGAAGCAAGCGCCCGGAAATCGGGTCGTCCAGGGGCTCGAGCTGGGCTTTTGCTGCGTCGTAATCACCGAGCGTGGCGAGATCGAGCGCGTGAACGAGGCGCTGCCTCATCGCGTCGATCACTCGTGTGCGGCCTTGTATCCCACTCCGAAAACGGTGAGTACGTACCGTGGATGGAGCGGATCTATTTCGATCTTCCGCCGAAGATTATTAATGTGCCGGTCGAGCGTCCGTTCGTAGATCGATCCGTCGTCACCGATGGCGTCGAGGAGTTGCACGCGCGAAAAAACCTGCCCCGGATGGCGCGCCAATGCGGTGAGGATGCGAAACTCCGAAGGAGTGAGATCGATTTTTTCGCCGTTACGGCGAACTTCGTGTGCGTCGCCGTCAATCGCGAGGTCGAGCACGTGCAGCCGATGGCGCCCTCCGGGCCGATCGCGTTCCTCGCTGCGGCGAAGGACTGCCCGAACCCGTGCGATCACCTCGCGGGGAGAGAACGGTTTGGTGATATAGTCGTCGGCTCCCATCTCGAGGCCAACGACGCGATCGACTTCGTCTCCGCGTGCAGTCAACATGATCGTCGGGATCGATTGTTCGTTGAGCGAGCGCAAGAGATCGAGGCCGCTTCCATCGGGAAGGGTGACGTCGAGGAGCAGCAGGTCGGGAAGCTGCCGCTCGATCTCGCTCATCGCCGCAGAAAGGGTCTCGGCCACGACCGGGATGTAGCCTTCCCGCTGTAAATAGGCGGAAAGCACATCCCCGATCTGGCGTTCATCGTCAACGACGAGCACGCGTTTGCTCACCGTCGGTGCTTCGTTCACCAAGTCCTCATTCCCGGCACGAGATAGACATGCTCGGTAAAGTGCTGGTAGAAGGGCCCGGCATAGGCGACGATGACCAGCGCAACTGCGACGAGCGTCCAGAGGCCCAGACGATCGAAGGCCGAGGGCGCATCGTCACCCGGGCGCGCAAGCGCAAAGGTAAACGCACGCGCACTCTCGGGCTCGGTTACATCGGGCTTAGAGAGAATCGTTCCGAAGAGCACGATCGCAAAGGCGATGACACTGAGGAAAATAACGATGCCTCCGCCGGCCGCGAGCAGAGAGTAGGGCTGCCAAGCGGCCGCGATCGCCGACCCGCCGTAGGTATAATGCTCGACGCGTCGCGGAGCACCCAGCAGTCCCTCCGTATGCATTCCAAACGACATCACCGCCATTCCGACGAACCAGAGCCAGACCTGCGCGCGGGCGAGCCCGACGCTAAAGAGCGGCTTCCCGGTCAATGCCGGCAGCAGCCGCCAGGTCGCTGCGAGCAGCGTTAGGGCGACCGGCCCGCCGACGGTAATGTGGAAGTGTCCGACTACCCACATCGTGTTATGAATCGTGCTATCGAGCGTATACGAAGCGTTGAGGATGCCCCCGATGCCACCGAAAATAAAGAGCAGCATCGCGAGCGCGATCCCTGCGAAAGCGGGGTCACCCCACGGAAGCGAACCAACGATGCCGAAGAACCCCGTCTTGCCGAGCTTTGCCGCATACTCCTCAAAGGTGGCGAAGAGCGCGAACGCCGTCATCAGCGACGGCACGACCACCATCAGCGTTAGACCGGTTTGGAGCAATTTCCAACGATCCGCAATTCCCGGATCGGAGAATTCGTGGTGGATACCGACCGGAAGCGAGAGGATGATGAAGAGAATAAAAGCCAGACGCGTGAGCGAATCGGAGAAAATCGGCACCTTTAAAATCGCCGGCACGACCCCGTACCAAATGAGGTACGCGCCGAGCAACCAGAAATAGACCAACGGATGCCCGAAGTACCAGAACAGCATCCGGGTTAAGAGCACATCGACGCCGGGAACCCAGCCGAAGGCCCACGGGATAAGCATAAAGATCACTTCGATCGCCACGCCGATCGTGGCGAGAAACCACATGATGTAGTTTGCGAGCACCATGAACGCCGGGAGCGGAGTACGTTCGCCGGGGTGGTCGCGACGCCACCTGGCGGTGACGAGCAGCCATTCGAGCAGTGCGACCCAGGTGCCGACGATCAGCAGCGCCGCTCCGACATAGAACCACGGGCTCGCCTTGAGCGGCGCATAAAATGTGTAGAGAACCGAAGCGTTACCGGCGAGAATTTCATAGGCCGCCATCACCGTGCCGACGGTCATCAGCCAAAAACCCAGCCATCCCAGTGCGATGCTTCTATGCGGGTAGCTCTCGGTTTGGTAGACGGCGAGGTGCGAGAGACCGGTGATAAAAAACGTCGTGAACACCAATGCCAACAGAACGCCGTGCGCGGTGAGCATGCGATAGTAATCAAACCAAGGGGGCATTTGGATTGCATTCGCGTGCGAAAGCGTTTGTAGCACGCCGAAAAACGTGCCGATGAAGAGGGCGGCAAACGCCACCGTTAAATGCGCGAAAATCAGTCGTCGCTGCGCCGCGGTTGTGGCGGTATTCATCCGATCGAGAACCATCATGCGTTTTGCCTCCTCACTTTACCACGATGTGCGCGAACATGTCGGCATGCCCGGCGCCGCAATATTGGTCGCAGACGATTAAATGATCGCCGGTATGGCGAAAGACGTGCGTTGCCGTGCTCACCCAGCCCGGCATCACTTCGAGATTTACATCGGTATGCTCGATGAGGAAGCCGTGGACGACATCGGTGGATGTCACGTAGAAGTGCACCTTCGCCCCCTGCGGCACCGTCAACGTCGAAGGTTGCCAAAAAAAGACTTGCCCGACGTAATATGCTTCGTAGGAGCCGTCGGGAAGTTTCCGCAGACCCGGGTGGTCGAAGGGCGGCGTCGAGGCGACCTTCGTGGGGTCGATCGTCATGCTGCTCGCGGGCGGCTTGAAACTCTCACCGACCTGCAGCGCAATGAGGATGAGAAAAAACGCGGCGAGCGTGACGACGCCCAAACCGAGGAAGATTTTTTCGAGCCGATGGATGTGCATCGCCTACCACCTCGATTGGGAGAGCGCCAACAGCGCGACCCAGGAGATGACGATCAGGCCGAGGATGACGAGCACGAACCCAAAGGTCGTTCGATAGGTTGGTTCGTTCATGCCCTTCAGTCTAGCGAGGGGCTGGGCGCCTGCTAGGAAGAAAGACCGGGGCGATCTTCTCTACTTCTTCTCAACTTTTATCCGCCGGCGACCCAGCGTGCGAAGAGAAAGGCGACACCCGAGGCCACGCCGCCGATGGCCAGGGTTTGGAGGGCGGCGAGCCAGGGTGCGATCCCCGTAAGTCTCCCTTTGACCGCGCCGAAGATGGCCAGCGCGATCCCGGTTAGCACTGCGGAGAGCACAAATGCTTCGTTCGAAACGGGGATCAATGCATAGGGAGCGAGTGGAATGATGCCCCCGACGACGTAGGAGACGCCGATCGTGATTCCCGAGAGGATCGCACGATGCTTCTCCGGGCGCTCGAGCCCAAGTTCGAAGCGCATCATGAACTCTACCCACCGCTCGCGATCCGAGCAAATGGTATCGACGGTTTGCTTTAAAAGTTCATCGCTTAACCCATAGTGGGAGAGAACCTCGGCGACCTCGGCGCGCTCCGTCTCGGGAAGGTGCTCGGCTTCGTAATGCTCTCGCGCGAGTTCGTTCTCGTAGTGGTCGCGGTCGGTGCGTGTCGCGAGATAGCCGCCAAGCCCCATCGAGATACCGCCGGCCGCCAATTCGGCGACACCGGCGGTAACCACGATATGCGAGGCTGCGAGCGCTCCTGCGATGCCTGCAGCAAGAGCGAACGGTACGGTGAGGCCATCGGACATGCCGATGACGACATCGCGTAACGTTGCCGTCGAGGAAAGATGGCGCTCGGGGGGGGCTGGTTTGGAGAGCATGGGCGCCCGCTTGGCGCCATAGCCGAAGCTCGCCTGCCCGGTACGCTATCGAACCTACCGACGCTATCGTTCCTTTCGTCCGGCTAGACCGCGACCGGGTCGTGTACGACTGCAGCGCCGGCCCCCGCGCGCGTGAGAATTTCGCGCGCTCGCTCCGTATCGGCGGGAGTGCCGTGTGCGATCACCACGAATTTGCCGGCTTTAATCTCCATCTCGTATTTCAACGCGCTCTCTTTCGGGACGCCCATCCCCAGCAAGCCGGCTCCGATCGCGCTCAGGCCGCCGACGACGGCCGCATCTTCAAGCGCCACGACGATCGCGGCGACTAACGGCCCACCGACGAGAACCTGGCCGATACCCGGCACCCAAAAGAACGCAGCACCGAAGAGCAGCCCCCAAATGCCGCCCCAAAAAGCTCCCAGCGTGCCCCATTTCTTCATGCGGTCGCCCGTCGTGTAATACCCGGTTACATTTTTCTCGGTGTGGTAGTCCAAGCCGACGATCGAGAGCTTCTTCATATCGAAACCGCCGTGTTGTAGCTCTTTCACGGCGCTCTCGGCCATCGCTTCGCTTTCGTAGATCGCTACCGCCGAATGAAGATCGGCGAGTTCTTGATGCTCCATTGTATCCTCTTTCGCCGTCGTTTTCGGCGGCAATTCATTATACGTTTGGTGGGTCGCTATCGTTCCTCGTGCAAGCGTAACGCGATCGCTCGACGAACTCGGAGCATTGGCCGGCGAGCAGCCGCTCCCGGTGGTCATCGCCGATGCAGCCGAACGGCACGTCCTCGAAGGCGCGCTTGCCGCGGCGAGCGCAGGCATCGTCGAGCCGATCTTGGTCGGCGAGCCAAAGTCGCTGCAGAGGCTCCTCACGGAATTAGGAGCCGATCGCTCGTTTACCGTCGTTCCCGCCTCGAGCGACGAAGAGGCCGCCTCGCTCGCCGTCGCGCACATCTTCAACGGCAACGCCAAAGCCCTCGTCAAGGGGCATATACATACCGACACCTTTTTACACCCGATCCTCGCGCGGTTGCGCACGACGAAAAGACTCTCGCATGTATTCGTCATCGAAATGGAGCGGTACAGTAAACCTCTATTACTCAGCGATGGCGCGATGAACGTTGCCCCCGACCTCGCGACGAAGGCGGCGATTTTGCAAAACGTTCTCGACTTCGCGGTTGTGATGGGGCTCTCCACGCCGAAAGTTGCGCTGCTCTCTGCCGTCGAGACGGTCAAGGCAACGATTCCCTCGACGCTCGATGCTGCCAAACTCGCCGAACTCGCCGCAAAGGGCGCGTTCGCACCTGGCCTCGTTGCCGGGCCCCTGGCATTTGACTGCGTGGTTTCCCGCGAAGCGAGCGCGACGAAAGGGCTGAGCGGGCCGGTACCCGGCGATGCCGATATCGTCCTCGTGCCCGAGATCGTTTCGGGGAATGCAGTCGCCAAAGCGTTGGAGTACGGGGCGGGTGCAACGTTGGCGGGAATCGTCCTCGGGGCGCAGGTTCCCATCGTGCTCACCTCGCGCGCCGATTCGCTGCAGAGCCGGTTGCACTCGCTCGCGCTCGTTGCATACCTGCACCTCCGCTTCCCAACTCCTTCCAACGAACTCCGCACAATCGAAGCGCAATGACCGAGGCACAGCACGGCCTGAGCACCGTTGAAGCGCAAGCGCGGCTGCTGAAGTTCGGACCGAATGAAATCGCACCGTCGAAGCCACACCCGCTGCGCGACCTCCTGCTGAAGTTCTGGGCACCGATCCCATGGTTGCTCGAAGGGACGATCGTGCTCGCCGTCGCGACCGGTCGCTCGCAGGATGCGGTGGCAGTCGCGTTTCTCCTGGCATTCAATGTCGTGCTCTCGTACACGCAAGAACGGCGCGCGCAGAAAGCGCTCGATCTCTTACGGGCGCGCATCGTAGTTCATGCAAAAGTCCTCCGCGATGGAACCTGGGGAACGCTCGCCGCGCGCGAACTCGTTCCCGACGACGTTATCCGTCTCGTGGTCGGCGACGTCGTGCCGGCCGATATCTGCGTCGATAGCGGCAGTTTGCAGGTAGATCGCGCCGTCCTCACGGGGGAATCGATTCCCGAAGAGGTCGGGGCGACGCAATCCGTCTTTGCCGGTTCGACGATCACGCGTGGCGATGCGACCGGGCACGTCACGGCGACCGGCGAACGAACCAAATTCGGAACTACCGCGAAATTAATTCGCGATCTCCGCACGATCGGCAGCGTGCAACGGCTTGTGTTGGGTATCGTACGAACGCTTGCAATAATCGGTGCAGCCGTCGTGATCGTCGTTGCATTCGTTGCATTTTCGCGGCAGGTCGCGCTCTCGGAGATTGTCGTTTTTGCGCTGGTAGTCATGCTTGCATCGATTCCGGTAGCACTACCCGCAGCATTTACGCTTGCGACGGCGCTCGGTGCCCTCGAGCTATCACGCAGCGGCGTGCTGGTCACGCACCTGACGGCGATGGAAGATGCCGCCGCGATGGAGGTGCTCTGCAGCGATAAAACCGGAACGCTGACGATGAACGCCGTACGCGTCGAAGACGTACGGGCGTTCCCCCCATACCGACGCGACGACGTGCTGCAATTCGCCGCAGCGGCCTCCGACGTCGCCGGGCAAGATCCGCTCGACCTCGCCATCCTCTCTGCAGCGCGTTCGCTCGCATCGCACCCATCGTTTACCGTCGAGCGCGTCGTGCCGTTCGATCCCCGATTGAAGCGATCGGAAGCGTTCATTCGCATGGCCGATGGTTCGCAGGCAATCGTCGCGAAGGGCGCTCCACAAGCAGTCGAAGATACGTTCCCTTCCATCGCGGATCTTGCGGAGAAAGGCGAACGCGCGATCGGCGTCACCATCGCGCATAATGCAGCGACCCTCGCCGTCGGTGCGATCGGCCTCACCGACCCGCCGCGCCCCGATGCCGCGGCGCTCATCGCCGCCATCGCCGCTCGCGGCGTTGAAGTGCGTATGCTCACCGGCGACGGCCCCGAGACCGCGCAGCACGTCGCGGCGGAGATCGGCATCCCTTCCACCTCGGTCGACGCCTCGGTTTTCCCCGAGCAGAAATTACAGATCGTCCAGCGCGAGCAGGCATTGGGGCGTATCGTCGGCATGACCGGCGACGGCGTCAACGACGCAGCGTCATTGCGAGCGGCCAACGTCGGCATCGCCGTCTCCAACGCAACCGACGTTGCGAAAGCCGCCGCGAGCATCATTCTCACGCAACCGGGCCTGGGCGGGGTTCTGGCCGCAATCGATACCAGTCGTCGAATCTATCAACGTATGTTGACGTATGTCGTCGCAAAGATCGTGAAATACTTTGAAATCGTCTTCGTCACCAGCGCCGGCTTTTTTATCTTCGATCATTTCGTTCTCTCGCCGCGCCTGATGGTCGCGCTGCTGGTGCTCAACGATTTCACGACCCTCTCCATCGCGACCGATAACGTCGCCCCCTCGCGCGGCTTCGATGCGTGGCGGGTCGGGCGGCTTGTCGCCGCATCGGCGCTGCTCGCGATCTTTACCGGCGGAGCGATCGTTGCACTCTCAATGGCCGAGCGAGCGACGGCTCATCTGGGGCTCGCGCAGCTGCGTGGGCTCACTTTCCTCGCGATGGTCGGCATGGGACAGATCGCACTGCTCGCATTGCGCGAACGTGACGCGCTTTTCCGCGAGCCGCCATCGCGCTTCCTCATCGGAGCGATCGCTCTCTCGATTGCAACTGCAGCCGCGATGGCGGTATGGGGCGTCCTCATGCCCGCACTCCCCCCAGCCGTCGTCGCGCAAACCGTCGGTTTCCTCGTCGCCTGGGGGCTCGTTTTGTTGGTTATCAAGCTGCCGATCTATCGCGCGTTCGGTATCGGCCGCGATACACACGTACTCGTGAAAGGATTACCGTGAAGAGCGAAGATCTTGCCGCCGTCGATGCCTATTGGCGCGCGGCAAATTATCTCAGCATCGGTCAAATCTATCTGATCGATAACCCCCTGCTGCGCGAACCGCTGCGCCTCGAACATATCAAAAAACGGCTGCTCGGCCATTGGGGCACTTCGCCCGGGCTCAATTTCATTTACGCGCACATGAACCGGCTGATCCGTAGCCGCGACCTCGACGCGATTTTTATTGCGGGACCGGGGCACGGCGGCCCGGCGGTCGTAGCCAACGCATTCCTCGAAGGAACGTACACGGAGCGCTATCCGCATATTACCCAGAACGAAGCGGGCTTGCGTAAACTTTTTCGCCAATTTTCTTTTCCGGGCGGCATTCCAAGCCACGCGTCGCCCGATGCTCCCGGATCGATTCACGAAGGCGGCGAACTCGGCTATAGCCTGCTTCATGCATTCAGTGCCGCCTTCGATAACCCCGATCTCTTGGTCTGCTGCGTCATCGGCGATGGCGAGGCCGAGACCGGGGCACTCGCGACGAGTTGGCACGGAAACAAATTTCTCAATCCCGCGCGCGACGGCGCAGTGTTACCGATCCTCCACCTCAACGGCTACAAACTCGCCGGGCCGACGCTGCTCGCTCGCCTTCCCGACGAGGAATTGCTCTCACTCCTACGCGGCTACGGCTACGATCCGCAGATCGTGGCCGGCGACGATCCGCCGCTGGTCCATGCGCTCTTTGCCGATGCACTCGATCGCGCTTACCTGCGCATCCGCGAGATCCAAACCAACGCACGCGAGCACGGCTTCTTGCAACGTGCCGCGTGGCCCGCGATCGTTCTGCGAACCCCGAAGGGTTGGACTGGGCCGAAAATCGTCGATGGGTTGCAGATCGAGGGTACCCAGCGCGCCCACCAAATTCCAATCGGAGAGTTCGAGAAGCAGCCCGAGCACCTCGCGCAATTCGAAGCCTGGATGCGGTCATATCGGCCGGAGGAGCTCTTCGACGACGCGGGCACGCTCCGATCCGAGATTGCGGCGCTCGCCCCGAAAGGCGTGCGCCGAATGAGCGCAAACCCCAACGCCAACGGCGGTGAGCTATTACGGCCGCTCCTTCTACCCGACTTTCGCAGATATGCCGTTCCGGTCTCCTCGCCGGGGCACGACCTCGGCGAGGCGACTCGGGTGACCGGCGCGTTCGTGCGTGACGTTATGCGCGAAAACCCCACCACGATGCGCTTATTCGCACCCGACGAAACTTCATCAAATCGCCTTGAGGCGGTCTTTGAAACGACCGATCGCTGCTCCACCGCTCGCATTCTCTCAGGTGACGACCACGTCGCACCCGACGGGCGCGTCATGGAGATCCTCAGCGAACATTCCTGTCAAGGATGGCTCGAGGGTTACCTTCTTACCGGACGACACGGACTCTTTACGAGCTACGAAGCCTTCGTTCACGTTATCGATTCGATGTTTAACCAGCACGCGAAGTGGATCGAGGCCTGCAAGGCGATCCCCTGGCGACGCCCTATCGCCTCGCTCAATTATCTCATTACCTCGCACGTCTGGCGGCAAGATCACAACGGCTTCACGCACCAGGACCCGGGCTTTCTCGATATCGTTATGAACAAATCCGGAAGCGTAACGCGCGTCTATTTGCCGCCCGATGCCAACACCTTGCTTTCGGTAATCGACCACTGCTTACGCAGCACGAATTACATCAACGTCGTCGTTGCCGGGAAGCAGCCCGAACCGCAATGGTTAGCCATTGAAGACGCCGTCACACACTGCGCGCAGGGGCTTGGCATCTGGGAGTGGGCGAGCAATGACGACGGCGAGGAACCCGACATCGTGATGGCTTGCGCTGGGGACGTGCCGACGCTCGAAACGCTCGCCGCGGTCGATTTTCTTCAAACGCACCTCCCCGAGATGCGAATACGCGTGGTCAACGTTGTCGATTTGATGCGTTTAGAGGCACACGAGCGGCACCCTCACGGCCTTACCTCCACCGCATTCGATGCGCTCTTCACCACCGATAAGCCGGTCATCTTCGCATTTCACGGCTACCCGGGGCTGATCCATCGCCTCACCTACCGGCGGACGAACCACGCGAATTTCCACGTACACGGCTACCAAGAACGGGGTACGACGACCACTCCGTTCGATATGACGGTTCTCAACGAACTCGATCGTTTTCACTTAGCGAGCGACGCGATCGACCGCGTCGAGCGGTTACGAGAGCGTGGCGCACACGCACAGCAGTTCATTCGAGATAAGCTGGTGGAGCATCGTCGCTACATCGCCGAATTTGGTGAAGATCTGCCGGAGATTCGCGAATGGAGCTGGCCGGGGCGCGCCACTTCGTGAACGTTCTCACTTTTAACGCCGGGTCGTCCTCGATGAAGTTCGGCATCTATTCCGTCGTCGGCGATCGCGCGCAGCCGCTCTTTGCCCGCGCCGTAGCAATGGAACCGACCGTCGTCGGCGCGACCGCCGCGACCGAATCGGCACTCCAACGTGGGTTGCCTACCGATATAGCGTTCGACGCGGTCGGGCACCGGATGGTCTTCGGCGGGCCCGACGACCGCCCGGCCCTTGCCTCACCCGCACTGTTCGCCCGGCTCGAGCGTTTCGAGCGGCTCGACCCACTGCACGCACCCGCGGCGCTTGCGGCACTCCGTACGACGCACCGATACCTCGCGCATCTGCCGAACGTGCTCTGCTTCGATACGGCGTTTTTTCACGACCTCCCCGAACTCGCGCGCCTTTTGCCGATCGAAAATCAAGAACCGGAGTTCTTGCGTCGTTACGGCTTCCATGGGCTCTCCTACGAGTACGTGCGCGCGAGTTTGGGGCGCGACCTCGGAGATCGTGCGATCCTCGCTCACCTGGGCAGCGGCGCGAGTTTGGCGGCGCTTCGCGACGGAAAGCCGATCGAGAGCACGATGGGTTTCAGCGCGCTCGGAGGGATTATCATGGCAACGCGACCCGGCGATATCGACCCTGGCGCGCTGCTCTATCTGCTGGAAGAACGAAAGCAGAGCCCGGCGGAACTGCGACGCTCGCTCGAGGAACGAAGCGGCCTGCGCGCGCTCTCCGGCGGCGAGCGCGACCTACGCCGTCTGATCGAATGCGGCGACGATTCTCGCGCCGTCCTCGCAGTCGACGCCTTCTGCACCTCGGTGGTGAAGGCGGTCGGTGCACTCGCAGCGGTGCTCGGCGGGCTCGATACGTTGGTATTTACCGGCGGGGTCGGCGAACATCTTGCAACGATTCGCGCCTCGATCGTAGAGCGGCTTGCGTTTCTCGGCGTACGCATCGACGACGATGCAAATCGACGGCACGCTGCGGTTATCTCCGCTCGCGCTTCGACGGTGACGGTACGCATCGTCGCTACCGACGAAAACGCAACCATCGCCCGCGCCACAGCCACTGTGGTGAATGCGCTCTCGGAAAGCACGCCATGAATATATCGACCACGATCCTTCACCCCGGCGCCTCGGTCGTCGATCTACGACGCTTCGATCCGAGCGATCGCCTCGGCCTCGGCTCGAAAGAGGACGCCGAGTCGATGCTCCAAGCCGATATTCGCGAACTCGCCGCACTTCAAGAGGTCTTCGCCGCTCGAAAAGAACGGGCGCTCCTCATCGTCCTGCAAGGAATGGACGCCGCCGGAAAAGACGGCATTATCAAACACGTGATGTCCGGCATCAACCCCCAAGGCGTCGACGTTCACAGCTTCCGGCAACCCTCGCCTGAAGAGCTCGCCCACGATTTTCTTTGGCGCGAAAGTACCGTGCTACCGCAAATTGGACGGATCGGCATCTTCAACCGTTCGTACTACGAAGAGGTGCTCGTCGTGCGGGTAAACCGTGAGGCACTTGGGGCGGAGAACCCGAAAGAGGCAAGCGAGGCGTGGCGCGAGCGCTATGAAGACATCAATGCTTTCGAACGTCACCTCACGCGGTGCGGCACGATCGTGATAAAATTTTTTCTGCATCTCTCCAAAGATGAGCAGCGCAAGCGACTGTTGGCGCGGCTAGGGAACGTCGAGAAACTTTGGAAATTCTCCGACGCCGATCTCGAGGGGCACCAGCAATGGGAGGCCTATCAGCGCGCATATAGCGAGATGCTTGCAGGCACGAGCACGACGTGGGCACCCTGGCATATCGTCCCCTCGGACCGCAAATGGGTGGCACGTGCGGTGGTCGGGAAAGCGCTCCTCGTCGCGCTGCGGAGGCTCCCTTCGGAGTTTCCGAAACCGAGCGAAGAGCGCATCGCGAAATCCGCCCTGCTCGCTCGGGCACTCCAAGCCGAGGCCGAAGAGGGAGCGATCTCTTCCGCATAGCTTCCCCCGATCTTCACAGCGAGACTGCTACGCTAGGGTTCGAGGAGACCCCAACGATGTTCACACGAATTTTCATGGCCTACGACGGTTCACCGAACGCCGACCGCGTACTCGACGATGCAATCGATATCGCTATCGAACGAAAGGCCCGGCTCTTCCTCGCCAACGTCATCGAAGTGCAGCGATATATAGCGCTTGCAGGCTATGGCGGCGTCTATTCACTCGATGCACTCGAGTCGATGCGCGACGGAGCCCAGAGGATTCTCACGGAGGCCGCGGCGCGCGCAACCGCTCGCGGCGTCACCACCGAAACCATCGTCCTTGAGGGCGAGGCCGTCGATGAAATTCTCCGCGCCGCCCAGGATCGCAAATGCGATTTACTGGCATTGGGAACGCAGGGGCGCAGCGGTTTGAGCCGGCTCATGCTCGGCAGTGTCGCCGAAGGTGTTTTGCGACGCTCCGATATTCCGCTCTATATCCGACGCGCTTCGGATAAAGACACGAAGCAGAAATAATCCAGCAGTACGGCGTCGATCTCCATCGAGCACAATCGCTCGATGGACGACGCACTCGCACTCGCTCGCCATCTCTGCATCGCCGTCGGGGAGCCGGAGAGCGAAGCGGAGATCGCGGCAACGCTCGCGCGATTCGGGGTGCCGGCACTCCGCTTCGCACGCAAACATCGCATTGCCGTACGGCCGCTCGGCAAAGGCGAACGATTCGATGCCGCTTCAGCGGCGTTGGTACGCCTGCGTATCGACGTCGATTCCTGGCCCGCGCCGCCTGCGGGGCTCTTCGTGGTCGAAGAGCGTTGCGTCTATCTCCGATCGCGAAGCCCGATGACCGTCGCGCATGAATTCGGTCACGCGCTCGACTGCGCACTCGGCGGCGGCGTCTATCGTTCGGGAATTGCGCCCTTGGTTCGCGCGGCATTCGCGCGCGCAACCCGTTTCGTGACGCCCTATGCTGCGACCGGGCTCGACGAATATTTCGCCGAAGGCCTGCGTGCCTACGTCGAAATCAACGATATCGGTTCGCCGTGGCCGCGAGCGACGCGCGCGCGCTTAGCCGCAATCGACCCAAGCCTCCACGCCTATATCGACGCGCTTTTCAGCGGCGGCTTCGAAAATGAAGCGGCGTGAGTGCGGCCCGCTGCTAGGCGGCCGCTTTATCGCGGCCGTTGGCGCGGATAAAACGCTTGGTCGCATTCAAGCGACGGGCGGAGATGAGCCGGAGACGGCGGCTTCCCGAACGACGGGCTTGTTCCCACCACGCGCCGAGTGCGAGTGCCACGAGACCACCGGGCAAGAGCATCGTCCAGAGGAGCGCAGCGACCTGTGCTGCATAGGGATGTGAGGGATGATGTCCGAGGCCGCCCATGACCGCTCCTTATGAATGCTTGGCGTATCAAGCAAATCTTAGCACGTAGGCTGCGCCTTGTCACGCCACCCAATGCTTAAGAACCAAGCACGATCGCGCGAGTTTCGCTCTACTCCGCGGTGCTCGGGCCCAGCTTTCCGTCACGCCTTTCCCTCGATCAGGCCGATCGCAGGCGCTACGCTTCCTATCGGCGCCTCGACCAGCGATCGAACTCCATCTACTCGGTGCGGAGATAGGCAGATCGTTCTTGATCGCCTCGCGTGAGGGCGAGATACCCGACGAAGCCGACGATCGCGAGCCCCCACCCGAGACTGACCGCTCCCTCACCCCAGCCGAGACCGCCCCAGCTCTTCGGTTTCCCCATCCAGTCGGCGAACGAAGCCCGAGCGGCCGCGTGACGACGTAGGCGAACCAGAACGCGAAGATCTCGCTCCACCCGAACCATCGGCGCGCGATCGCCGGGAGCGCGATGAGTGCAGCGAAGAGTATTCCCGAAGCGAGGTAGCCCCAGCCCAGACTCGTTGCCGTCATATCGCCGCCGGCTGTTCCTAATGCGAACGTGGCGAGAATCGTCGCCCAGTAGAAGAACTCCCTGCGCCCGCCCGTTATCGAATGAATCGAGAGCGTCCGTCCGGTACGCTGCCAGAAAAGAAAGAGTAGAGCCAGAACGACGGCATAAAACGCAGTCGAATAGAGGTATGGAACTCCCAGTACGACGTGAAGCACGTCGGCGGCCATCGTGCCGAAGATACTCACCATGACCACCGCGCCCCAATAGATCGTCGAGACATAGGTTCGCGCGCGAAATTGGAGCAGGAGCGAGAGCGCGAACCCGAGCGCACCGAGCGTGACGGCAAGCACGGGATTGAGGTGGTGCACCAAAAAATCCGAACTGATCTCGCCCATCCCTGTTGTCAGGACCTTCACGATCCAAAATATGGCGTGATCGCGGGCACCTTCGCGCCGGGGAGGCGCACCGGGAGCGCTGACAGAGAGCTCGGCATGCGCCCTGCCGATACCCGCAGAGGCCTGCGGCGCCCTTTCGAGGCAGCGCATGCTTCCGGGACATCGCAGCCCCCGGTATGCTCGTGCCCGAAGCGGGGAGATCAATCCTCTTCTTCGCCGTCCTCTTCGTCGTCGAGATCGACAGGTGCTTCCTGGCTCTCCGGGGCAGATGCAACGTTTTCCAGCATCTCGGGGGTCTGCGTCGAAGTGTCGTTCATGGTGTCGTCCTCCATGCCCGCACGATACCGCGCACAGATAAAGGTTCGATAACGGTGGCATTAACAACGATGAACGCTGAAGAGCACGAAAATAAATACCTCGGCATCATCACCTTTACGGTGATGCTCGGGCTCATCATGGCGATTATCGATACCACCATCGTCAACGTCGCGATCGATACCATCGGCGGCAATCTCGGGGCATCGGTCGATGAAGTTTCGTGGATCGCAACCGGATATATCCTCGCGAACGTCATCGTTATGCCGCTCAACGGTTGGCTCACCGCAATGTTCGGGCGGAAGTTCTTTTACGCGGCCTCGCTGGGCATCTTTACGGTTGCATCGTTCCTCTGCGGAACCGCCCACAGCATCGACGTGCTGATCTTCTATCGCGTCTTACAGGGCATCGGCGGCGGTGCACTCCAACCGACCGCGCAGGCGATTCTCTTCGAATCCTATCCGCCCGCACGGCGCGGTTTCGCGATGGCGATCTTCGGCTTGGGCGCGATGGTCGGCCCAGCCGTCGGCCCGACGCTCGGCGGCTATATCGTCGATAACGCGAGTTGGCCGTTGATCTTCTTCATCAATGTACCGATCGGCATCGCGGCGTTCATTCTCACCCTCGCCTATATCCCCGATTCATCGTTGCATGAAAAGCCCAAGGGCGGAATCGACTTTCTTGGGCTCGGCCTGCTGACCGCAGGGCTCGCCTCGTTGCAATACGTGCTCGAGCGCGGCGAACACGACGATTGGTTCTCGTCGACGACGATCGTCACGCTCTCGATCGTCGCAGTGGTTTCCCTTGCGGTATTCATCTATAAATCAATGCGCGATAAGCACCCGCTCGTCGACGTGCAAGTCTTCCGCATCCCAAGTTTCACCATCGGCAGTATCATCGGCGTTATCAGCGGCTTCGGGCTCTATGGCACCGCGCTGATCTTGCCGCTCTTCTTCCAGACGATGTTAGGCTTCACCGCATTCGATACCGGCCTCGCGCTGATGCCCGGCGCCTTTGCAACGGCGATCTCGATGATGATCGTAGGGCGCATGATCGGGAAAGTCGACCCGCGCATTCTCGTCGCGCTCGGGCTGCTCGTCTTCGGGTATTCGACCTGGATGCTCGGGGATCTCAATGCGATGGCGGGGTATTGGGACGTCTTCTGGCCGCGCGTCATCCAGGGTTTCGCGCTCGGCTTCCTTTTCGTGCCGCTCTCGACGACCTCGCTCGGCGATATTCCGCGGCACGAACTCGCCGGCGCGACGGGCGTCTATACGCTCGTGCGCCAGCTGGGGGGCAGCTTCGGCATCGCGATCCTCACCACGCTGCTCGCGCACGAAGGGGCGATTGCTTGGAACGTGCTCGCCGCAGGCGTAACCCAGAGCCACGGGCTCTCACGGCTCGCGCTTACCGCGATGGTCGCCCAGCAGAGCACGATGATCGCCTATTCCTATCTCTTCCGCCTCACCGCCGTGGTCTTCGTCCTCGCGACGCCGCTGGTGTTCTTCATGAAAGCGACCCCTCCGACCGGCGGCATTCCGGTCGCCGCGCTCGCGGAGTAGAGCGCTCGACTCCGGGCCGGGGCAGTCCATCGCCCCGGCCGTCATTCCGACCAACGGCATAGCCCCCGATTGCAAGAAACCTGTAAAGTTTCCCGAGTTCAGCATGCTCTCAGTTTTCCTCGGAGGTCCTATGCGTTTGTCTCGGCTTCTCTTTCCCGCGCTTGCACTAAGCGCGGTTCTCGTCGCAGCCTGCGGAGGCGGGGGCGGTAGTAGCGGCGGCGGTGGCTTCACGCCCCCAGGCGGCGGCGCGACCCCCGCCCCGGTGGTGACCTATCCCCCCAGCATCACCCAATCGGCGAGCCTCGGCAGTAGCCCACAAACGCTGACCTTCCCCCAGATCTCCTCGGGTGCCTCGGGTACGGTTACCGTGCCGGCGACGACGGCGGGCTCGGGGCAGGCGACGATCACCGTTGAATCCTCGCTCCCAAGCGGCGCTCCGCAGCCGCAATCGGCGAATGTCCGCCGCCCGAAATCGCTCGGTGCGAACGTGACGCCCTTGCTCTATGCCGTCGTCACCCCGAATGCGAATCTGACGTTCGGCAGCACGCCGGCCTTTACGTTTACGTTCCCCACCGGAACGCTCCAGGGCGATGTCTATGTCGCCTTCTTCGATCCGACGAATGCGGCGGCGGGTTGGAACGCCGTTGCCGGGCCGATCGCCGCGAGCGGCAACACGATTACGCTTCCTTCGCAAACGCTCGCCCCGCCGATCACCCTTACCGCGAACGTCGCGTATATCTTTGCGATTGTCGAGAACGGCACGCCGTTGCCGACGCCGACACCGAGTGCCTCGCCGACGCCGTTGGTGACGCCAACGCCGACGAGCACGGCAACCCCATATGCAGGCCCGACGGCGACGGCGTCGCCGCTCGCCGGCCCCACCTTTGGGCCGCGAAGCGATCCCGGTTGGGGCCCGCGCGCGGTCGCCGATGGCTTACAGTTCCCGGTGCAGAGCGGTTTTAACGGTTCCGGTCAGACGGTTGCCGTCGTTATCGACTCCGCGTTTTCGCCGACCGACGTTTCGTTCTACAACACCTATTTCCAGACGCCGACGACGGGAAGCACGATCTCCCCAGTCCTCGTCGACGGCGGCCCTACCGCCGGCGCCGATAACGGTGAAGCGACGCTCGATATCGAGACGATCTCGGGGCTCGCACCCGGCGCGAACATCATCGTGTATGAAATTCCCAGCCTCACCGACCAACACATCGTCGATGCCTACAACAAGGCGATCAGCGATGCGAAAGCCTCGGTCGTGAACTCGTCGTTCTCGGGCTGCGAAGGAGTCTCGACCTACAATCTGTACGATCCGGTTTTGCAGGTCGGCGCAAGCAAAGGCATCGCCTTCGTTTCTGCAGCCGGAGATACTGGAAATGAATGTTTCGACGGAACCGGTTACGTCGTCGGCGTCGGTTATCCGGCGAGCGACCCGAATAATATCGGCGTCGGCGGTACGGAGACGAATCTCAACGTTCCCGACCCGATTACGAACCCGGTTGCATGGAACGACACCTCGTGCGGAAGCGCCGGGAACAGCCAGTGCGCGACCGGCGGCGGCGTCTCGGCGCGTGCGACGATTCCGCCGTTCCAGGTTGGACTCACCGGTGAAGCCTCGACGACGCAACGCAACGTACCCGATGTCGCACTTCCCGCCGAAGACGTCGCAACTTACGATAACGGCGCATGGGGAGCCGCTGCGGGAACGTCGTGGAGCTCGCCGCAATATGCGGCGTTGATGGCGGAGATCTACGAGTACTGCAATTTCTCGGTCTCCTCAGCGAACGTCGCGTTCGATCCCGTTGCACTGCCCTATACGGCGTACAAGAGTTCGGCAAAGAACTTCATCGACGTCACCGGAGGCAACAATCAGTTCGCCGGCACGACGCCGTTCTTCAGTGCGGGAGTCGGGTACGACAACGTCAGTGGACTGGGCCTTCCGCTCGGCATGCCGATCGCACAAGCGCTCTGCCCCAATCGCGTACCGCTCTCCGCAGCGTCGGGATTCGCACTGCAGTCGCAGGCGCTCGCAACGCTCGCTCCGGCCGCAGCGCGCACCATCGATGTCGTTCCGCAGATTGTCGGGCTTCTCGATCGAGGTCCGCGCAATGCGAATGCGACGACGCGCATCCAAATCGTCCTGCGCCCTACTCCGTCGGTGGCAAGCGATGAAGAAAACGTGGTGGGCGCGCTGCAACGCGCAGGCTTCACGATCGTTCAGCGCTTCGCCGATCATCTCGTCGTCGATGCCGAGGCGCCGGCCTCCACGGTCGACGCCTACTTCGGGACCTCGCTGCACGACGTCGTCGAAGGCCGCTACGGTACGCGCTACGTGCCGGTAACGACGGGGACGCTCCCCGCCGAGATCGCCCCCTATGTCGCGAGCGCGAGCCTCGACGACCTGGTCACGATGCACGCGCATTAAGCTCGAACGAATCCAGGAAGCAGAGGCGCCAGGGCGAATCCCAGGCGCCTCTCAGTCTTTGTGGAGGGCTCCATGCGTCTGTCCCGCCTGCTCTTTCCCGCGCTCGCAGCGAGCGCGCTTTTCGTATCGGCCTGTGGAGGCGGCGGCGGAGGAGGCGGAAGCACTCCTGCACCGCCCCCAACCGCGCCGCCGACGATCACTCCGACGCTCGCACCCTCGCCGAGCACATCGCCGAGCGCATCACCAAGTTCGACGCCGGCTCCATCGGCGAGCGCGGTGACCCTCGGTTGGACCGGTACGTGGTCGAGCAGCCTCGGCCCGAATAGCGGTTCAGCGTCGAACCCAGTCAACTTCCCGGGAACCGGGGCGACGTATAGCGTCACCGTGACGCCGACAGAGTTGCAATTCAGCGGATCGTATGCGGCATCGCTCACCACCCCGGCGACCGGCGGCGGGTGCACGTCGTTCTCGGTCGCTCCGGCAACGAGTACGACGACCTTTACCGTCACGGCAACAGCAGCGGGAGCGAGTTGTACGCTCACCATCGCGGGGGCGGCGGGAACGACGAACGCCACGCTCACACTCAACGCACCAGCGACGATCACCGGAGGCGCGCAGTAACATGGATCGCAGAACGAAGAATCGCAGCATCATTCGCAGCATCGCCGTCGGCGGCGCGCTCGGCCTGCTCCTCGCAGGTTGCCACGGCGGCGGCTCCAGCTCCGCTCTTCCGAGCGCGAAGGGCGTCGCACGGCTGACGCTCACCGTCACGCGCGGCACAGCGACGAGTTCCGGCACGCAACGCTCGCCGAAAACGATTCCTGCCGGAGCGGTCTCGGTCTCGGCGCAAATCAACGTCGGCGCCGCGGGTTCGCCGGGAAGCACGATCGCGAGCCAGAGCTGCGCGACGTTCACGGGCACAACGCCGGTAAGCCTGTCATTGACCGCTCCCTACGGCACCGACACGCTCGTCGTGCAATCGTGGAGCGGCTCATGCAACTCCACGAATACGCTTGGTACGGGTTCCGTCCTGAGTACTTTCTCGGGAACCGGCACCGTAAGCACGCCAACTGGCGATGCCGGGGCGATCTTCACCGGCACTGCAGGGCCGATCAACCTCAGTTCGGTCGCGCCGCTCTCCGCGGTCTCGTTTACCAATCTTGGCCCGGTCTGGCAAAACGCGCTGAATAGCACGACGATCTCCGGAGATCTCGCCGGTTCGGGAAAGATCCAGAGCGTCGTCGTCGATCCGAACAATAGCAGCACGCTCTATATCGCGGGCGGCGACGGCACGGGTTTCGAAGTCAACGTCTCTTCGGGTATTTACAAATCCACGAATAACGGTACGACGTGGGCTCCGATTGGATACACATCCGGCCTCGCCGACACGCGCGTGAACGGCCTCGTCGCGGTGAACGATGCCGGCACGACCATTTTGTTGGCGGCGACGGAGTTTGGCGGGATCTATCGGTCGAGCGACGGCGGAGCAACGTGGACGAATGTCGATCCGACCGCACCAGCGACGCAATTCGCGCAACTCGGCACGACCATCTATGTCGCCGACAGCGCGGGGATCGAGCAATCGACCAACTACGGCGTAAACTGGAGCACTGCCGGCACTGGGTTCACTTCGACCAACAGCGCGGGATACGGCTCCGGCGCAAACAGTATCGCTGCGGCACCTCCAAACACGCTGATCGCCGGCGACTATAACGGCTATACGTGGAGTTTCAACGGCACGAGTTGGACGCAAGGCGGCCAACTCGCCACTAGCGCGCTGGGTTGCGGAACCGGGGGCAGCAGTGCTCCGGCTGCGGTGCATACCATCGCGATCGATCAGAGCACGCCGAGCACGGTGTGGGCGACGGGCTGGTCGTGTACGCTCGGCGGCACCGCCGTCTCGCAAGAGCTTTACCTCTCCACCAACGGCGGCACCACCTGGAACGCCGTCGCCGCCCAAGCCGCGAAAAACGGTTCCGGCGGCAACCCCGCCGGCTATTATGGCTCGCAGATGCTCGCCGACAGCATCAACGTCCCGCACGAGATTTACATGGGGGCGGAGTTTACCGAATGGACAGCACTGCCAGTTGCGGGAACGCCACCTACCGCCAGCTATACGCCGGTCAACGGCCAAACGTCGACGACGCAAGGTAATACCTACGGCGATATGCGCGGGCTCACCGTCGTCAATGCGTCGGGCAGCGATGCCTGTTACATCGCCTCGGATCAGGGGCTCTACTATCAGAGTACGTGCGGGCAGAGCGCGGGTTTGCCAACCCCGCTCACTGGTGGTCTCTCGACGAACTTCCTCTACGGCTTCGGTGTCGGAGGTAGCGTCGGCAAAGAAACGATCATGACGACGATCCAAGACTTCGGCCCCGCCGCGGCCGCGGTACCGGGCGGCGGACTCTCGGCGAGCGATTGGACCGGTAGCTTCGGCGGTACCTCTTCGCTTGGCGAAGGCGGTGACGCCGAGATCAGCCCCTTTAACCCCAAGGATTGCGTCGTCAGCCAAACCTCTGCACCCGCGCTCAACTATTCGACAGACGGATGCCAATCGTTCAACCCGTCGAGTCCGAGTACGCTCGCGAGCGTTTCGAGCCTCTCCTTCTCCCGGAAAACCGCGGGGTTGCTCTTCATCGCCGACGGAACCGGCGGGCTCTATAAATCGACCGACGATGGAGCGGTCGCCACGCAAGTGAGCGGTGCGAATGCACTCCTCACCGGTGGATACGGCGTCAGTTTCATCCGCGTCGATCCCGAGAACGACAACGACCTCTTCGCGATCGTCACCAACGCATCAAGCGGCACCGGAACGATCGAATACTCGACCAACGGCGGTGCGACGTGGACGGCGACGACGACGACCTTCACCACCGCGCCGGCTGCACTCGCGATCGATCCACAGAACTCGCAGAATATCGTCGCGGTCGGCGGCTCGGGTGCGTTGACGATCTACACCTCGACCAACGGCGGCCTCAGCTTCACCAGCGCTCAGCCCGGTGGGCTCGCCGTCGCGCGGCAAATGATGTCGGTGCTCGCACGGCGGACGCAGACTCTCCCGTTGCGCTTCGCGCCGCCGCGCCCACCATGGCGTTTGGGCGGCATCAACGCCCGCCTCTCGCCGCCGGTCGCCCCCGAGGAATGGGCGCAAGCAACGATCGCACCGCAGTACGCGACCTCGCTTGAGTTCAACCCTGCAGCACCCGCCGGCCAGGATCCGATCCTCGCACTCTCGACCGGGTTCGGGCTCTACGCTTCGGGCGATCTCGGGCAAACCTGGACGCGCCTGGACGGCGGCACGAATGCCACGACGATCTCGCGTCGCTTCACGAAAGTGGAATGGCTCGACGGCTACCTGTACGCCTCGACCGACGGGCAAGGGTTGCTTCGCTCGAGCGAGCCGTTGCAGTAAAGCGCGCCACTCGTCGCTTACCTCACGACGGGAGCTTCGCACCCGTCGTGTCACATCGAGCAGGGTGCGCAGCACCCGTCGTGTCACATCGAGCAGGGTGCGCAGCACCCGTATCGAGATGCGCGCTCGCCTCGATACGCCGCGTTCCGCGGCTACTCGGCGTGACAAGCGCGGCTACTCGGCGTGACAATTCTGCTGCTACTCATCGTAACGAGCGCGCACGCGTCGCGGCTGCGGCGATCGCGGCGAGCGCTTAAGCGAGCGGCGAGGACCCTGACATTGCTTGTCCGAGCCGCGAGCGTCTAGCGAGTCGCGATTGCCGCAGCCGTCGGCGCGTGCGGGTTGCGCGCCTCGATACGCCGCGTTCCGCGGCTACTCGGCGTGACAATAACGCGACTACTCGGCGTGCGAGGCTCCCGGCGCGATCGTTCGCTCCATCTCGACGTGCAAAATCCCGGCATCGAGAAACTCCGGGCCGTGCGCGCTAAATCCGGCACGTTCGTAGAACCCCCGTGCGTGCGTCTGCGCGTGCAATACGACGCGCGGATAGCCGCGCTTCAGCGCCTCGGCGACGAGAGCATCGAGCATCGCGCGCCCGTATCCGCACCCGCGAAACGCAGCGAGCACCGCCATGCGACCGATCTGCACCGCGCCGTCGGAGCGTACAAAGAAACGCCCGGCGGCGACGGGGCTTCCCGCCTCCGAGACGAGTGCATGGCACGCGCTCGTGTCGCTGCGGTCGTGCGCGTCGATCTCCTCCTCTTCGGGAACCCCTTGCTCGCACACAAAGACCGCACGCCGCACCTCGCATGCTCGTGCCATTCGCTCGCCGTCATCGACCCCAAAGAGCTCGACCCTCATGACGGCGAACTTCCGCCCCCATGGCCGAACTCTTCTCGCTTGCCGTCGATGCGCGGGTCCTCGCCGGCGATACGCGCGGCATCGGGCGTTACGCGCGCGCGATCCTACGCCGCCTCGTCGCGCGCGACGATCTCTCGCTCACGCTCCTCCTTCCCGAACGCTTCCCTTGGCTTCGAAAGAGCGCCCTCGCGCAAGCGATCGGTTCGACGCGCTTTCGGCTCGCAACGCGAGCTCCGCACGGAACGCAGGTGCTCTGGCACCCTGCAAACGGCACCTTTTTTTCGGCAGTGGGCGTGCCATCGATCGCAACGATCCACGACGCGGTTCCCTTTCGCTTTCCCAATTCCGATCGCGCCGCGAGCGAACGCGAGCGCGCGCCGTTCCTGCGCTCGGCGCGTGAAGCCGCACATTTTATCGCCGTCTCGCACTTCGGAGCGGCGGAGTTAACCGACGCATTCGGGATTGACGCCGATCGCATCGAGGTCATTCCGCATGGTGTCGATCCAAGCTTTACACCCGGCGAGCCGGGTGCACTTCCGGGCTCGCTACGGCCGGGTGAGTATCTGCTTTTTGTGGGCGATCCCGGAACCGAACGACGCAAGAATTTCCCGCTGCTCGCCGCAGCGCACGCCAGGGCGTTTCCCGCCGGCGATCCCCCGATCGCCGTCGTCGGACCGCGCGCACCGGTGTACGCCGCAGCGTGCTACGTCGGTGAGATCCGCGACGATATCCGGGGCCGCGAAAACGCGACCCTGCGCTCGCTCTATCGCGCGGCGCTCGCGCTCTGCGTGCCGTCGTCGCACGAAACCTTCGGCATGCCCGGAATCGAAGCGATGGCCTGTGGCACACCGGTTCTCGCTTCGGCGGCAAGCTGTTTACCCGAGATATATGGTGATGCGGCGCTCTTTTCGCCACCCGACGACGAAAAGCTCTGGAGCGAAGGGCTCGCGCGCATCGCGAGGGAGGGTGCGCTTCGTTCCGAGCTACGCGAACGCGGCCTCGCGCAAGCCGCGCGATACGATTGGGAGCGCAGCGCGCACGCGCACCTCGACCTTTTTCGCCGGATCGCCGAGCGCGATGCGATGCACGCATGAGCGAACGCATCCACCGCGTACACCTCGCGACCGGTCTGCTGCGGCGCGGCGATTCCGTCTTGTTGGTCGCCTCGCAATATGCATTCCCGCGCGAACCGCTCTGGGGGCTACCCGGCGGACATCAACGGGGGCGCGAATCGCTCGCACGATGTGCCGAACGGGAGTGTTGCGAGGAGAGCGGCCTGGTCGTACGCTGCGACGAGCTCCTCTACATCAGCGAGAGTTTCGACGGAAAGACGCATTACCTCAACACCACCTTCGCACTCGAAGCAGAAGGCGAGCCGCGCCTCCCCGCCCACGACGCCCGCATCGTCGCCGTCGAATTCGTGCCGATCGTCGAGATCGCCGCGCGCATCGCCGTCGCCGTCGTTCGCGAGCCACTCATCGCGGAGCTCGAACGCCCCGCCGAACGACGCTACTTCTTCTTTCCCTCAGCCGACGTCAGCGTGCGATACGGACGGTCGCGCCAATCGCGCGCCTCTAACACGTGAGCGATTACATCGACCGGCTCTCCGCCGACCGTCGCGCCACGCGGTAAGGTGATGTCGCGCGTGAATCCCAAGCGCTCGAGCACTGCGATCGAAGCAAGATTCTGCGGTACGCAGTACGCGCAAAGGCGCTGAAGGTGTACGACGGAAAAGGCTTCATCGATCAAAGCGCTCACGGCTTCGGTTGCGTAGCCTCGACCGCGGAATTCCTTCAGTAACGTATACCCCACTTCGGCTGCGCCCGGCTCGCGTTCGGGAATCCGCAACGATATCCAACCCGCATGTTCGCCGCTCTCCGGTAGCACGATGAGCCATTCATAGCGCCCGTGTTGCCCGGCGCCCAAATGGAGCGGGCGTCGCGAGACACTCTCAACAAACGCCGTCAGGCGCAACCCAGGGAGATCTTGATACGCACGCAGATCCGCCGCTTGGAGAATCTGCCATAATCGGTCGGCGTTGAGGGCACTTACCGGCTCCAGCCGCAAACGTTCGGTCAACATCACGCGCATCGGAGGGCCCCCTTGTCATCGGCACTCGTATGCGTGAAGGGAGCGGTGGAGGGCTCACCATGACACCGATCGCCACCGCGTATCATGCCGACGGCCGCTGCGAAGTAGCGTTCTCGGCCCGCGTTCTCGACGCGCCACATTTCTTTTTCGGAACCAATACCCAATGCGAACACGAGGCGTTCGACGCACGCACCGTAGCCGGCCCGGTTGAAATCGTCGATAATGTCGGGCTCGCGCCGCGCATCCCGCTGCATGCCGGCGATCGGATCGAGGTGCGCGGCGAAATGGTTCACGACAGCGACCGCACCGAACCGATCGTGCATTGGACGCACCGCGACCCGGCAGGCAGACATATCGACGGATTTATTCGCGTTCATGGGCAGACCTATGCATGAAGCGCGCGTTCGCGCGCTGCCGCAACATCGCGACGAAACTCATCCGGACCGAAGGTTGCGAATGCCCGTACGATTTCCTCATACCGAGGATCGAGGAGCGAGCTGCTCTGCACTTCGAGAATGCCGTTCTTCGAGCGCGCCGCGTCGATGTGCATGGAATGGTACTGCGCCGCCGTCGTCGCCCAAAAGTGCGGATTGCTAAAGACGACTGTGCGGCTTCCACTCTTGCCGCCGACGCTCTGCTTGACCACGAGCGTATAGATCGGGTCGATTTTCGAGCGAGGCGCTTTATTGGTGAGTTTCCAGAGCCCCTTCTGTTCCAGCGCTTCGAAGAAAAAGGAAACGTTATAGGTGGCGTGCGGCGGCTGCGTCACCTTGATCAGCAATCCATTATAGGTGCGAACCTCATAGAGGTATTTCGAAACCCCGTTGATATCGGTGATATGGTAACTTTCTTCGTAGATCGGTGGCTTTGGATAGTGAATCCTCAACCGTAGATCGATCGAGCTGGGGGCATGCGCGACGCGAACGACGCCGTTCCAGCGGTTCAGCTCGTCGGCGGCATAAAAGTTCCAGCCCCATACCACCAAAATCGCCGATACGACGGCCATGAAGATGGCAAAACTATGGCGTCGCAATGGTCCGCTCTCTCTCCGCACGCTGCTCTGCATCGAGCACGCGATTCACCAACGCATCTGCGAGCTTGTTCTGCTTGCGCGGAACGTGGCCGATATCGACCCGCTCGAACCCGCGCAAGAGTTCCATCGCTCGGCGGTGCAACGGCTGGAGCGCGGCGTTTTTCACGCGGTACTCGCCGAGCAGTTGCTTAACCACGAGTTCGGAATCGAGCCGCACCGTAACTTCCCGCACTCCGAGCCGAACCGCCGCCTCGAGCCCTGCGAGAAGGCCGTTCCACTCCGCGACGTTATTGGTCGCATGCCCGAGGTAGCGAAACGCTTCTTCGATGACCGTTCCACCGTCGTCGATAAGCACCGCGGCGCCGGCCGCGGGGCCGGGGTTATTCCTGGCGCCGCCGTCGGCGAAGAGCGTTACGTGCTGAGGAACCTGAGAAGCCATACAGCCTCGATTAGCCACACCGCACGCATTCTCCGGCTACCAGGGCACGCACGCCGCGTCGAGAAACGTCGGAAGTTGTGGACGGAAACCGCGAGAGAAAGACCCTCGTCCTGCATATCGGCACGCATAAGACCGGTACGAAGGCGCTTCAGGCGATGCTGATTCTCAACCAGCAGGTCCTCGCTCGGCAGGGAATCATCGTCCCCAATACGGGGCGCTTCCACGAATCCGAGGATTACGATACCCCGGGGCATCACGCACTCGCCTGGGAGTTAGCGAAGCCCCAGCCACAGCAACTCCTCGCGCGCACGATCGATGAATTGGTAACGGCTTCAGCGCGCACCGCCGTGATAAGCAGCGAGGAATTTCACCCGCTCCATCATCACGTCGAGATGATGTCCTCTCTTCGCGAAGCCTTTGCAGAGGCCGGCTATCGCACGGTTGTCGTGATCTATCTCCGCGCGCAGGCACGCTATGCCGAATCGATCTTTCAACAACACGTTCGCGACGGTCGTAACCCATCGTTTGCAAACTTTATCGGAGAGATCCTCGCCCACGGTCGCATGGAAGTCGACAACGCTCGATTCGAATTCGAGTACAGCCATCTCCTCGAAGCGCTATCTATTTCCTTTGGGGCCGAGAATATCGTCGTGCGACCCTACCTGCCCGACCGTGGTCCCGAACATCTCCATCAGGATTTTTTGCGCGTCGTCGGCATGTTGCACGGATCGTTGGCAATGGATTTTAAAATGACGATTGCAAACGAAAGCTTCACCTTGAAAAAACTCTTGCAGGCGCTCCATCGCAATCTCCGCGACGAAACGTCGATCGACGATGACGAACTCCTTGCCTTCGCGCGGGCAGCGCAACCGCACCTCGATGAAAGCGTACTCAATCACCGTTTCCTTTTGTTGCAATATGCCGAAGCGCTCGCCTTTTTACAACGATTCGCGCCCGACAATGCCGTCGTCGTGGCGAGGTCGGGAGCATGTATTCCCTTTCAATCACCGGCGGATCTACCGCCGCCCGAGCATCCCATCTGGGCAGAATCCGAGATTCACCGCGCGCTCTTCGAGGGCGCATCGCAAGCCTGGCAGTGAGAACGAGAAGGGAACCATCCGGTTCCCTTCTCGCCCTCGAAACCAACGTCGGAGATGTTAGCCCTCTTTTACCTCGATGCGCTTGGGCATCAGCGGTTTAATCGGCGTGAGCTCGACCTTTAGGATGCCTTTATCGATGCTCGCCTGAACGGCATTTGCATCGAGATCCTGCGGCAGCGTCACGGTCCGTGAAAACGAGCCGCTGCGCATCTCGCGGCGATGATAGCGGGCGTCCTTCAGATCGCTGCGCTCGCTATGCGTGCCGGAGAGCGAGACGGTGTTCCCGCTGACTTCGACGTTGATATCGCGCGGTTCGAAGCCTGGAGCCGCCAGCTCGATGACAAACTTGCCATCTCGTTCGTAGAGATCGAGCGGCGTCGCGCCGACATAATTAAAACGTGGGAACGTGAAATCGAGCAACGGTTCGAATACCTCGTCGATCGTAGCGATGTTCCCATTGCGGGGTTTTGTTAACGACATGATGTTCTTCCTTTCTTCGTGTCGAACGTTACAATTTTTTTGCGCCTGCGTCGGCGAGCCTACGCATCGTTTTGACGACGCTATCGGGATTGAGTGAGATCGAATCGATCCCGAGCCCGGCAAGATAGGTGGCCATCTCGGGATAATCGGAGGGCGCTTGGCCGCATATCCCCACGTAACGACCGTTCCGTTTTGCGCCGACCACGGTCTGACGGAGCATCTCCATGACGCCGGGGTCGCGTTCGGCAAATCCTCCGCGGTCGCCGAGGAACGCACGGCGAAGGTCGTCGATTCGCCGTACTGCGCACGCAGCGCGCGGTACCCCGTCAAGATCTCCTGGCGGAGATCGTCGGGAATAACGGCATGAGCGAGCGCATGGTGCGCTCGATGCGAGCGCTTCGAGAAATCTTCAGGCTTCGCCCAGTCGAGCCCGTCGAGCGCTTCGTGGAGTACCGGCAGCAGTTTATTGCTTTCGAGGACGTAGCGATAGGCCTCTGCGGTCACCGCAAAGCCGTTCGGAACGAGAATACCGGCGGACGTGAGCCGGGAGTACATCTCTCCCAGGGAGGCGTTCTTTCCACCGACGACCGCGACATCGGCATTGGAGATCGTCGAGAAGGGACGAATGAAGCGCGAGGCGCTCAAGCGATCCGGACCGACGGCGGTTTCGGTCATACGCTGCATGCCACTCACTCTAGCGCCTCGTAGCGCGCCTTTTGAGAACCCGCATTCACGCGGATTTCCTCGCGCTCTCAGGTTCGAGCGCCATGATAGCACCACCATGAACGGCTTTCGCTTCGCGAACCGTGCCGACGCCGAGCATCGCCTCGCAATAGTACTGGAAAGATTTGCTCGCCGCCACGACACCGTCGTCCTCGCCCTCGCGCGCGGGGGCGTTCCGGTCGGCTATGAAATCGCCTTGCAGCTCGATCTCCCACTCGATGTTTACGTCGTGCGCAAACTTGGGCTTCCGGGGCACGAGGAATTGGCGATGGGTGCCATCGCCGCCGACGGACGCGTCATCCTCGATGGCGCGTTGATCGCTGCGGCGCATATCTCGCAACCGCAGCTTGCCGCGGTCGTCGCTCGCGAGAGCCTCGAGATCCAGCGTCGCATTCGCCTGTATCGCGATGGACGTGTGGAACGCTCGCTCGAGGGTTATCAACTGTTGCCCACTTCCGTCCCGGATGTAGCCAAACGTACGTTCTTATGATACGATGAGCGTCGTGAAACTCTCCGAGTGGGCGCGACGAACTGGCATATCGTACAAGACGGCGTGGCGTTGGACACAGGACGGAATCATGCCCGTTCCGTGGCGACAACTGCCAACTGGAACCATTGTCGTCGACATGCCCGAGCCCGCGAAATGC
>Ga0209012_1000303_pt1 | contig 73826 bp, 68 predicted proteins | sample RS3BMetagenome_FD_184735 | JGI IMG/M metagenome (GOLD analysis project Ga0209012, IMG submission 184735) | Ferric oxide microbial mat and aquatic microbial communities from Rainbow Spring, Yellowstone National Park, USA - RS3B (SPAdes) (version 3) ... | reverse complement strand
GACACCGTGGTCGGGTGGAACGCGGCGCCAACCCCGTTCGTATGGGACGGCAAGCGACACCAGCGTCGTTTGCGCGCCCGTACCCGACGACTTGGTGGCTCTGCCGCTTCCCTTGCTCAACACCAGTCATTTGCAGCGTGACCCACTAGCTGGTTCCCGGATCGCGCTAGAACAAACGCGCGCTTCCAGCCTGGCGAGTCGACGATTTCGAGGGAATGGCTTGTGAACACGATTTGCTTGTGGTGCTGTTTTGCCTCCTGAATCGCGAAGCTCATCAGCCGACGTTGGGCGAGCGGGTGCAAGTTGCACTCAGGCTCCTCGATGAAGATGACTGATTCGTCCGGGCAAGCGACCATGAGGGCAGCAAGGAACACGGCCTGTTTGGCTCCGGTTGGAGCTAGTCGCCAGGGAACACGTCCAACGCTACGTTCCACGACAAAAAGATCAGCGTTCTGCTCGCGCGGTCGCAGCGGAGTCAGAACCTGCTCGACCTCAGTCTCCGGAACAATCGACCGGACGGCGCTGATCACCCGTTCCCATGCCGCTGGATCACCAGTCTGGAGTGTCGCGACAAATGACAGCAGGTCGTAGCCGTTCGGCGCCGGTATCTCAACCCCAGTATGCGCACCTGATTCGTTAAATTGCCGAAGCGATTCCGCGAAGCGCGTGAAAGGCCTCAGACTTGTGTTTGGTAGCCAAGGTTTGGCCTGGTCCTGGTTCAGATAAGTAGTGAGTACCGCCTCGGCAGAGGTATCGCCAATACTCATCGCGCGGAGAACACATTCGAACTGGGTCTCAGATGCACTAATAACGATAGTTGGCCGAAAGTCGAGGCGGGGTAAGCTTTGAGGTAGCGACGCCCCCAAAGGCATGATTTGATCAACTCTGGAGTCTAGTCCAATTGCACAACGGATGGCGTCCTGCTCTTGGCCGCGCGTAACACACAACGAAAACCCGCCCATTCGCTGGAGGTCGGCATGCCACGAAGCGCTCGCGAATCCCTCCGCTATCCAGCGTACGGCCTCTATGAATGATGACTTGCCTGAGCCGTTTGGGCCAAGGACAAGGTATACTCCCTCGCCCTCAAACTCTGCCGTGACGTTCCGTATGCCCCTAAAATTCTCTATCGTCAGCGTCTTGATTAGCATACCTCGCCGCTACCTCTATCTCTAGTTCGTAGGTCAGGACTAGGTTCCCCAAGACCACGATTGCTCGCCCCCTCGCTCTAGGCGCCGGCTGAACCGCCCTCCTAATCAACATTGTCAGCGGTCTCGCTCTGCCGCTACGAAGATCGCTTGCTCGTCGATGACGACTCCACCTTTTGGTGTCGCGATGAGCTTCTTTAACGGATCTTGGATCCGAACCAGCTGTGGGCGGGCACTGGCGCAATCGTAGACCACGTATAACCAGTAGCGCTGGCCCAGGTTGCACGCCTTGGCCCACTCGTTCTCCTTCAGCTCGACGTCGCCGACCCCGGCGCGGCCTTTCACTTCGATCGCCAGCTCGCCGCCATCGGTTCGTCGCGAGAGCAGGTCGAACCCCGGATGCTCCTCGAGACCAGCCGCGCGCGCGAAAGGCGGAGTCGAGACGTCCCGGACCACGGCGCCGAAACCTTCCTCGTAGGCCCGGGCGACCCGCACCGCGATCTGCTCCACCTCTTGGTCGTGCCGCATGCGATCTTCCGGGTCGGTTGTCGGCACGACCAGCGCGTGGGCCAAGAATGTGACCTCGCCGACTCCCACCAGATCCGGCTCGTGTCGGAGCGTCGCGAGTGCCTGCTCTCGGCGGGTTGCCAGCTCGCGCTGGCGCGTCTTGACTTTCGTCAATTCGCCGGTTGCCCAGGTATCGCCCGCCCGACTCCGCTCGGTCATTCGCGTCCGCTGCCCGGCGAGCTCGGCATCCTGAAAGTCGTAGCCGCGGGAGACGAAATCGGCACGCGCAGCCAGATCGCCGAGGAGCGCCTGGCGGTGCCGCTCGGCCAGCGGCGTAGCAACGTCGCTCACGACGTACGCCCGCGCGGCGTCGCGCAGCTCGTTCGCGCCGATCGCGAAGCGCGCGACCGAGACCGGGATGCCGTTCCCGCCCCGGAGCAGCAGCAGGTACTCGACCGGACAGGTCGAGATTTGGCCGTCGTCCTCCTGGCGGAGACCTACCAGTCGATACTCCAAGACATCTCGGTGATTGAGCGATGGGAAGGCCGGGTCAGACTGGCGCTCGACCTCGACCAACGCCAGGTGAAAGAGATAGGGCCGCTCGGCGTTCGGGTCGACGAAGACAGCACCGCGCAGCGCTTCCCGGCTAAAACGTCGCAGGGTCCAGGAGCGCAGCCGCTCGAAAACCGGCTCGCCCGGGTGCAGGAAGACGACCCCCTCGCCGTTCCGAGGGCGGTACACGGTCAGCCGCTCCCGCTGCTCCGGCGGGTAGGTCTCGAGGATGGGCCAGATGGGATCGAGCGCGCCGGTCGTCGCCGGACGCAGAGCAAACGTCCCGTCGAGATCCCCCTCGATCTGAATGCCGAGGAGCGGCGTCGCTCGGGCGATGAACTGGCGGACGTAGCCGGGCAGAAGCCGTCGCAGTTCCTCGCCTTCCATCTGGCGCTTGAGGGCTGGGAGCTCTGCCTTGACGTCGCCGCCGTCGCCGAGCAGCAGCCGCTCCTTCGCCTCGAGCGCCCGGACCTGCGACGCGGTGAGCGTCCCTTCGATCCGCCGATCCGCCTCCTCGGCCCCTTCCTCGTCGAGCGCCTGGCTGAGGAAATCCGCAAGGGACACGCCTTCGAACAGGCGGCCGATCACGTCGAACACCTTGTCCGAGCCTAGCTCTTTTCTGATAGATTCTAGCTTCTGGAGCAGTGTGCGCAGGACCCGCCCTTCCCGGGTTCGGCCGGCCACCAGATTGGTAATGATCACCGGGTCGTGCTTCTGGCCATAGCGGTGGATGCGCCCCATCCGCTGCTCCAGTCGCGCCGGGTTCCAGGGAATGTCGTAATTAACCATCAGCCAGCAGAACTGCAGGTTGATGCCCTCACCGGCGGCGTCCGTCGCGACGAGATAGCGCGCGCCACCTGCATCGAGCGGTTTGCGAAACAACTCGACCTGCTCTTCGCGCTCGCGATAGTCCATCCCCCCGTGAATCTGGGCGATCTGGCCGGTGAATCCCAGCCCCTCCAGCCGACGCACCAGGAACCAGAGGGTGTCGCGATGCTCGGTGAAGATGATGAACTTCTCATTCTCATAGGCCGGAGCGCGCAATACCTCGCGCAGCTTGTCAAACTTCGCCTCGGCGCCCTGGTCGTACACTCGCTGGGCCAGGTCGGCCAGCCGTTCCACCTCGGTCCGTTCCGCCTCCAGCTCGCCAAGCGACCGCGCGATGAATGCTCCCACCGCCAGATCTTCGGTCGCTTCGTTCTCCTCGACCCCTTCTGCCCCGGACTCCTCGTCGGCGGTCTTCTCGGCGAAGACGTCGCGCACGCCCTCCAGATGGCGCTGGGCTGCCGCGAGCTGCTCGGGGGTGATCTTCCCGGACCGAATGTTCTCGATCAGCTGATCCAGCTTGGCGAGCCGTCGTTGGAACGAGCGGAGCAGGGCGTAGGTAGACGACGCGAGCCGGCGCTGGAAGACGCTCATCGCGAGTCGCGCCGCCGAGCGATTCAGGATGCGCGCGCGGTTGTAGTAAGTACGGATGTAGCTAGTCGTCTCGTCGTAGAGGGTCTGCTCGCTCGCCGGGCCTGGAGTGAGATCGTAGCTCAAGGTATCCGAGACCCGCGTCGGATAGATCGGCGTTCCATCAAAGCGGACCATCTCCTCCTTGGTCCGGCGGATGAAGTGACGCCGACGCGCGTCGGCCGGGTAGGCGTTGAACGCGTCAGGTGTGGAGAGCGCCTCCGGCTCCAGCAATCGCCAAAGGGCGTAATAGGGATAGTCTTTGCCCATATGCGGTGTCGCGGTCAGCAGCAGGAGATGGTTCGCGCTCCAACCGAGCTGCCAGCGCGGCTCGAGATTGCCTGTCCCAGCGAGCGCTTCGGCGAGCCGGTAGCGATCGGTCTTGCGAACCCGCAGGTCGAGCTCACGATCGGCCGAGAGTTTGTGGGCTTCGTCAAAGATGACGAGGTCGTAGGGCAGAACGTCCGGCTCTTGCAGTCGGGCGAAAGCGCGATCTGCCGCGAGGGTATCGACGCTGACGACGACGAGGTCGCTCTCCGGTCCGGTGAACGGGTTCGAGGAGCGGGCGTCGGCACCGAGAACGATCGAAAAGGACAGGTTGAAGAGGGTCCGGAGCTCTCGCTCCCAGTTGCCGACGAGTCCGGCCGGCGGGACGACGAGCACGCGACGGATCAGGCGTCGGCCGAGCATCTCTCGAATGTACAGGCCGGCCATGATGGTTTTTCCGGCGCCGGCATCATCCGCGAGCAGAAAACGCAGCCGCGGCTGGGGCAGCATCCGATCGTAGACAGCGATCCGCTGGTGAGGAAGAGGATCGATGAGCGAGATCTCGGTGGCGAAGGCCGGGTTGAAGAGGTGCCCGTAGGCAAGCCGCTCGGCTTCCGCCACGGCCCGAACCGCGTCGGGATCGGCGAGGAAGTCGAGGTCGGGCGGGCCCACCACCTCGACGGCATACGCCTCCAGCGGCTCCCGCACGATCCGTCGCCCGCCCGTGGCTGCTCCCAGCCCTTCCACTCCGACCTGCTCGGCCCGCAGGATTTGTTGCCAGGCAAGCGGCGACGGCCGTGAGGCGCCATTTTCCCAGCGATTTACCGACTGGAACGAGACGCCCATCAACTCGGCTAACCGGACCTGGGTCAGGTTAAGCGCAAGGCGGAGCGCCTTGATCCGGTGGGAGTAATCGGGCGGAACGGTTCGCGTCACAGTGCCCTCGCCCTTTCGTGCTAGCTACAGCAATTACGCTAAGCATCCGAGGAATACTACAGGTACGCGTGCCCATTGTCAAAGGTCTATCAAAGGTGTGATACAATGGGTGAGGCTAGCCCTAGCAGCTGGGCAGACTCTCGAAGTCTGGACAACGGTTGGCCTGACCTTTTCCGGGAGGGGGAGAGCACGACAAAATGTCGAAGAGGCTGAGTGGATTCTATGCTTATCCGTCACGTCCGCCGTCCATCGGTGAGACCGTCGAAATCGCGATCGCGGAGATTGCCAAGACCAAGGAAGTGAACCTCAGGAGTTGGAGGAGCCTGCGCACGACCGGCAAACTGATCATCGATGAGATCACTGAGGCGATCGGGCATTCCGCTATCTTCGCTTGCGACCTCACCTATACGAACTTCAACGTCTTGTTCGAGCTCGGCTACGCCGTGGGACAATGTAAGCGAGTCTGGATTTCCCTCAACACCACGATCCAAAACGCGACTAAGTCATACGAGCAAATCCATCCCACTCTCGTGACGACCGGCTACGCCGGATACCAAAACCACCAGGATCTCGTCGATGCTTTCCGGCGGGAACATCCCTGGACCGACCCGAAGAACCACCTCTTAGGGCAGCAGTTCCGTTTGCATCAACCCCGCGTGGAAGACCCTGCCCTTCTGTACCTGAAGGCACCTATGAACACCCAGGCGTCTATCACCCTGTCGGAGATTCTGGCGCAATCACCATTCGCGAACGGTCTGCTGGTCGACGACCCGAAGGACAATCCTGCGGGGAGCCTGCTTTGGTACGCTGACAAGATTCTCGATGTCGACGCGGTGCTGGCGCATATCCTCTCGACAGAGCACACCGATACCTTTCACCATAACGCCAAGTGCTCCTTCGTGTGTGGTCTTGCTCGGGGCCTCGGGCGCCTCGTCTTCTTGTTGGCGCACGAGCCTTTCGATGTACCGCTCGATTACCGGAATATCCTGGCGGTTCATCCTACCGCCGATGCATGCCGCAATCTGGCGAGTCGGTGGATTGAGGATATCCTTCCAACACTTCCTCAAAGGAGGCGGCGTCGGCCGTCAGCTCCGGCGACCAGTGCCGTGCCGCTCGACCTGCGACATATTTCGCTCGGCGAGCCAGTGGCAGAGCTTGAGAGGGATCGATTAGATGATTACTTCATCGAAACAAGTGCATACTATCAGGCGCTGGACGCCCAGACGACTATCTTCGTAGGTAGGCGCGGAACCGGAAAGACGGCCACATTCTTCGCCCTCGACCGCGAGTTGTCGCGTGATGTCCGCAACCACGTGTGCCGAATCAAGCCGGTCGGTTACGAAGTCGATGGACTCGTGCGAGTTCTCCGAGAAAACCTCCAGCGGTCCGAGCGCGGCTATTTGATCGAGAGTCTTTGGAAGTTCCTAATCTACAGCGACCTGGCGTGCAGCGTCGCCGACACCCTTGCGGCTCGCCCGCCCCATTACGAGTGGACCGACGGTGAGAGGCGGCTCGCCGCGTTTGTCGCGGAGCACGCTGATCAGCTCCGATCGCCTTTTTCCGTCCGTCTGAACCGGGTAGTCGAATCTCTCGCTGGTCTCGCAGAGATTTCACGGCCGGAAGACCAGCGTGCGCGAATCAGCGAGGGCCTTCACGACACGATTATCAAGGAACTCCGGGAAGTTCTCGGTCTTGCGCTTGCCAACCGAAACCGAGTAGTCGTTCTCGTCGATAACCTCGACGACCCTTGGGGACCTGGTGAGCACGTGGAATATCTATCCGAGCTTCTCCTTGGCTTGTTCAAGGTCGCGGCCGATCTCCACGAAGACTTCAGGCGTTCCGATCACTGGAGGAAGCCCGTCAGCTTCTCCTCGGTTGTCTTCATTCGGAGTGACATCTTCTTCCACGTCCAGAAGTTCGCCACGGAGCAGGACAAGCTCCCGATTCAGCGGGTTGTTTGGGATGACCCGGAACTCTTGGCAAGAGTGATTGACGAACGCCTGTTGAACTCCGTTCAACGGAAGTATTCAATCGACCAAGTTTGGGGCCTTTTCATGCCTACTATAGATGGCCAGCCAGTCAAAGATTTTATCCTGGGCACGACGATGGCACGGCCGCGCGACGTAATCTACCTTGTCAAAGAGGCCGTCGCCGACGCAATCAACGCGGGGCATTCCACTGTCACCGACGGCGACTTCCACCGCGCCAGGGATAAGTATTCAGATACTGTGTTCACCGGCATTTTGGCGGAAGACGACCCGGAGCGCGGTATGCTGGAATCTATCCTATATGAGTTCGCGGGCTCGCCACAGGTTCTGACACGATCGCAGGTGGAAGAAAAGATTAAACTCGACGGAGTTGGAGTGGACGACGTAGAATTCTACTTTAACTTGCTTTGCGATGTTAGCTTCCTTGGCGTTGAGACGAATGACGGCCTTGCCTTTGCCCATGATGAAGGCGACCGGCAGAAGTTGCGCCGTATCGCTCGCACGTTGGCCGAGCGTCGAGGTGAAGAAGAGCGCTACGCAATTAACCGAGCATTCCATCATGCGCTCCAGGTACCTTGATGGCGTAGGGCAGTGACTGATCTGGCGTCACGGTTGGGAAAACGCGGCATCGACATTTACTGGCAGTCCCTGCATCACCTCTGGGCTACTGGCTTGTTGCGCGCCTCAACCGTGTTCGATTCGGCGCCGGCGGTCTGGCGACAGGTCATTCGAGTATGGGCTGAGTAGGGTGATGACTCGACGTACTAATTGACCGTTTAACTTGTAGGGTGCGAATTCCGCCTGGCAATCCATCGTGATCGCCTTTCCAGCGAGCGGTATCTTCAATGTTCCTCGAGCCGTTCCAGCTAATGCTGCGTGCGCTACAACCGATTCATCGTCGACTGACTTGAATCTATGTTTGCGTGAGGCGGCTGTTGCAGTCGACCGGCCGGTCACTGAGGACACTCGAAGGGCGGTGGCCGAATCTAACTCTGGAGCGACAGAGGACGAATCGAAGCCTCTCACCCGGACGCAGCGTGAGCGGCAGGCGCAGCTGGATCGTCGTCAGGCGCGCTACGACGCGGTACGCGAGTTGGCCGACCAGGGATGGGGAATCCAGACGATCGCTCGCCACTTGGGCACGGGGCGAAAGACGGTCCGACGCTTGCTGTGCGCCGAAAGCCTTCCCGAACCATCTCCGCCACGGCGGCGTCCCTCGATCCTTGATCCCCACATCGCCTTTCTTCAAGACCGCTGGGCCGACGGTTGCCATAATGCCCACGCGTTGTGGCGCGAGCCTTCCACCCGCGGTTTCGCCGGTTCTCCGGCCCTCGTTCGACAATGTGTGGCGCGCTGGCGACCGGGACCGGGACGCTCCGGTCCCCCAGCGAGTGGGGTATGGCCAGCAGGCCGGATGTCCACGCCTCCCCGCGAGCCTCCGACCCGTGCTCTCTCCCCTCGCCAAGCGCGCTGGCTCCTCCTGCGTCCTCCCACCGATCGCGGTTCGGACAAGCACGTCTACCGCGAGCAACTCCTTCAGACGAATCCGGAGATTGAGCAGGCGTCCCAACTCACTGTGGAGTTCGAGGACTTTGTCCGGAGACGGGAGCGCGATAAACTCGCCCCGTGGCTGGCCCGGGCAAAGGAGAGCGGATTGCCGGAGTTCGCTGAGTTTGCCTACGGTCTGGAGCGGGACCGAAACGCAGTTGAAGCGGCGCTCACCTATGAGTGGAGTAGCGGCCAAGTGGAGGGCCAAATTACTCGCCTCAAGCTCCGGAAAAGAGAATCGTATGGACGCGCGGGCTTTTCCCTATTGAAGCGACGTGTCTTGCGGGCGGCCTGAGGAGCAGCATCGCAAATGCCCATGGGCCCGGACCGGCTGGGAGGCGCTTTCGATGCTGCTAATCCGGGTGTATCTCGATTCAAAAGATTCAAAAGTCGGCACAGCTCTGACGCCCCAAACCATAATGATCCTGAATGTGATGGGCACCATAGCGTCCCGCCAGGGGAGGCAGTTCAGCGTACCAGCCCAGGTCAATCTCTCTCCCACCCAGAACTCGCTGCACCGCGCTGAATGGTGCTGAAACCTCGCCGGTACCGGTGCTCACGGCGGCGACGATAGCCGGGTCATTGATCAGGAGAGGGGTCGCGTTGCCGTCCTCCGTATCCTCCTCTTCGGTGAGCAGGACTGTCTTGATCCCTTCGGCCTCGCAGGCTTTGACCGTGGCGGCAACCTCGACAAAGCGCCGCCCCCGAATGTTTGTGGTGATAATCGCTCCTTGCGCTCCCAGGAGAACCGCCGCTTGAGCGTCGCGGTGAGCAGCGAGCTCCATCTCGGACTGTCCTCCCCAGTTGCTCCGGTGAATGATCGTGGCGAGGAAATTCAGATCTTTTCCGTGTCGCCGCGCCAATTCCATGACCAGCGGATTATTGATCAGCGGCCAGCTGGTGCCCTGCGACGCGGCACCGTCCATCATTTCGGCTGGATGGAGAATCCAGGGGGCGGATAGACGGGTCTGACCATAGACCGCCGTGCCCACTTTCGAATCCGGCCCTCCCCAGAACTCGTGCGAGGAGAGCAGGGGAATGAACACCACGGACGGCAAGGACGGATTCCTCGCCGAGAGATCAAAGGTTTCGATCACGGGAGGCTCAAGAGCGGCGACGGCACTAGCGAGATAATCCGCAATGCGCAAGACGGCACCGTGCGTTGCCAGATGACGGTCCTCGGCGCCAACCTCAGGCCGAACCTCCAGGCTTACCACGAGATTACGCAGCGACGCGTAGGGCCGTACCGCGCCAGCGCCACTCATATCGATAAAATCCTGGCGTCGCGCGATGTTCGTCGTCGGATCCTGATCCGGGGCTACCGGCGGACGCGGCCGTCCTCCGTCGACACATTCAATCACCGCGAACCCACCCAGACGGTGCGTGCGCCCTCGCCCAACCGGTGTCACTGGGCGGCCACACACGCCGGGGTAAGTCTGGCCTTCTCCGGTTACCTTGATCCGAGGCTCAATCGCATCGACGAAATTGACGATGCGGGTCGCCTCGCCCGGAAGTGCGAGGTCAACGTCGACATAGGCGATGTTCTGGTCAGCCACAGCCAGACCCCGGACATGGTCGCGATCGATTTCCAGATAACCATCAGCCCAGCGCGTTTGCCCGCCAAAGGCCACCTCGCGCACCGGAAACGTTCCAAGGTCGAGTTTCATGAGACGCTCCCATTGGCCGGATCGAAAAGGGTTGGGCCTTCGACGGGTGTCTGGAGGGCTTTCAGGGCAGTACCCACGATCTGGCGGCGCAAGGCTCGATCGGCCTCGGTCGACAGTCCCGGATCGCCGCACACGTGCTCGACCCGCACGCCCCGAACCACGCGATTGGCTCCCGCGCCCAGCGGGATCATCGGGATCGCGCTGATCAAGGCAACCGGCAGCCCCCGCCGCTCCAATTCTTTCGCCATCGTTGCACCGCAACGATTACAACTCCCTCAGGTCGCCACAAAAAGCGCCGCTCCCACTTTTGCCGCGAGGAGCTCCGTCGCGATCGTGGCGCCCATTCGTTTGGCGTCGCTCACCGCCGTTCCGTTCCCGACGGTCACGAAGTATTCGGGATAGAGCGAGGCAAAAACGTCCTGGGTCTCGAACTCACGAACGACGTCCAGTGGGACGACAAAGTTGGGATTCTTGGTGTTCACCGCTCGGGTACTGTATCCGCCGTGGATCGACTCCCAATCGCCGGCCACCAGCGCCGACTGATCGGCGATGGAGTAGCGAAAGAAGAGTTGCGCGAACGCCGAAACCAGGTGGTCCGGATTTCCCCGAGGAACGAGACCACCGCTGGTCACAATTGCCAGGCGGGTCGACGCGAGATTCACCACCGGGTGAGCCGGCGGGACGTGATCATAGGCGACGACTGGAATCTCCGAAACGAATGGCTGCCCGCTCAGACGTGCCACGAGCATGTCCACAGCTCGCTCGGCACCGGGTTTCGCCCGGACCACCGAGCGTCGGATACCTCGCGGCAGATAGCCTTCCTCCTCGGCGCTCCCCAGTTCCTCGTGGGCCACGAGCTTATCTGCAAGTGAAGCCAGGCGATCGACGATTTGCGCCATATCGGTTGCCGAGCGGCCAGTGGGCACGCACAAGAGGTGGCGCCGATTGGTCGTGAACCCGGGGTTTTCGGGATACATCGCGGTGACGGCAGAAATTCCTTGCTCCTGAGCGAGGAGACAGACCTCGGCGCAGGCGAGGCCGTAGCGTCCCGCGTCGAAGGCCGGGCCGGCGACCACGACATCCGGCTGGTAGTGGTTGAGGGCTTCGCGAACCATTTCAAGAGCGCGGTCGCGATTCTCGGCCACGTAATTGTCGCCGCCAATGATCGTGGCCACTACCTCGCCGGGCGGGCCAAGCTTCCGCTGGAGCAGTCGCCCTGGTCCGACCGGACCGTCGCGTACCTGAATCGGGAGATCTGCCACCTCTTCGCCCCCGATTCCTCCAAAGAACTGATTGAGGTAGTGTAGAACGGTGGCGCTCATCACGATCTCCTTTACCCTTCGAGATAGAGAACGACCTCGTCACCTTCGACCGCGATTGGATAGGTCTTGACGCGCTGTCGCGAGTCGTGCAGTGCATGGCCAGTCGTTACGTCAAACTCCCACTCGTGCCAGGGACAGGCAATGATCTCTCCCTCGCGCTCGTAACGGATCTGATAGCGGGTACCACTGCGCTCGGCACGGATGTGGGCGCGTTGCGGCCCCTCGCAGAGTGGCGCACCCTCGTGGGGACAGATGTTACGCAACGCGAAGAACCGGTCGCCGACGCGGTAGACGCCGATTCCGGCCTTGCTGCCAATCGGAACAACACGCCGCGTGCCCGACGGGAAGTCGGCGAGCCGAGCGATGATGTGGCGATGCTTGGTCATAGCAGTCGATAGAGTTCGCGCGCGTTCTCGCCGAAGATGCGTCGCTTCAGTTCCGGTGAAACGCCCGAAAGAATCTTCGTCGGTAAATCCATGTCCCAATGCGGGTAATCGCTGCAGTACACCATCGTCTGATCGGCGTGCATCCATTTCAAATGAGTGAGCAGATCTTCGGGATTCGGCGGCTCCGGAATCGGTTGCGAGCCAAAGCGGACGTTTCTCAGAACGTAGTCGCTCGGCTTCTCTTCGACCCAGGGAACGCGGAAGCGCAGGCCCTTCCAGTCGGCATCCATCCGCCAGAGAAGCCCCGGAACCCAGAAGGTATCGTGCTCGATGAAAAGAAACTTGAGGCGCGGGAACTTCGCGAACACCCCTTCGTAGATCAGGCTGGCCAGATGCGCCTGGGCGATCTGGGCCCACGCGGCGCGCATTTCCGGGTAGTAGGTGCAATAGCCCGCGGCGGTTGGCGGGCTATTGATTCCCGCCCCTTCGGCTGATGGATGCACGCAGATCACCAGACCAAGCGTCTCGGCAGCTTCCCAGATCGGGTGATAGAAGCGATTCCCATAGGGAAAGCGCGCCCCCGCCGGTAGCATCACCTGGACGATCTTGGGATGTGTGCCGAGCCGCTCGATCTCTTGCACCGCCAGCATTGGATCCTGGGGCGCAATGTGGATCGACCCGCGAAATCGCTCGTCGGCGCTAATCCAGGTATCGACCTCCCACTCGTTGAAGGCGCGGCAGTATGCCGCGCAGAAGTCGGCGTCGGGGTGCGCGACGGCGCCGTAGGGACCTCCGGTGAGAACGCCGTAGTCGATTCCGTTCGCGTCGAAGAACTCGCGTACCAACTCCACGTCGGTGCCCGGATGAGTCTTCTCGTCTCGCCAAAGATCATGCCGTGTCGCCCCCTTGGCGATGCTCGGGTAGGTCAATCCGCCGAAACTGATCCCGAAGTCCTCAATCTGATCCCGGTACACCTGGGGAAGATACGGGTAGAGATCCTTCTGGCTGCGAGTTCCTTCGTGAATGTCGCAGTCGACGATCAAGAGCTTTTCGGGACCACGCTGATTACCACCCTGGTGCCCAGTGGTGCTGATTGCCGATCCAACCATCGTCATTCCTCGTGTTCCTGTTGCTAGTAATCAAAGCAGCTCTGCACGCCGGAGCCCCAGCGTCCTCCGGTGCTCCCGCCGCCGGCTACCTCCGCGGTGGCTGGCACGGGTGCCCCGTCGAGCGCGTTGCCATCGGTATAAAGGACGGAACCACCGATCGCGCGCTCCATTGCCGAGCGCACGACCCGACCACCTTGACCGAAAGCCGACCCCCCCGAGCCCAGACTGACGACCGCGTCGGCTTCGGGGATGGTAAAGAGCCAGGGTGGCTTCGCGCCGTCTTCGCTAGACTCTTCCGTTGACATCAGCACGGTCTGGAGGCCCGCCCGAATACAGGCGCGGACCGTCAGCGCTACCTCGACGAAGTCGTTCCCACCGGCGTCCGAGGCGATAATCACCCCATCTGCCCCCAGCATCCGCGCTAGCTTGGCCATCTGGTGCGCCGTCAGATCCTTCTCTGACTGATAGCTCCAGCGCGTTCGCTGAACCAGGACGCCGAGGACGTTGAAGTCGTGGTTGTGGGCATGAACCAGCGCCTTGGCGAAGGGATCGTTGGCGTTGATCCAAGTGTTACGCTTGGCGATGCAGCCGTCGAGAATCTCGTTGGGATGAAGGAGCCAGGGCGGGTGCAGGCGGCTGAGACCATAGACCGCCTCCCCGAAGCCGTGAACCGTCCCGGAATGGTGCTCGACCGAATGAATATTGGTGAGCAGCAGCATCCGCGGCAGGGTTGAATCGGCGGGCGCGAGCTCATACGTCTCGATCGCGTCCGGTCGTTGGTCGGGCAAGAGTTGGGCAAGGCGATCGGCAACGGCAAAGGTTGCGCGCCAGGCCGCTTCATTGCGCTCCGGATAACCCAACTGATCGTCGGTTTCGAAGGTCAGGCAGATGTGATGGAGGGCACTGTATGGCTCGGTCGCTCCCGGTCCAGACATGTCGACGCTACCGCGAAAGATCGTGAACGGGGCACTCTTATAAGGGAGCAAATCGGCGCACATCGTCACCCCGACGTTTCCAAAACGCAGCGTGCGTCCCCGGCCGACGGTCTCCGTCGACTGCCCACAAACCCCCGGATAGGCGACGCCCGGACCTTCAACCTTCCGGCGAGGCTCGATGACGTCCTGAACATTGACGATGCGCGTCGAATCGCCCGGATGGGCGAGGTCCAGCCTCACTCTGGTGATGCGAGGGTCGCGCCGCGCGAGGTCGAGCAACTCGTCGGCGTCGATCTCGAGGAGCCCATCCCGGTAGCGCGTCTGGCTTCCGGAGACGACCGATTCGACCGAAACGGTTCCGATTTCTAGCTTCATCCTCATCCCTCACCCGACGCCAGCGTCGAAAAGTGTGGGCTCGGCCACGGCAGTCGCGAGCGCGCGCAAAGCGGTTTGGACGATCTGCACGCCGACCGCGCGATCCTGCTCGGGAGGGAGCGCGGGATTACCGCAGACGTGCTCGATGCGGGACCCCTTTATCACGCGATTTGCCCCGACGTTCAGGGCTAGCGCCGGCATCGCCGAGATCACCGCGACCGGAATGCCAACCCGCTCGATTTCCTTGGCGATCGTTGCACCGCAACGATTGCAGGTCCCTCAGGTCGCGACGAGGAGCGCGCCATCCACCCGCGCCTCGCGCAGCTCCGATCCCATTTGCTCGCCCATACGCCGGGCATCGAGAACCGCCGTGCCGACCCCGCTCGTCGAGAAGAACCAGGGATAGAGTGATTTGACGTCGCCTCGCCCTTCGAGCTGGCGCAGGACGTCGAGCGGAAGGACGTAGTTCGGGCTCTCTTTGACAATCTCGATGTAAAAGCCCCGATGGACGCAGTCCCAGTGGGTAGCGTCAAGGCGATCGAGACCCTCGATGGAGTAGCGATACCACTCCTTCGCGCCTCCTCGGACCAGGCGATCCGGGTTGCCCTTCGGGACGATGCCACCGGTCGTGATCAGGGCGAGCGTCGCATCTTTCAGGTGTTTCACCGGAAGTGCTGCCGCGACCGGTTCGTAGCCGACGACCTTCATCTCGCTCGCAAACGACTCACCGGCGAGTTTGGCTCGGAGCATCTCTAGCGCGCGCTCGTAACCGGGCTTCTCCCGGACGCCGGGCTTTCGGATCCCGCGCGGAAGGTAACCGTCGACACTTGCCGGCCCGAGTACCTCGCCCGTCCCGAGTTTCAGAGCAAGACGGGCCAATTCAGTCACCGCGCGGCCCATATCGCGCGGGCTGTCCGACGTTGGGACCACAACGACGTCTCGGGTGAGGGTTGCGCCCGGATTCTCCGGAAACATCGCCGTCACGCTGGGAATCCCGAGGTCGCGGGTGGCGGCGTGGCCGACGAGGGCACAGGCTACTCCGTAGCGGCCGGCGTCAAAGGCTGGGCCGGCGATCAGCACGGCCGGAGAAAGCTCACGGAGGATCTTTCGAACGGCATCAAGCGCCTCATCCTGATGCTCGTTGACGTAGTTGTCACCGCCAATGAGCGTCGCGACGACCCTCCCTTGCTCCCCCAGGTGATTTTGCAGCAAGCGGCTCGCCCCAGTCGGACCTTCGTGGACCTGGATTGGCAGGTTAGCGGCCTCTTCGCCGCCAATGCCGGCGAAAAACTGATTGAGATAGTGAACGACGATAATCCCGCTCACCTCTCCTCCTCGCCAGGCGTCGTCGCCTCGCGCACTGCCTTGACTACCTCGCTCAGTGCCTCACCTTCCAGGACGAGCTCCGCCATGGCGAGCTGCTCGTCGGCCACGCTTGTCGCGAACTGGCGACGCACCTCCGGATCGAGCACGTGGTAGACCGGAAGCTGGAGCGCGACACCGGCCAGGGGACCGGCCCAGGACGGATCGCCCTCGGTCACCGTTTGAGCATACAGCTGACTACTGTCGGTGGTTGGTGTGCCGAGTAGAACAACCAGATTGTCGGTTCCGTGTTGCTCAGCAGCTCGTCGGATCTCCTCTTGACCATCCAGGTCAACAGCTCCCGCCGACGTTCAGACAAAGCAGTGGGTCATCTCCAGAATGACGACCGCGTCCGCGCTCCGCGCGCAGGCGGCAATGCCGGGACCGGGTACGCCATCGCGCTCCCCGATCGCGATCACTTTCTTTCCGTTGAGATTCACGACGATCCTCCTCGTAAAGCTATGATGAGCTGATGTGCGATGACTGATTGCGCTCCAGGACGAACGAGAGCCCATCCGACATCTGGGTCATTCGCCCCAGAAACAGACTTCCTTTCGCGAGGAACATGGTGTTCCGCAGGGAGCCCGCGCGCATTCCCTGCAATGCGTGGCCGAGATAGGGCACCGCCGAGGCGATGTGTCCCTGGGTGGGCGAGAACCCGGGCATGCCGTGACGTGCCATAAACCCGGGAATCTCGCTCCGCGAGATCTCCCCCCGAACCGCCGCCAGGCTGGCGATGATGCGGTAGTTTAGGAGCGGCACGTTCCCGCTGCCGGCCGGCTCGGTGATCTCCGGGTTGTGCAGCTCGGTCGCGAACTTGTCGATGTCGGCAAATCGCCAATTTTGGCGGGCGATCGGGACGGCGATGAGCTGTTCGAAGATTGCCTGCTGTGCCGAGCCGGCACTCACCGGGTGACGGCCGACGACGTCGAGACGGAGGACGGGGCTCTCGCCATCATCTGGACCGATCGTGATGGCGACTCCCGCGAGGACGTCTTCCAGGATTGGATAGTCGTGCTTGAGGTGGCCCTGGAACTTCATGCCAAGCTTGGCAAGCGAACAACCGCCGATGACCGCCACCTGTCGGAACACGCCGCTGCTCACGAGCGCTCCGGCAACCACGATCGCATGGACCGGCCCGGAGCAGAAGGCTTTGACATCGGCTCCGGAAGCTCCGGTGCAACCGCAAACTTCCGCAACGGCTTTGGCCAGATTGCCGCCGCCGCGCTGGTAGCGATCACCCACCGCTTCTTCGCCGGAGCCAATGACGTATTCGACTTGCTCGGCCCGGACTGACCCCTCGGCCAGAAGCCCACGCAACGCCATCGCCGCGGTTGCTTTGGCAGCAAGGTTCTCCAGGAGAACGTCCGCGAACAGCGACGGGTCCTCGTCGTGCGCGCGGTGCATACAGCCGACGAGCCGTCCATCGGCCAGGCGGAGGGGGAGCGCGCCCCCCTCCGCTGTCAGGTGCGCCGTGAGGCGAGAGGCCGGCACGCCGGTGCCCAGGCGCTGGAGGTCAGCTTCCGTGATGAGCGGATGCTCGGCGAGGCGGCCGCGAACGTCTCGAAGGAAGTCTTCCTCTAACCAGATCAGCTCGAAGTGATCCATGATCTTCAAGAGTGCAAAGAACTCTTCCTCCGGCATGATCTCACCACATGGACCACGTGACTCAACGCCGTTCGCGCGCGCGACAAACCAGGGGCGCGGTATCTCGTCCAAGGTTTCGGGAGCCAATTTCCCGAGGAAGACCTGGTGCGGAGGGTAAGCGACCGCGTCGGCGAAGGAGCGAAGGTGGGCCCGAAGCGCCTCGCCAAGCGACGGATCCTTGCGGATTTCACGGACCGGTTTTGACCCATAGTGCACCAGGCCCGGCGTGTGGGCCAGGAAGTAGCGTACGCCTTGCACTACTGGCTGGGTCGCTTGCAGAGTCACGTCGAACTCCTTCAACTGTCGCGATCTAAAACTTGAGCGCGCCCTCGGACAATCCTCGGAGGAACCAACGTTGAAGCGCTACCAGCACCAGGAAGGCCGGGCCAAACATTAACATGTAGGCTGCGGTCACGGTGTTGAAGTGCCACTCGCCGGTCTGGGGTTGGAGCAATGCAATCTCGACCGGGAGAGTCCGGGCGTTTTCGTAGGTGAGAGTGCGGGCAAGGAGATACTCGCCCCAGATGTTGACGAAGTTGAGGATGGTGATCACTACGATCCCCATCGCGCCGAGCGGGAGCATGATGCGGTAGAAGACCGCGAGAGTGTTACAGCCGTCGATGCGCGCGGCGTCCTGCAACTCCCCGGGGATGGAAATGAAGACACTCCGCATAATGAACGTACTGACGATCAGGGCGGCAGCGGTGTAGGGCAAGATCAGCCCAAGCCAGGTATCCAATAGTTGGAGACGGTCGGTGAGTTCGTAGACGGCAAAGAGACTGGTGATCGAGGTTGGCAAAAAGAGCGAGATGACCAGCCCCCAGAAGATCTGGTCGCGGCCGGGAAAGTCCAGGCGGGCGAAGGCGTAGCCAGCGAGCGAGGAAATGATTCCGGCCAGGACGACCGAGACCGAGGTAACGACCAGGCTATTCTCGTAGTAGAGCGGCAGCTTCGGCACCTGGGTCAGCACGAACACATAACTGGTCAGGGTGGGCTCAGTTGGAAAGAGCGTCGTGGGAACCCGGTACAGCTCCGGGATCGACTTGAACGATGAGGCGATGACCCAGATCAGCGGGAGTAAGATCACCGCAACAAATAGGAGCAACAGTGCGTGGCGCGCGAGCGGGCCAGCGTAGCGGAGGCCCTGGCGAAAGAGACGACCGTGGTTTGACTGCCCCATGGCCAAAGTTCGCGATGACATCCTCATCCTCCTCGGTCCTCGCCTGCTCAGGCCCGGTCGTGCCGGAAGAATCGATACTGGAAATACACAAACACGCTCATGATGAGGGCGCCGAGGTACCCAATCGCGGAGGCGTACCCCATACGGAGGTTCCCTTCGAGGAATGCCTGATCGTAGGCGTACCATCCCCAGGTCCAGGTCGACTCGCCGACCCCCGGTGCGATCAGCATCGGCTCGACGACGGCAAATACGCTCATTTTCAGAACCATCATGACCAGGAAGATGGGCTTGAGGAGAGGTAGGGTGATGTGCCAGGTCAACTGAAGCTCGGAAGCACCGTCGATTCGCGCCGCCTCGTAGAGTTCGCGGTTGATGCTTCCCAGGCCGACCAGCAGGAGCAGAACGTTATAGCCCAGAAAGCGCCAGACTTCCATGAAAGCAACCGACGGGAGCGCGAGGTCCGGGCTGCCCAGCCATTGTGGGCGGATCGTCAGCAGGTGCAGGGTGTCGACCAGGACGTAGTTGACCAACCCGAATGACGGAATGTACATCCACTTCCAGAGGACGTAGACAACCGCACCGGGCATGATGACCGGCAAGTAATAGATGGTTCGGTAGGCACCCGCCAGGAAGTGGTGGGAAACCCGATCCAGGGCAAGCGCGATGATCAGGGCAAGAATCATCGCGAGTGGGACGTAGATGACCATGTACTCGATGCCCAGAAGTAGGCCGTGCTGGACGTATGGACTCTGGACTGCCTCCTGATAGTTGGCGAGGCCAATGAAATGCGTCCCTTGAGGGTGGAGGTACTTGAAGTCGGTGAAGCTCATCGTGAACGAGCGGATGATCGGGTATACGTGATAGGCGACGAACATCGCCAGCAGCGGAGCGATGAAGGCGTAGCCGACAAGGTGCTCGCCTCGGATCCGAACTCTGCGCCTCACCAGCGTGCGCTGGTGGGTGCCTATTACGTTTGCCATCGGCTACACCCTCCTAGCACGACATTTTGCGCTACGTAATCGGGCTTGCGAGCTACTGCTTCTGCTTTGCAATCTCGTCGGCGGTTTGCTTCTTGATGGCCTGAATTGCCTGATCGGCCGACGAGGTTTTCCCCAGCAGATAGTTCTCCGTCTCTGTCTTCGTAAACGTCGCCTGGGTTGGGATCCAGAGGCTGTTCGGGATGCCCTGCGAGTGGGCCTGCATGTCCGAGGCGTCCCAGAACCCGGGATCGAGCTGTTTCCCCTTCAGGTCATTAAACTTCTGGAGCATCGAGATTCGGTTGGGTGGCGAGCCGTTCTGGACCCAGAGTGAATCGTAGAGCTCCTTCTGGTTCGAGAGCCAGAGCCAGAACTTCGCAGAATCCTCGACGTCACCGTAGTTCGCGAAGAGGTCTGCTCCTGAGGACCAGAAGATCGTTCCCTGCGCTTTGGCTGTTTTCGGCACGCGACCGATGCGTACGTCGCCGTTCAGCGCCTTCTTGACCCGCTGGGCCTGCAGAACGTAGATCAGCATCATCGCGACGTTGCCCGACTGGAAATAGTTCGTTGGGTCGGTACTCAGGGTATCGGTCGGCGCGTAGCTATACAGCTTTTTCATAACGTCCATCGCCTGGACGGCCTCGGGGATGTCCATGTTCGCGAGCCCCGCATTCGTATCGAAAGGCTCCGGAGTGAGGGTCTCCATCACTTCCCAGAGTCCATACCAGGCAGTGCTCCAGATCACGATTCCGTAGAACGGCTTTCCCGAGGTGGAGAGGTCCGCCTTCGCCTTTTCGCACAGCGCATAGACGCCATCCCAGGTATCCGGAGGCTGCTGATAGCCGAGCTTCTCGAGGATACTTGGTCGGTAGATCATCGCCATGGGGGAGACGCGGAATGGGAACTCATACATCTTGCCCTTATAGGTAACCTCGGCAATGCTCGTCGGGAGGAGATCCTTCTTATCAGCCTCGGTCAGATACGCGTCGAACGAAGCGAGCGCGTTGGCGGCGACGAGCGGGGCGGTGTTCAAGAACGCGGTGTGACCTTCCCAGCCGCCCCAGGTGCTCTTCTTTTGATTTGCTTCGAGGAGAATCTTCTGCTGGAGGTCAGATGGCGCGGTCGATGTCGTCACCTTCACGCCGGTCGCTTTCGCGTAACTATCGATCAGCTTATTAATGATTGGATTCTGGTCGAGGATCCAGCCCGACCAGACGAGATTAATCGTCTTGGCCGAGCCGTTCGTCTGCGCGGGAGCTTGAGCCGGTGCCGCAGTCCCGCTTGCTGTGGATGCCGTCGGTGCGGGCGGCGGCGCGGACTGGGAACACGCGATAAGTCCGGCCATAGCCCCCAGAGCCACCGTCGCGCCAATAGTCTGCCCCAGGAAACTCCGACGACTGAATCGATTGACCTGCGTTCGCGTCATTTTGCCGACCCTCCTCACTTGCGCCCACGCTCTCCACTTCGGGAATGCGCGTTAAGAACTCTGAATCTCTTCCACTACATCGTCCCGACCAAACCATTCGAATTGAGCGATATTCAAACCAGGATTCTGATCCAAAGCACCAATTGGCGGAACAAGCGCGCCGGGCCTCCGCTGCTCGATATCGGTTCCGTATCGAACCCGGTAACCGCACGTCTCGCGGATCATCAAGTTCACAGGTAGTGTTTCGGATCGCTTGCTCACATCCTCGCCATGGACCAATCGAAACAGCCAATCCGTCGCAACCATTGCCGCCCGATACATCCAGGTCTGAATGGTCGTGATGCCTGGGGAGAAGCATGCCAGTTGATCGAGACCGTCCGCTCCCGCAACTGCGAGTTGGTCCGGAATCACGAGCCCTAGCTCTTGCGCGGCCCTGACCGCCCCGATTGCCATCAAGTCGTTAGCCGCAAAGATGGCCGTCGGTCGCGGCGACCGTTGCAGAAGACGCCGGGCGGCTATGCAACCACTTTCGTAGAAGAGGTCACCGTGATCGACCACGGCTGTAAGGCCAAACGCGGCCATGGCTTCCCGGTAGCCGGCCAGTCTTTCCTGGCTGTCGTAGAAGTTGTCTGGTCCCGCGATGAAGGCGATTTGTTGATGTCCGAGGTCGACGAGGTGTTCCACCATCACCCGGGCGCCTCCCCGGTTGTCGACGAGGACGCGGGGATGAACGTCACCATCGGGCCCCGTGTTGAGCGCAACCACAGGACAGTTCAAAGAAAGCAACTCGGGTTGCACGGGGGTACCCCACCAGATGAAGCCATCGACCGCCGCGCTGCGAGCGAGGCGAAGATAGGCTCGCGTCTGCAAGAAGTGCTGATCGGCCATCTGGATGAGCAAACGGTAATTGTGATGGCGTGTGACGCGATAAATCCCACTGAGGACTTCCGAGATTTTGAGATGGGAAAGGCGATGGTAGAAGTGCGCGTCGTCTTCGACGACCGGAACGATCAGGGCAATCGTCTCGGTCTGGTGCATCCCCAGCGCCCGGGCGGCGGCGTTGGGTTGGTACTGAAGTTCCGCCGCAGCCTCGCGCACACGCACGACGGTGTCCTCGCTAATGGGGAGGCCAGTGGGGTTGCCGTTGAGGACACGCGATGCCGTTGCCGCCGATACGCCCGCGTGCGCCGCAACATCACGCAGTCGGCTGCGCTTCGTGGTACGTGGAGGTACACCGTTAGCAGGATTTACCATTGCTCACAGAAACCTTTTGACGGCAACCGCTCTCAGAGGCTAATTTAGCGATTCTGGATACATGTGTCAAGAAGGTTAGAAATAGTAGGTGGTATTGATGTGTATGCAATCGGTGTGTACGACAATTGACGCGTATATGTCTCCGTGATACATTGGCCACTGAGAACGGTTACCGTCAAAAGGTTTCTTCCTGATGCAGGACGAGGACAACAGCCGAAAGGCGACGGGGCGATCTCGAAGCCAATTGAAGGACGTTGCCGCGCGAGCCAGTGTCGCGATGGCAGTGGTCTCGCGTGTCCTAAGCGGAAATTCGATGGGACATCCCGTCTGGGGCGCCAGTCCGGCGCGGGATGTCCGGAAGAATTCCGACCTCGCCGCATGCCTCCGCTCGTACCCGCGTTCCTCCCAGGCAGCTCTCACAGATCCAGCCAAACAGATTTTCCCCAGGTCACCACGTTCCGAGAACGTACGTCCGATTCGACACTCGGCGGCTGGGGTTTGGCCGCTCTAAATGGAGGCAGATATGGTCGAAACGGGAGAGACAGCGCCGGACTTCTCGCTGGCGGATTCATCCGGTCAGGTTCACCACCTTGGGACTGCGTTGTCCGATGGTCCGGTGGTATTGGCGTTTCTGAAAGCTGACTGTGCCACCTGTCAGTTAACGTTTCCGTATCTCGAACGTCTCCACCAGACGTTTCGCAGCGAGCACTGGCAGATCTGGGGAATCTGCCAGCATCCGTCGCGCGCGGCCGATTGGTTTGCCCAACGGACCGGCGTGACCTTTCCCTTGCTGATCGACACTACGGAACTGTCGGTCTCCCACGCTTTTGATCCGCCGGCGACGCCGACGATTTTTCTGATCGACGAGAAAGGGACCATCCAGGATGTCTCTTGGGGATTCCAGAAGGACAAACTGAATATCCTTGCCAATCAAGTTGCCGCGTGGTTGGGCAAGGAAGCCATGACCCTCGCGCCGGGGGGTGACGGTAATCCCTCCTTCCGCCCGGGCTGAACGTCGCGCCATAAGGGCTAGGTAAGCCCGGCGGACCTGCGAAGAGGCTATGGAGGTAATAGGTGAGTAGCATTCGTGTCGCGCACTTTTTGAATCAATTCTTCGCCGGTATTGGTGGCGAAGAGAAGGCGAATATCCCGGTCCGGGTGGAGAATCAGCCGATTGGCCCGGGTCGGCTCCTGGAGAAACAACTGGAGGGCCAGGGGCACATTGTCACAACCCTCATCTGCGGGGACAACTACCTCAACGAGCAGCGAGAAGACGCTCTCGCGGAAATCCGGAGAGCTTTGACCGCGAATCGGCCAGACGTCGTCGCCGCCGGGCCGGCCTTCGACGCCGGGCGCTACGGCCTGGCCTGCGGAGAGATTTGCCGTCTCGCGGGCGAGCTGGGAATTCCCGCGGTGACCGCGATGCACCCCGAGAACCCGGGCGTGCTGACGTTTCACCGCAACGTCGTCATTATGCCCACCGGGGCGAGCGCCGCCGAGATGGCGTCGGCACTCGACGCGCTGCGTCGGATTGCCCTGAAGTTAGGGAGCGGCGAAGAACTGGGACCAGCCGACGAGGAAGGTTACCTTCCCCGGGGATTCCGTCGTCCGGGGCTGCGGGAGAAGCCCGCCGCCGAACGGGCGATTGAGATGCTGATTGCTAAGACGACCGGTCACCCATTTGCCACTGAATTGCCGGTAGAGCTTCCCGAGATTGTCACGGCGGCTCCAGCGATTCGGAACCTGCGGGGCGCGCGCCTGGCTCTGATTACGACGGGAGGGTTAGTCCCGAAAGGTAACCCGGATCGTTTGGTGCGCGGCAATTCGAAAGTGTGGCTCAAGTACTCGATCGCCGCGCTCGACGCGCTCAGCGCCGACGATTGGGAGTGCGTCCACCGCGGCTTCTATACCAATATCGTCAACGAGAACCCGAATTACATTCTTCCGCTCGATATCGCGCGCGAACTCCAGCGCGAAGAGGTCTTCGCCGACCTTTACCCCTATTTCTTCTCGACGAGCGGCGTGGGCACGGCGGTCGCCGACGCCCGTCGGATGGGGCAGGAGATGGCCGCGGAGCTCCGGGGCTCCGAAGTTGATGCGGCCTTGCTGGTTGCCACCTGAGGGACCTGCAATCGTTGCGGTGCAACGATCGCCAAGGAAATCGAGCGCGCGGGAATTCCGGTTGCCCAGATTTCCGCCCTCTACCGCCTCGCCCTGACTACCGGCGCCCCGCGAGTCATCCGTGGCGCGCGAATCGAACACGTCTGCGGCAATCCGGCTCTCGGACCGGAGAAGGACCACGCCTATGGCCGTCGCGTGGTTCTCACCGCCCTTCACGCGCTCCAGGTAAATGTTTCGAGCCCGACCCTTTTTGATCCCGAACAGGTCTCGGTTTAACGGAAAGGAGACGATGGTGAACCTGGAAATGGACACTTTCCCGGTGCACGAGGTCCGATTCGGGGCCCGTACCGCCTACCAGGACGGTCTCCTGGAAGTAAATCGCGACGAGATCTTGGATCTGGTCCGTAAGGACGGACGCTTACGCGAGGTGGATCTCGAGATCGTTCGGCCGGGTGACTCCGTGCGAATCACCCGGTATCGTGACGTCATCGAACCCCGTATCAAGGTGGAAGGGCCCGGGGTCGCCTACCCCGGGGTCTGCGGACGTCCGACCACGACCGTTGGGCGCGGCCGAACCAACCGTCTCCGCGGCGTGGGCGTCGTCGAGGTCGCGGACGTACAAATGTACATTGGTAACGACGGCTGGATCGACACGGGTTTCATCGACATGGCGGAACCCGCCAGCACCGCAAGCCCCATCTCCCGCTTGATCAATCTGTGCCTGACGATGGACGTCGACCGCAATCTGCACATCGAAGACCAAAACGACGCCCTGCACCATGCGGCCCTGTTCGTTCAAGAACGGTTGGCGGCGACGACGATCGATCTGTCCCCGCCGGAGCGGGAGGTATTCTCGGACGATAAAGAAGTCGACCCGTCGCTTCCCCGGGTGGTTTACATCATGGGCCTGCGTTCGCCTCAGCACTACTCCAACTCGCTCAATGCCTTCTGGACCGGCATCTACGGGCTGACGCGTCTTACCCCGCCGTGGCTGCTGCACCCCAACGAAATCCTCGACAGCGCGATCAGCGTGCGGACCTCCTGGGAACACGCCAACAACCCAATCGTCTGGAGAATGGCGCGCCGGCACGGCAAGGATCTCAACTTTCTCGGCGTCATTGCGATGCGCACGCGCTGGAGCGCGCAGAACGAGAAGGACTTGACGTCCCTGCAAGCCGCCAAACTCGCGGCCATGCTCCACGCCCACGGTGCCCTGATCACCTACGACGCCGGCGGCAACGATTTTATGGAGGTCATCCGAACCGTCCAGGAGTGCGAGCACCTCGGGGTGAAAACCGTCTTCGTCACCTTCGAAGAACCGCCGTCGACTGGGGGCCCCGCCCTTCTCGAACCCCTTCCCGAGGCGGACGCCATCGTGAGCACCGGTATCGGCCGTTCTGGACCGGAGCGGGAGCCTTTGCCCGCGGTCTCCCGAGTTATCGGTCCGTTGGAGATTGTTGCCGACGGTGGCACCCGGCAGGGTACCTTGCGCGTGGATGGCCCTCTTCCGGGGGCACGTCACGGTGACCCCTACGGGTTTGGGCGCCAGAGTTGTTTTCAGTACTAGGGTCACCGTGGATTCTTGCGGTGAAAGGTTGCAGCTGTAGGATGCAAATGGGAAAGGAGAGCAAGATATGGGACACAGGGTCAAGTTGTCGTCGATGATCTCACGTCGGACGGCGCTAGTTGCCCTGGCCGGCATACCGGTCTCGGCAGTCCTCATCGCGTGTGGTGCGGGCGCCACCGCCCAGCCGACCGCGGTTCCAGCGCCGGGCGCTACGCCTTCGGGCTCTGCTGCGCCCGCCCAGTCCACGACAGCGCCGGCTGCCCAAGCGACGTCCGCGCCTGCCCCGACGGCGGCTGCGAACGCAAGCGCGGGACAGCCGGTTAATATGACTTTCTGGACCCACCAGTACAAGCCGCTCAACGATCTGATCGCGACTTTCATCACTGGCTTCGAAAAAGAGCATCCGAACGTCAAGATTACCTATACCTACGAAGTCGACAAAGACTACGAAAGCAAGATGATGGCAACCCTCCAAGCCGGTGGTGGTCCGGACGCGTTGCTGGTTTTCCCGGCGGCCGGCTACTCCTTACCGGCGAAGGGGGTTCTGGTCCCGGTGGATTACTCGCCCTGGGGCGGGCAAGATAAGTGGGCGGCGCTCTGGGTTCCCGAGATCCGCAAACAAGTGCAAGTGAACGGAAAGGACTACTACGGCCTGATCACGACCGACCCCGGCTCCACCATCATCGTCAACACCGAGCTGGCCGACGCGCAGAAACTCGACTGGCAAGGGGCCCAGAAGGAACCGATCACCTGGGATGACGTTTCGACCTGGGCCCGGACGCTCACCAAGACGCAGAATGGCCGGATCGTGCGCGACGGCTATATGATCACGAACTCGTACGGTTCGGCGCGTCTATTCCAGATGTTCCAGCCGCAGTTCGTCCAAAGTGGTGGCCAGTTGACTAACCAGGATGGCTCGAAATGCACGATCAATTCCGACGCCGGGGTCACGACGCTCCAGTGGCACGACGACATGGTCAATAAGTGGAAAGCCAGCCTCATCCGCCGCGAGACTCTCTCACCGTCCGGCGAGCTACCGCACCAGAATACCGCCATGGGCCTGCTCGGATTCTGGGTCTACCCGACGTTTTACACCGACAACAAAGAACTTGCTCCGCATCTCAACGCGATTATCCTGCCCCAGGTGAAGAACGGCACGCCGTTCTACTTCGGCGGCTCCACGCCCAGTGGCTATGGCGTACCGAAGTTCTCGAAGATTCAGTCGTGGGGCTGGCAGTTCATTTCCTACCTGACCCAGTTCACCAATGACTGGCTCGCAAAGACCGGGACTGCTCTCGCGGTCAACAGGTGGGCGAGCTTGCCGGCGATGGACAAGATCCAGGACGCACCAGTCTGGAAGTACGTCGGTGCGCGGGCCAAGGGCATCTACTACCCCACAAACCTGTTGCTGCATCTTTCCGAAGTCGAGGATTCCTTCCAGCGCGCCTGGGAGCGAACCGTCCTCAACCACGTCCCGGCGAAACAGTCCCTCGACCAAATGGCCAAAGAGGTTGACGGTTACCTGCAAGAGAAATCCTAGCGAGCCTGACCAGGCGGCTGGCGGCCGCCCGGTCAACAAACGCACGGTGAGGTCGCCAAGCATGGCTAGCGTTGCTGTGGGAAAGCCACGATTGCACCTGTCGATGACGAACCGGTTGCGCCTGACGGGATTTCTCTTCACCCTGCCGGCCCTCGTCTTCTTTCTGACCTTTCGTCTCTACCCGATGCTCCGAGCGTTCCAGATTAGTTTCATGCGTTTTGACTTCCTCTCCCCGGGGCAATACGTCGGGTTGGACAACTACACCCAACTGCTCCAGGACCAGCGCGTCCAGGCATCCTTCATCGCAACCGGCGAGTACCTCGTCATGCACGCGGTTCCGATGTGGATCTGCTCGTTCATCGTCGCGCTCTTGCTGGTGAATCCGCTCCGTCGCCGCGGGCTCTACCTGGGTGTTCTGTACTTGCCCAATGTCGTGACAACGGTCGTCGCGGCGATCATCTGGGAGCTTCTCTATCAGCCGAACGGCCTGATGGATCAGCTCACCTACTGGCTCAATCCCCAGGGGATCAACTGGCTCGAAGACTTTACCTGGGCCATGCCAGCGGTAGTGCTGACGTCATTCTGGCGCTCCCTGGGCTTTTACACGATCATCGTCCTGGCCGGCCTGCTGGCGATTCCCCAGGAGTACTACGATGCCGCGTCTATTGACGGTGCGACGTCATGGCAACGCTTCTGGAGCGTAACCTGGCCGCTCATGAAACCCCAAACGCTCCTCGTCGTGGTCATTTCGTTCATCGCGTCCCTTCAGGCATTTGACGCGTTCTTCGTCATGACCGACGGCGGGCCCGGTGATTCGACCCGCGTCCTCGCGATTCTCATTTACGATGAAGCGTTCCAGTACCTGCGCATGGGCCCGGCCGCGGCGCTCTCGATCATTCTCTTTCTCGCTTTGCTGATCCTGACCGTCGGCCAGTTGCAGCTCTTCCGCGGCGCGGTCGACGAAGTCGTCTAGGAGGGTGCCTTGGTGCAAGATCAAGCGACCAGACGGCTACCGGCACAGTCGAGCCAGCGAGCCCTGACCGGTTCAACCCTGCGGAAGCTGCGTCTGGGGGTGATTGAGGTCGTTCTCGTCGCTCTCTGTCTCGCCATGTTACTGCCGCTCGTGCTCACACTGGTCTACTCGGTGACCCCGGAGAGCGATATTTTCAACTGGCCGATCACCTGGATTCCTACTCACCCGAACTGGGCCAACTACGTCGAGCCTTTCGTCAAGGAGCATTTCCAACTCTATTTTCTCAATTCCATCGTCGTCGCAACCGCGCAGACCCTGGGAAGCCTGCTCTTCGCGTCGATGGCCGGTTACGGTCTGGCAAAATTCTCCTTTCCCGGGCGCACGCTCATCTTCGTCTTTATGCTCAGCACGCTGATGATGCCCGCCCAGGTCATCCTGGTCCCCCTCTACGTGCTGGTTCGTCAATTGGGCTGGGTGAACTCGTTCCAGGGCTTGATTGTCCCCGGCCTGGTTGATTCATTTGGCATCTTCCTAATGCGTCAGTTCGCGTTGAGCATACCGGACGAGTATCTCCAGGCCGCGCGGATCGACGGCGCCAGCGAGCTCACCATCTACCGGGCAATTGTGCTGCCCATGCTGCTCCCGGCCATTTCGGCGTTGTGTATCTTCACGTTTACGGGCAGTTGGAACCAATTCCTCTGGCCGCTCGTCGTGGTCGACAAGTTCAACCTCTGGACCGTTCCATTGGGCATGACTCAGTACATGGACGCGATGGTCGCGCCGCGCTGGGGTGAGCTGATGGCCACGTCCATTATTGCTTTGGTGCCGATCCTCGTCGTCTTTCTCGCTGCGGAGAAGCAATTCGTCCAGGGTGCCGCGATCAGTGGGCTCAAGGGATAGTTACACCGGAGGAGGAAAGGATGATCGAGCAAAAGGGGCCGATTCGGGTCGTGCACTACCTCAACCAGTTTTTCGCCGGGCTCGGGGGCGAGGAGAAGGCGAACCTGTCGGTCGAGGTGCGATCGGATGCGCTTGGCCCGGGGCGGCTGCTCAACCAGCTCCTGGGGACGACGGGCCGGGTCGTCGCAACGATCGTTGGGGGAGACAATTATGTCGGCGAGCGCTCCGACGACGCGGCACGCACGATCGAAGACGCACTGCGCAGCCTCCAGCCCGACCTGCTGATTGCCGGTCCGGCCTTCGACGCCGGCCGATACGGTGTCGCGTGCGCTCTGGCAACGCGCATCGCCGGCGACCTTGGTATCCTGGCTGTCACCGGCATGCATCCCGAGAACCCCGGCGTCACGCTTCCCCACGGCGACGCCCCGATTGTGCCGACCGGCGCCAGTGCCGCCGAGATGCGCTCGGCCCTGGAGGCTATGGCACGCATCGGAGGCAAAATCGCTCGGGGCGAAGAACTCGGACCGGCAGCCGCGGAGGGCTATCTTCCGCGCGGCCGACGACGCCCAGGTCTGCGAAAGGAGCCGGGGCACCGGCGTGCGATCAGCATGCTTGAAGACCGCCTGGCGGGAAGGGCGTTCCTGACAGAGTTACCCGTCCGACCAATCGAGCAGATCGTTCCGGCCGCGCCGATTGCTGCCCTGGGACGTGCAACGGTTGCCCTGGTCACCACCGGTGGACTGGTACCCAAAGGGAACCCGGATCGGCTCGTCGCCGCCGGTGCGACCGAATACCTGCGTTACAACGTTGCCGGACTCGACGCGCTGAGCGCAGCGGACTGGGATTGCGTTCATCGGGGGTTTTACACCGCGATCGTCAAACAGAATCCGAACTACATCTTGCCACTCGACATCGTCAACGACTTACACCGTACCGGCGAGATTGGCGGAGTGTATCCCTGGATCTTCACAACGAGCGGCGTGGGCACGGCAGACCGCGAGTCGCGACGGATGGGGCAGGCAATCGGACAGGAGTTGCGCAACACGAGGGTTGACGGCGTCTTGCTCGTCGCCACCTGAGGGACTTGTAATCGTTGCGGTGCAACGATCGCGAATGAAATCGAGAAGGCCGGCGTGCCGATCGCGATGATTTCGGCTCTCTACTCGGTGCCGGTTAGTCTGGGGGTGAACCGAGTCATAAAGGGGGCCCGCATCGAACACGTTTGCGGCAATCCAGCTCTTGGCTCCGAGCGCGACCGGGCCTATCGCCTTCAGGTTGTGCGAACGGCCCTCCAGTCACTCACACGGGCTATTTCCACTCCGCTGCTCCTCGATCCGACCCAAGAGGCAACGTAGAGCATGCGGACGGCGGAAGAAACCGAAGGGCTGTCCAACAGTATAGGAGGAACAATGCGACTGGAAGTTGGTACATTCCCCGTCCGGGATGTGGTCTTTGGCTCCCGAACCCGGTGGGACGACGGTATCCTGACGATCGATCGCGGACCGGTCCTTGATCGGATTCGCCGCGACAATCGCATTCTTGATGTCGATCTGGTTTTGGCGCGTCCGGGCGAGTCGCTGCGGATCGTCAACGTCCGTGATGTGATCGAGCCTCGGGTGAAAGTTCGGGGACCCGGCGTCACCTATCCGGGGATTTGCGGCCGTTCGATCGAGACCGCGGGCAGCGGAGTCACCCACCGCCTCTCGGGGGTTGCGATCGTCGAGTCGGCGAACGTCGTCTTCTACGACGGCAACGATGGCTGGCTCGACCGATTCATCGACCTGGCCGGTCCCGGCGCCGAAGCGGCGCCCTGTGGCTCGCTTCTCAACCTCTGCCTGGTTCTCAAGGTGACCGACGAAATCTCGTTGGAAGAGCGCAACCACGCCGCGCACGGCGCGGCGCTCGACCTTTCCGATACGTTGGCTCGGGTAACCACCGACCTGACCCCGCCGTCGAAGGAAGTATTCGAGCTGGCGCCATGCGATTCCTCGTTACCGAAAGTCGTCTATATCACCTGCCTGCGCTCTCCCCAGCACTACTCCGGTTCGTTGACGGCGTCCTGGATGAGCGTCTACGGCCTTACGCGCCTGACGCCTCCCTGGCATTTGCACCCAAATGAATTGCTCGATGGCGCAATCAGTGGACCCGCGTCGTCCCATTCCGCGACAACCTCCTGGACGATGGTGAACAATCCAATTGTTCTCGACCTCTATGGCGATCACGGTCGGCAGATCAACTTCGCCGGCTGTATCGCGATACGAACACGCTGGAGCGAGCAATCGGAGAAAGAGTTGACGGCATTACAGGCCGCGAAGCTGGCCCAACTCTTGGGCGCAAGCGGCGCGGTCATCACCTATGACGCCGGTGGTAACGACTTCATCGAGGTCATTCACACGGTTCGCGCTTGCGAACGGCTTGGCATCAAGACGGTGTTGCTGACAACCGAGACCCCACCGGAGGCGGAAGGGCCGCCGCTGCTTGAGCCGCTCGCGGAAGCAGTGGCGATCGTCAGCACGGGAATCGGACGCCCGTCGCTTGAGAGGCTCGCACTTCCGTCGCCAGCACGCGTCCTCGGTGGATCCGAATTGATGGCGACGGCAAGCAAGCCCTGGGAGCGCATCCCATCAAACGCGCCAATGGACTTTCATCGCTGGTCGGACCATTACGGCTTGGGGTGTGAAAGCGCGTTTGAATATTGATCGTGACGACCCGCATCTCTTCATAAGACAGTTTCCACCGGCTGATTGGAATCAGACTGTTTCTAAACTCCTACGACCTGCCGACGTTCGGGATTTGGGTAGTCAACGCGCGGAATTTCTCGGTAGTCTTGACGTGCAATTGCTGGCGATTCTGACTTTCGATCAGAGGTTTTCTCTTGCGTCCCGTTATCCCATTAGGTTACAGCGGAACTCGGGCGGACTGTAGCTCTGAGTGAGGCGAGGTCTGTGCGCCCGCGCTCATTAAACCAAAGGAACGCACAGGGAGTTTCGCACAAACCGTCGATCGACCGTCGTGCATATAGTAGCCTCAAGCGGGTGGCGATCACGGGGAAAGGTGGTACCGCCTGAGCCCAGATCAGGCGACCGGACCCTACGAGAGGTCTTTGGCCGAGGCGGTCCTCACGAAAACCGCGAGCGGACCAAAGGGCAGATCACTGTATCCCCCACCCCTTCACTACTTCGATTTGCTGACACTTTCTATTAGACTTATGCCGGCAGCGGAGGAACAAAGCATCACGGGCATTTGGAAAAAGAACAAAAGTTCTTGATTGGTGATCAGGGAAGCAACTCGATCCCTCACCGGCTTGCTGGCTTACGTGACGAACTCATCTACGAGTCCGAGCGCGATCCCTCTGCCGATTCCCTGATCGCCGCCAATGACCAGGGCCGTCCTGTTCGCGATCCACGTCTTGTCCTCCTACTCCCTAACCACGACAACCTGTGCGTCGGTCGATGCGTGGAGGGTACGGGAGGCTCCTGTCCGAAGCAACGCGACGTCATTCGTCGAAAGCTCGACCTCGACACCGTCCACACAGATGCTGATCCGTCCGTAGATAACCGCCCAATGCTCGTTCTGGGCCAGACGCCTCTCGTCGAGTTCGGAGCCTCGGCCGAGCTCAACCGTGCGCATTTCTGAGAACGGGCAGCGCCTGCCACGATCCTTGAAAGGTCCCACGTTCTCGCTGCCGGACACGACGAAACCGGGAACAACAAATTCCGGCAGTCCGGATTCTTCGACTAGAATGTGCCCCGCACGCTTCCGCCGCTCAAGTCGCGTCACGATCGGAACGTTCGCGAAGTCAGTGAACATTTGTAAGCGATGAACGACGCCCATCGGCGTGTAGACGAATGTATTCGGCGTTACCGCATAGTTCGTTCCATCGAGCCAGACCTCGCTGCGGCCGGACGTAAAGTGCCAGACTTCGTCATTGTCGTGGTAGTGCGGTTCGACTCCTGCTCCCCTCTTCTGATCCGGCATCGGCTTCATAAAGCTGATTCGAGTCCAGGACGGATAATTCCCTTGTCCCCAGTAGTCCGAGTTGGCATTCGCCGACAAAAACGTGAACCGCTCACTACTCATGATCACCGCTGGCTTCCTCCTTCAATGTCTCGGCTCGCCATCCGATTTCATCGTTAAGAGACCGAACCTGAGTGTCGAGATGGGGATGGCCCTTCTTAAGCCACAGTACGCCAAGCAGTTATGCCTGCAGTGAGAAGAAATCATCTCATTGGCCAACGCACTATTTTCTTACGCCTCGTGGCTTCTCCTGGTGCGTCGAACAGAAGTCGGATTAATGACTACAGCGTGACTATACCTTGACACTTCCCGCATTGCGTCACTTGGACTCCGACCTGTTCAATTGAAGGCGTCATCAAACAGACTGCTATGCTATGCGGAGGAACATCCTGCAGTGTTGACAGCCGAGCAGAAGTGCTTCTACGACACCTTTGGCTTCCTGGTTTTTCGGCGGTGTTTCTCGTCTGACGAGACCGCGGAGATCATCCGTCTCTTTGATGGGGTGATCGAAGAAGCCCGACATGGCAAGCCTTTTACCGGTGAGAGGCGCCAGATTGTCCTGGGCTTCGTCGAGCAACGGCCGGGCCTGGCCCGGTTAGTTGAGGATGATCGGATTTATGCCGTCATCAAAGAGCTTCTTGGGCCAGATTTCGTCTGGATCACCTCGGATGGCAACCTCTACGTGGGTAACACCGAGTGGCACCCGGATGCCGGTCGTCCGACTTATCACCTGATTAAGGTTGCCTTCTACCTAGACCCGGTCCGTGAGGAGTCCGGCTGCTTGCGGGTCATTCCAGGCTCTCACCGTGAGCCGTTCCACAGCGCGCTTAAGCCCCTCCTGAAGCATCGGGCGGACCCACCAGAGTACCCGTTCGGCATTCCCGGCGAACAAATCCCGGCCTTTCCCCTGGTGTCCGATCCGGGCGACATTGTCCTCTTCAACCAAGCGCTCTTCCACGCCTCATTCGGCGGAAGCAACCACCGCCGCATGTTCACTCTGAACTTCGCCGCCCGTCCGACGACTGACGAAGACGTCGCTCTGCACCGGCGGCTATACGACGGACATCTTCGCCACCAACTCAACAACCCCGACGGTGTGAAGGATCACGTCTACGAGCCGTTGTTCCTTGATGGTAGTGGTGGCCCCCGTCGCCGAGCCATGGTCCAACAACTCCTTGAGTGGGGATTCAAGTGAGCTCGTAATGACATCCCATGGTTATGGCTCGTATGTTCACAGCTTTCATCCGCGCAACCCGTGCGGCCATTCAAACGATCCTTCCCCGTGGATAATGTCGGTATTGGCGCTTGGACAGACCGTAGTTCGTGAACGTTACGACGAGTTCGGCTTCGCGCGCTATTGCGGATTTGGTGTGTAGGTTGGTATGCCGGCCAGCTGCCGGTACAGCACGAGCAGTCGACTGGCGCGTGTCGAGTTTGTCATGGTAATAGGGAGCCTTACGTCTTCGATCGCGAGGAGCAGGTGTCACATGAGTGTCGAAAATCTTCGGTCACTGTGGCGTGACGGTAAGCCCGTGCGTGGTGCGTGGCAGGCGACGGCCGATAGCTTCATCACCGAGATTCTTGCACATAGTGGATTCGACGTGCTCGTTCTCGATATGCAGCATGGTATGGCTGTCAGCCTAGAGTGCGCCGCACGGTGGCTTGAAGCGGTCGGAAATACCGATGTCGCTGCGCTCGTTCGGGTTCCCTGGAACGATCCGTTCCAGATTCAGTCCGTTCTCGATGCCGGCGCCGATGGCGTTATCGTCCCTCTGATCGGGTCAGTCGCTGATGCAATTCAAGCTGTTGGGGCCTGCCGTTACCCGCCCCTCGGCATGCGAAGCTGGGGACCGAATCGCGCCCATTTGCGGCATGGCCTGGACTACCAGACATGGGCCAACGAGCAAATCCTCTGCCTCGCCTTGATCGAGCACGTCAACGCGGTGAAACAGATCGACGAAATCGTCGGCGTTCCAGGCCTGGATGGGTTCTTCATCGGACCGAATGATCTGGGGTTGAGCCTGGGGCTCGCGCCTGGTCAGTTCGATGCGCGACACGCCGCGGCATGCCGTCGAGTGCTTGACGTTGGACGATCCCACGGGAAAGTCGTCGGTTACTACGGCGGAGGCGGTCCAGATGAGGCGCGGCTGCGTGTCACGGAGGGATTCAACTTCTGTCCAATCGTCCACGACGTAGGTCTGATCCAGGAGGGGGCAGCTCGCGCAATTCGCGACTTCGCCGCGAGCTGAGCCCCCCTCGCGGAGACTTGCTTGACTAACGAAGCCGGCTCTGAGCGCCCGTTGAGTGGTTCCACGACGCGGGCCCCACGGACAATCGTTATGTCCCTATGCCTCTTCCAAGCGATCAATGGAGCGACCTGGAGTTGCTATTTCGCGTACGCTGGAATCCTCTTTCGGCAGAAGTTCGACTTAGAGATCGCTCAGGTGGCGGTTCTGGTTAGCTCGTTCTTCCTAACCTACTGTGTGGTCCAGTTTGTCCTCAGTGTGCTTCTTGACATTGGAGTCCAACTCATCGGACTACGTCGGATGCTTCTGCGCTCGCCAGCCGCCTACATCCTTGGGTTGACCGTGCTAATTGGTGCCCCATCAGCGCCAATTGCAGTCGCCGCGGGCGGAATCGTCGGTTTAGGAGCGGCAAGCCAGCCGATTGTCTTGTCGATACTGTTTAAGGTGGTGCAAAGACAGCGTAGCGGTTTTTACGCGAGCATTCTGGGCCTATCGTATCTGCTGGGCCAAGTGAGTGCACTATCAATGGGCTGGTACATTGCAAGCCGTGAGACGGTGAACATTGCGTTCGCGATAATCTGCATCAGCTGGCTTCTGTTAGCTTGCTTTCTTGGTGCGACGGTCTGCATCCCGTCAGAACGAGGCTCGGCCGGTCTCGACATCGCTCCCTGGCACCAGCGGGTAAAGGATAGCCTCAGGCGCATGTGGGCACTCATGGTCAATCCAAAGACACGTGCACTCAAGGTTCTCATGCTGGTGGCGGGAGCCGCTCCGGCGCTGGCCGGCATCTACATCCCCCTCTACCTTTTGTCCGTCGTAGGTGATTCCACGCGAAGCGCCGGCTACATCGCGCTTTCGACCGTAATCGGTTATGTTATCGCGGGAGCGTCCACACCCGCATTAGGCGCATTCGCGGATCGGAAGCACAATCACCACCAACTGTTGCTGGGTATTCTGCTCTTCGTAGCGCTGACTGTAGTGGCAATCTCTCGACTGCATGATCCGGTGATGGTGAGCGGCCTGGCAGTCGTCTTTACAATCGGGGGACAATGGTTTTCCATGCTCCAGAATGCGATCCTCTTGCTTGAGGCATCATCCGATTCACCGAATACCTTTTTCGCTGTCCATCAATTGCCTTTCTATATCGGCACACCTCTCGCTCTTGCTCTGAACATCGGCATCATCACCTTTACTGGGTCCGTGCCCAACACACTGGTGTTCGTTGCTGGCCTCTTCGTCGCTGGGGCATTAATCTGGGGACAGCATGTGATTAAATCGCGCGCGTCGTTGCCATGATACGTGCGAAAGCTTCCGGTGACCGCGCTGGGCCAGAGCCCGCTGCTCAAAGGGTCCCGTACAGCTCGAACGATACTCCAACCTTTTCCGGTGTGATCGCAACGGTTCCTACTGCGGTCGACTGTGCCAACCGCGTGTACTGCCCCCGGTAATAGATCAGTGGCTGACCATCCCGCATGTCACCTGCCTGGACTTCGCCAATGAAGATATCGTGATCACCCCCCGGGACGATCTGAGTAAGCCGACAGTCGACGAATGCGAGCGCACCTGCGAGAATCGGCGCGCCAGTCTTGGCGAAGGTGAGCGGCAGATCCGAGAAGTCCTTTGGACCTCGTGAAGCAAATCGACGAGAAACCTCCTCGTGATCGACGGTCAGGACATTCACCGAAAAGCACTCACTGTACGTGAGACACTCGTGCATCCGACTGCGTCGATCTACTGCCACCAATATCAAGGTCGGGTCGAGCGACAATGACGTGACCGAGTTGGCTGTCATGCCCCAAATCTCGTCCTGCCACTTCGTCAGGATCACCGTAACACCGGTCGCGAAGCACCCCATAATCCGCCGATGACCTGATGGGTCAAACCCCACTTTCGGCCTCCTCACAAACCGTTCAAACCGTTGGCAAGACGGGAATGACCTCTCTGGCGAGTAGCTCCATCGATCGCATCCACTTTGCCTTATCATCCCAGTCATGGGCGATCATGAGCAGAGTGCCGAATCCGCCGGTGGCATCCCAGAGCGCCTGGAGCTGGCGGATGCAGGCGGACGGGTCGCCAATGATGCACAATTCCCGAAGAAGGTATTCCGGCGTCACTTCCTCATCAGCCATGTCGGGGTCGTGCTTGAGCACGTCCAGCATGCTTGATGCCTTGAGTAGATCGAGAAGATATCGGACCGAGCGGCTGAACGTGCCACCAAGCACATGGTCCCACGTATCCTGACTGGAGTCGCCGACAAATATGCTCCGGCAAACGCGCCAGATAGAGCGATCGGGCGTGTGACGGTCTGCCTCCGCAGCACCCGCACAGTACATCTGCCAATGTTCCGCAGCCGTTCCCACTGGCACCAGGCTTGTGCTCAGGGGAATGTATCCGCGCTGGCCGGCCAGGCGGGCAGCCAGCGACTTGCCCTTGATGATGCTCATTGCGAGCGGGGGGTGTGGCTGCTGATAGGGCTTGAGAAGCGTCCCCATGCCGATGCCAGGATCCAGACTCTGGAGTCTGACGTGCCAGAAACGTCCACGGAAATCAAACGGCGGGGCAGCCTGCCATAGTTTTAAAATCAGATCGATCCCTTCAATCGTCATCAGTCCCTGAGTCTTTCCGTCAGGCAGATCAAACAACTCCCAATCTGTCGGAATGCCGCCCTGCCCGAACCCACAATTCAGGCGGCCGTGGGAAAGGTGATCCAGCATTGCGAGCCGAACTGACAGGTTAACGGGATGGTGCTGGGGAATGATGGATACTCCGGTACCGAGACGGATTGTTTTCGTAAGTGGTAGGACGTGAGCGATAAACAGATCGTTCGCCGGAATCGGCTCCCAGGCTAGCGAGTGATGCTGGCCGATCCATGCCTCGGTGAATCCGAGGCGGTCCGCGAAGACGACCTGCTTGATATCCTCCTCGAAACACTGGGTACGCGGCTTTTCGGGCGGGTGCAACGGCATCATAAACATTCCAAGATTCATGGGAGTCCGTTCCTGCTTCCTCCTTCCCAGTTCAACGCGTGTCGCCTCTCAATTCATGGCCAAGGGGTGAACTGGCCGGGCTCGTTCCTGCGCGATGAGAGACCGACTACTGTTGTCAGTCACGACGAACGTCTGCTCGCGATGCACCGATCCAATGCCCGGTAGAAAGACCGCGGCTTCAAGATTGATCACCATATTAGCTTCGAGCGGCAGGTCCGAAGGCACGTCAACGCAGTCATCGCGGATGCGCAAGCCGGTGTCGGCAACGAGAATCGGGTAATCGCGAACTTCCAGGCCGAAACCGTGCCCGTGGGGTGATGAGGCGTGCACACCACGTGTGCTCAGGGCTTCCCGCATCGCGGCCTGAACGCTTGACGCAAGCACTCCGGGACGAATCGCCTCCGTCCCTGCGGCAAAGCATGCGTCCAAGGCCGAGTGTCGATCCTGGAGCGCTCCCGAAAGTGGTACCATCGCCAGCGTCGTGCCGCTATCCGAAAAGTAGTGCCGATAGATGCAGCCAAAATCCACGTAGAGGACGTCATCGGACGAGAGAATGTAGCTCGGCTCGGTTGCGATTCCCAAACCGTTGACGCCGAAAGCAAAGTGATCAAAATCTGCGCCTTGCTCCGCGACGTGTAGCCGGTAACGCGCGACGACGTCCGCAATCGGGTGACCCGCCCGTGCTAGAGCAAGACTCTCCATCGCCGCGTTTTCGCTAATCTCGGCTGCCCGCCTCAGACGCTCGATCTCTTCTCCGCTCTTGACCATCCGCACGAGGCGAATCAAGTTCGTGCAATCTTTGATCTGTGCCTGCGGGAGACCGGTGACCAGAGCGTCTCTTGCCGCCGCCGTCATCCCTTCGATCTCGACCCCGATAACTGCCTTTGTGAGACCGCGATCACGCAGTATGCTGAGAAGGGCATCACGTGGCCTCGCGCTTTGGCGTGGACGATGGAACAGTTCATGAAGTCGATGGCCGAAAGCCGAAAGCGTCTGAGACGGTAGCGGCCCTTCAAGTCCAGGATGGCCGAAGAGGTGGAGATCGCGCACCCAGAGTTCCGCAGCGTTCACCGCAAACGTGGGGCTGACGACGAAAGCGGGTTCGCCTTCACGCGGGAAAACCGCGTACATTTCCGCAATGCTCGATGAACCGCCGGGCTTGGTCATATATTCCTTGAACAGGGGATCAAGCCAACAGTAGTAGTCGGTAAAGTACGTAATATTGACCGGCGATGTTGCGATGAGCGCGTCAAGGCCGAAACGAGTCATGTAATCGATTGCTCGTGAACGGTTGAAGAGCATGGTGTCTTTCCCTCTGTCCCCTCACCGCCCGAAGTTAGCTGAGATCATTTAGCCGAGGAAGCACCTCATTGGCAAGCAGGGTCATCGAACGGACTCCCTTCTCCCATGGAATCCACTCGTGGCCAATAACCAATAGCGTTCCGAACCCTCCCACGTCAGCGTAGAGCTTCCGCAGCTTTCCGGTGACTTCCTCTACGTCGCCAACAATCCAGATGTTCTCACACAGATAGTCCAACGTAACCGCTTCATCGGGCATCGACGGGTCGATTTTCGGCGCAATCAGGAGCTTCGATTTGCGAAGGAGTGGGAGCATGTACTCGCGCCAATCCCGACCGATCACGCCTTCGAGAACGTCACGGCGTGCCTGCTCGGACGTCTCTCCGACGTAGACATCCCGTGAGATACGCCAGGTCTGCCGATTCGTAACCCGCCCGGCCTTTTGGGCACTCTCGGCATAGGTTTGCCAGTGGGCGCGGAGCGTTGGGACGGTGACCATGTTGATGCTCATCGGAATCCACCCACGCTCTCCCGCTAGAGAGAGCATGTCCGAGCGTGGTCCGATCCCCGCGACGGCAATGGGTGGATGTGGCTGCTGGTATGGTCGAAGATGCAAACGGAGCCCGATATCAGGCTGAGGGCTGGGGACACGGAATCGCCAACGCTCATGTTCATACACCCGCGGCTCCGGTTCGTTCCACAGGGCGAGAACGGTATCGAGCACATCGCGCGTAAGTCGGCGTTGCTCGCCCTTTTCCAGATCAATGTTGAAGAGCTCGAAGTCGCCAGGGTAACCGCCGGACCCAATGCCCCAGTGGAGACGCCCCTTGGCCATTTGATCCAACTGTGCGATACGCTGCGCCAGCATCAGCGGCTGGTGGTTAGGAAGACACGAGACGCCCGGGCCCATCACGATCTTCGTGGTCCTGCCCAGAGATTGGGCAATCAGGAGGTCTGGACACGGTACGCTCTCCCATGCCGACGTAAAGTGTTCCCCGATCCATGCCTCGGTAAAGCCCAGGCCGTCCAATGCCACAATCTGCTCGAGGTCATGTTCCAGTGTGTGGGCCGCACTAGCCCCCGGTGGATGCAACGGCATTGTGAAGTAGCCGAGATTCATGTCCTACCTCGTTCCGATTGCTAAGCACAGCGATCCGCGCACGCAGATTGGCCTTTGGCAACATGAGTTGCCTGCCTGGTAAATCGGCAACCACGATCGTCGCAACCCACGCTGCTTGCTCGCTGTCTTGGTTACTACGTCGCTCGCAGTTCGCAAAGTATTGCAGCACCCCACGCTCCCTACCAGTCTTGGATAGCCAAAAGGTAGTCAGACTCTTCTCATCACGAAATCAGTTTTTCGTTTCGGTTCTCCACGACGGCGGTGTCCTCGCTACCAGAAGTGCGATGCCAGGATGATTAGCCACTGACTAGGTTCTGACTATCGAGTGTAGCCGTTCAATTCTCGCCCGCGCTACGCTTGCGGTAGGTTGAGAAAGACGACCAAACAATCGAACTCCGACTCCGAGACATGGTCACGTTCGTAATCGCGACCATTCGAGGAGGCGGACGCGCCACGGAGCATACTGCGGTTGAAGAACCTACGCGCAGGAAGGCGGGAGAGAAATGGCCACAAGTACTTTCGCGGTTACCGATGCCCAGCGCCGCCAGTACCAGGTCTTTGGGTACGTTGTTTTCGAGCAGCTCTTTACGCCAGAAGAAGTGGAGGACTATGGCCAGGCCCTTGAACGGGCGTTGCGACATCTCCGTGGCGGAGCCGTTTTTGACGGTGTGAAACGTCAGGAGGTGGCGCCGATCATCGAACAGGACCCGGACGTGTTTTATCCCTTGCTCGACGACGAGCGCCTCCTGGGCATCGTTGACGGCTTGCTGGGTGAGGACAGCCTCTATACCGGTGGCAACGATGGCAATCTCTACGTCGGCAACACCGCCTGGCACCCTGATGGCGGTGGCCTTTTTCCGTACGATAAGGTAAAGACGGCTTTCTACTGCGATCCGGTTTCCGAGGGGCGAGGCTGCTTGAGTGTCATCCCTGGCAGTCACCACCTTGACTTTTGCAGGGCCCTTACCGATGCGTTCAACCAAGGTATCTACGATCGAAACTCGCCGGACATTCCGGGGCGAATTCCACTCGCGTCAAAGCCCGGTGACGTCGTCGCGTTTCACCACGGCCTCTGGCACTCATCGTGGGGTGGCAGCAATCATCGGCGCATGTTCACGTTCAACTGGGTCGCCTATCCCAAACTGGCGTGGCAGGAAACCTGGCTCAAAGGCCACGTGAGAGCGATCGACCAACGGTACGGAAATCCGATGATCACCGATCGCCTCATGGAAACCGCGGGGCCACGACGCAAGCAAAAGATTGTAAAGGTGTACGAACTAGCCAGGTAGAAGATTGGCATCCCTTTGCGGCAACTGGTTGCACGGCGACGTGCGAGGCCACCATCATTTGTCCCTCGACCGCCCTGATGCTACATTGGCTCGACAGCGCGGTGGAGGCGCCAAACTCTCGAACGTGGGGGAACAGCCGAATTGCAACTCGAGAACAAAGTGGCGCTCATAACCGGGGCCGGCTCGGGCATCGGTGCGGGAACGGCGCGCGTCTTCGCGCGCGAGGGAGCTAAGGTGGCCGTGGTCGATGTTCGGCTCGCGACGGCGAGTCAGGTCGCGGCGGACATTCGCGAGGCCGGCGGGGTCGCCGAAGCGTTTGCCGCGGACGTCGCCGACGAGGAGCAGATCCGCACGGCGATGAAGCGAGCAGTTGAACGCTTCGGCGGATTGAACGTTGTCTACGCCAACGCCGGCATCAATGGGATGCTCGCGCCGATCGAGGAGATAACGCTCGACGAATGGCACGCGGCGATCGAGACAAACCTCACCGGTACCTTTCTTACAGTCAAGCATGCGATTTCCCATCTCCGTGAAGCCGGCGGAGGCTCGATTATCACGACGGCATCTTTGCACGGGACGGCGCTGTTCTCCCTGGCCGGCTACGGTGCTTACGGGGCGTCGAAGGCCGGTCAGGTGGGGTTCGTCAAAATGGCGGCAGCCGAACTCGCCCGCTGGAAGATCCGCGTGAACGCAATCCTCCCCGGCGGTGTCGAGACCAACATCCACCAGAGCACCTTCGCGCGCAACCTCGAACTGATTACCTGGGACATTAAGATGCCAGAGCCATTTCCACCGCTGACCGAGGGAAGGGCGACACCCGAGGAAATCGGCGCCGTGGCTCTCTTTCTGGCCTCGGATGCGAGCCGACATGTAACCGGAGCCACGATCTACTGCGACGCCGGGATCTCGCTGTATCGTTGACGGGTCATCAGCCCTGCGAGCAGGCGACCGATTGTCAGTAACCGGCCTGCTTGTCGCACACGTTCAGGAGCGGCTCGCCTGCCAGGTAGCGGCGGAGGTTCTCTTTGAGGATCTGCCGTCGGCCGGGGATGAGCTCCCGAATGGATGCAGAAGCGTGGGGAGTGATGATGAGGTTCCGAATATCCCAAAGAGGGCTCGTGGCGGGCAGCGGCTCCTCAGCGGTGACGTCGAGCCCGGCACCGGCGAGCGCCCCGGACCGAAGAGCGTCGGCGAGCGCGCTCTCGTCGACGATACCACCGCGCGAAACAACAATCAGGTATGCCGTCGGTCGGAGAAGGGCGAGCCGTCGTCGATCAATCAGCCCCCTCGTCTGCGGGGTCAGCGGCGCGGTAACGACGAACACATCGGAGAGGCGCAGCAGATCGTCCAGTCGATCCACCGGCCAGATCGCAGCGATTCCCAGCGGCGGTTCTACTGGACGAACGTCTACACCAAGGACCCTCATGCCAAAGCCCTGCGCACGGCGCGCAGTCGCCATACCGATGTCTCCGAGCGCCAGTATGCCCATCGTGCGCCCGGTCAGGTCGGTGAATCCTTCGATATATTTGTCGCCCTCCCAGCGATGCGCCTCCTGATCCTTGAGCAGTTCGGGCAGACGGTGGGTCAGGGCGAGGAGGCACATAAAGACGTGGTCGGCCATTGGGTTCACGTGCGGCCCGCGAGTATTGGTCAGAATAATATCACTCGCTATGAGATCCGGGATCTGCTCGATCCAGTCGATGCCAGTACCTGGATGTTGGATCCAGCGCAGGCGCCGAGCCGCCGTAATGACCTCACGCGACGGCTCGCCTGCGAAGACATCGGCATCGACGATCTCTTGCTTCTCCTCGTCCCTCGTGCGGGCCGGATGGATCTTGACACCCGGGAAGCTTTGTTGGAGATCCTGGAGGAAGTCGTCACTCACCAGGTACTGGCTCACCACCACTTTCACGCGAACACTACCTCTGAGCTATTTGATTCCACCTTACACCTCGGCAAGGTGGCTCTATTCGGCGCCAAGCGATCCAGCCTGATAGCATGCCTGATTCGAAGGGATGCCAAGATCGAGCAGGTATCGAGTAACTCCTCCGTGACTTACCCGATGACTAGGACGGCTACTTGAACCCTAGCTCGACCAGCTTCGCGACCATACCACGGATACGCGGACGATCGCTGCTGAGAAATCCGTCGTCGTAGACCCGCCCGGTGTCGGTATGCTGCATTTGCTGAACGTTCTTGAGGTTCCCTTGATAGGTCCTTTGCAGATAGTCGACCTGTTCGGGTGCTTCGGGTTTTGCGCCGAAGTTCAGAGTGAACATGCGCCGTCCAGACTGCCCACCAAAGGATGCATGCCAGGTATTCTGATTAAAGAGCACGACGTCACCAGGGTGAGATTCGAGTGGGAAGCAAGGGACGTCGCGCGGTTCGACACCGAATGGCGAGACCGAAGGATCCTTTCTCTGCTCAATCAGTGGCTTGAGATCCTCGTGCAGTGGGAGTTTGTGGGACCCCGGAATCACCCGGAGGCAGCCGGAATCCTTTGCAACTGGGTCGAGGTAAAAGGCAACCTTGATCCGACCGTAGCCGAGCATCGAGCCGTCTGGATGCCAGCCGGTGTCGCCAACGTAGAGATTGCTATCCGAGCCAATCCAAACGAAACCTGGTCCAAGCAGTTGCTCAATCGCATCATAGATACGGCTGTCCTCCACCAACCAGGGCATCCGCCGCTCGATGACCGCGAAGACGCCCTGCCGCTTCTCTCCACTGAACGCCTTCCCCTGGCGGTCCAAGGCTAACGCTTGATCGAACTCCTGAGTAATCGACGCAATCTCATCCGACGTGAAAGCCTGTCGCAAGACGATGAAGCCAAACGTTTCAAAATACGCTTGCTGGGCTAGGGTGAGCATGTGATTCCTCCTTGATTGTCAATTCTTAGACGAACCTGAATCCGACATGGAATGACCACCGCTTAGTCATGCGAACACTGACTAACCTTTCAGTCCACTGATGACCACCCCCTGAATGAAGTAGCGCTGGGTGAAGAAGAATATGATCACCGGCGGGAGAGTGATCAGCGTGGCAATCGCCATAATTCGATCGTAGGGCTGTGGCTTATAGCCGAGGCCCGACTGCTGGGTCAGCTGCCAAATCTTGAAGGACAGCGCCAGCGTGTAATTCTTCTCCTCGTTCAGGTAGATCAGTGGACCAAAATAGTCATTCCACTGCTCCATGAACGTAAAGATCGCCACGGCGCCCAGCGCTGGTTTTGAGAGCGGGAGGATAATCCGCCAGAAGATACCCAGAGGGCTGCAGCCGTCGATCGCTGCCGCGTCGTCGTATTCCTTGGGAATGCCGAGGAAGAACTGGCGTAACAGAAAAATGTAGAATGCGCCACCACCGAAAAAGGCCGGGACGATTAATGGTAGAAACGTGTTTAGCCAGCCGATATCCCGAAAAATCAGGAATTGAGGGATGAGCGTCACGTGATATGGGAGCATCATCGTGCTGAGAACCAGCACGAACAGGGGCGTCCGGAATGGAAAGCGTAACCGAGCGAACACATACGCGGCGAGAGTCGCGCTGAATAAGCGGCCAGCCTCGACGCCGATGACGATCGTCATGGTGTTCTCGAATCCCGTGACGAACGGAAACAGCGCCAGCGCCTGAGGATAATTCTGCAGTTGGATCGGATGGGGAATTAAGACCGGTGGAAAGAGAAAGACCTCATTTTCCGGTTTTAGTGAGGTACCAACAAGCCAAAAGAGCGGAAACGCAAATGCGATTGCACCGCCGATGAGCACGGCGTAGAGGATAACAATTCGTAACAGCGAAGACCAGCTCAGGGATACTCCAGCGCGTCGGATATCGGTGTTTGGGATTGATTGCGATGTGGCGGCACCCACTTTCTACGCCCCCTTCTCATCGCCTTCGTAGTACACCAGACGACGTGACGCAATCAATACAAGTCCGGTGAGTGCCAGCATAATGATGAGCAACACCCAAGCCAGCGCCGATGCGTATCCCATCTTGAAGTATTCCCAACCGTTTTCGAAGAGATAGAGAACGTAGAACAGAGACGCGTTATTTGGCCCACCGCTGGTTATGATGTAGCCGGCCGTGAAAATCTGAAATGTTCCGATGATTCCGGTTAGGAAAGTAAACAAGATGACCGGTGACGTCATCGGAACCGTAATGTGCAGGAGACAATCCCAGGCATTCGCGCCGTCAACTTTCGCCGCTTCGTACAGCGTCGTAGGAACACCCTGAAGCGACGCCAGGTAGAGGATGAGCCCTCCTCCTGCTCCCCAGACGCTCATGATGATAAACGAGGGTAGCACCCACTGCTCGGAGCCGAACCATTCCGGTCCCTTGATGCCCAGATGAATGAGGAAACCGTTGATGATGCCGAAATCCGGATTAAACATCCACGCCCAAAGATATGCGGAGGCAATGGCTGGTACAATCGACGGCAGAAAGTAGATAGTCCGCCATGCCGAAAGGCCCTTCACTTGCTGATTCAACAGCAACGCCATCCCGTATCCAACGACTACCCCAAGCGGAACCGCTGCGATCGTATAAATGCCGGTTACTTTCAGCGACTTCCAGAACAGGTCGTCGCTCAGCATGGTGGCGTAATTCGTAAGCCCGACCCAAGTCGGCCCTTTGAGAATGGGATAGTCGGTGAGCGAGTAGTAGGCCGAGGCCACGACGGGATAGATCGTGAAGGCCAGGAAGCCAAGAATCCATGGGAGGAGCCCGAGGTACGCGTACCCAGCTTCCCGCTTCCGCATCGGGGACTGCCAAAAACCGCGATCCCGTTTGAGGGAGGTGTTGTTCTGGGGCGCCGATGGGGTGCCAAACAGGAGGCTCGGCTCCATTTTCATTTGTTCTACGGCTCCTGAACGCGTTCTGCTACTTCGCTGGCTACGGTCCAGCCGAGGAGAGATCCGGGATTAGGATCGTCTCCGCGGCTCGGTCCGCGTAACTGTATTTCGCCTACAATCAGTCGCGCCTACTTCTTCGAAGCAAGGTCGGCATCGATCTTCTGCTTCGCGGCACTAAACGCACTCTGCACCGTCGAGTCACCGGTAAGCACGCTCTGCATCGCCGCCTTGATCGTGTTGTCCGTAAACTGCGGATCCCGGCCATCCCATCCTGGATAGGAGACTACCCCGTCTGCGGTCGCCAGTGTCGGTGACATTCCCTTGATGTGCGACAGGTTGATGAGGGCGATTGTCTTCGGAGTGCCATCGGGTGCGGCATTCACGATTGGCAAAGGATCATAGGCGGGAACGGAACTATATTGGAGAAACAAAGTGCGAACGTCCTTGTCGACGCAGAAAGTCGTGATCCACTCGAGCGCAGAATCGCGCTGCTTAGAGTTCTGGTTCACCGACAGGTAATTGGCACCGAAGCGATGCAGGCGGTTCTTGCTGAATGGCAGAGCAATCCACGTCTGCTTAAATAAGCCTTCCTCGGGGTAGGCACTTGGCGTCGACCAGTTGATCGCTGCGATCGCGCGCTTTGCCCGGTAGGAACCGCCATTGATCGCGGCCTCGGCTGCGGGTTTCGGCGCCACTTTCGCGGTGAGAACAAGGTCGGCAAGCCACTGAATAGCCTGCTGTGCCGGTGGTTGGTCGTATTCGAGGGTTTTCTCAGCGTAATTCCAGATTCCGTCGTCGAACTCGGTACCACCGTTTTGATACGTCGCTACTTTGATCCATTCCGTGAATCCCGATACATCGGTGCCAAGACCGTATTGCGAAACAGTCCCGTCGCTGTTTGTCTTCGTGCCGGCTTTCAGCCAGTTCAAGAAGTCTTCCCAGTGCCATTGATCATAGTTGGAAGCCCCCCAGGTTGGAAGCCCCTTCAGGAGGCCTTGGGCACTCGCGAGCTCCTGGTTGATGTGGACAATGAGATCCTGGGCGGTGAACACCGAGAGCCCCATGGTCTTGCCCTGGTAGCCATTTTCCTTCAACTGCGGTACATTCCACTTTGCCGGATCTACGTCGCTCCGCGTCTTAAGGTAGTCGTCTAATGGGTACAGGTCACCAGACGGGAACAAGTCACCATTCCAGTACGTATCCACCAGGAAGAAGTCAGGCGCCGTGCCGGCCACGAACTGGGTCAGGAGCTTCTGCTCAAATCCGCTGTAAGGCACCTGTTCCTCGTTGATCGCGATGCCGGTTTTCTTTTGCATCGTGGGGAAGTACTGCGGGAACTGCCGGCCCCACCAATCGGCAAAGGTCAATGTCGCTTTCACGGTACCTTGCGTACTCGGCGACGCCGCCGGAGCGGTCGTCGGTGCCGCAGCCGGCGCACTCGTTGGCGCTGCTGTCGCGGCAGCTTGGGAGGGCGCGGACGTAGCGGCGGACTGGGGGGCCTGAGTTGCCGATGGGGAGGCACCTGACGAGCATGCTTGAAGAACGCTCGCTCCCACGGCAGCTAACACCATTCCTGACAGCATACTCCGCCGGCTGACCTTGCGCGACATCATTTCCCTTCTCCTCGTTTCCAGTCATCGAACTACCGCACCAAGCGGCGCGCAGGCTAGAGAGAAGCGAGCAAGTATCTCTTGCACTGCTCACAAATGCCGTTGAAATCTTCACCCCCTCGCGTGGTACTTTGACGATTCCTAATTCTGATGCTATCGGGTAGCGTTCTCACCCAATATCCCGTGGCCGACAGTGTATCGCGAACTTGATACCCGTACTTAAGACATTAGTCATGAACTAGTCATGGCGTTGCCATCATCTCGGTCACCGGCCAAACATTATCCTCGGCAATCTTCAGAATGTGTAACTACGACAAGGGGTGTAACCAGTTTCTGTAGGTATTTCAGCTAAACGGGCAGACGTGCAGCACCGCCGCTCCACGCATTATCTGGTTTCAGTCGGCCATCAGGAGCCTTCTAGTAAGTACGCTAGTACAGAAACTGGTCACTCCCTACGACAAGTTGACATCCACTTCTCGCCGCGGATAACATTGTGCTGGCATGAATGGATACACAATAGCGTGAGCGGGGAGGGCATGAATACTTACGACGAGAGCAATTTGACCCCGCCAGACGAGTTTATTGAGTTGACCAAAGACGCGCTCGATCACCTTTATGATTTCGACAAACTGAGCAATCACCGTCTCGCGCGGTGGTTGCTGTCGGATCATCTTCCGCGGGGTATCAGTCGTGCCCAAGCTCTTCGGCAACGACTCATCAACGCCATCGAACACTTGGACCCTGGGCATCCGATTTCCGCAACCGCGCGGCAGAATCGTTCCTTTCATCTTCTTGAACTGCGCTACGTAGAAGCCATGTCATTCAATGACGTGATGCGAACACTTGCCCTGAGCCAAACGCAGTACCACCGGGAGCAACGCCGCGCCGTTGGGATGGTCGCGGCCTACCTATGGGAGAATCTACCAGGCGCTTCTTCGAACGATCTTCAGTTTGTAAGCCAAGAGAGAGAACGCTCAGATGTGAGGAAGTCGGCCAAACCCGATTCTTTACAGTCCGAATCTGCTGTTTCGCGTGCTGAGGACGAGGTGCACCTGGCGTCCTTCCTAGCCGACGTTCTCCAGCTTATGGACAAGATTGCTGCCCAACAAAGTGTACATCTGCGTTTAGCTTCAATCGACGATGAACCGGTATTGACTGATCGCACGACTTTGCGCAATGCTGCCATCAGCAGCATCGGTTTTCTGCTTGGGCAGGTGCGAGAGGGGGAGATCATCGTCGCGTCTAACCGACTTGGAGCAACTGTCCGGATTGACATCATTGGACGTGGTGTATTATATCTTATGGCGGATGACGTCGGACTGGCCGAGAAGTTACGGTGGAGTCGGGAATTGATGCACGCAATCGGCGGGGTACTCACCCTTGAACGGGCCGCCGATCACGAGATCCTTCTTTGCTTGGAACTTCCGCCTCAACGCCCTACCGTGCTTGTCATCGATGACAACCCCGATCTTGTCCAGTTGATCAAGCGCTACTTAATCGATCAGGATTATGCGGTGGTCAGCGCAGGATCTGTCGAAGAGGGAATCTCCGCGGCTGAGAGCATCCATCCCAACGTAATATTACTCGACGTTATGATGCCGCACCGCGATGGTTGGGATGCCCTCCAAATCCTTCGCCATCACCCCACAACCACGATCCTACCGATCGTCGTCTGCACCGTACTCGCCGAAAATCAGCTTGCTCAAGCCCTCGGAGCCACTGCATTCATCCGAAAGCCGTTGACCCGACCGGCTCTTCTGCAGGTGCTGGCGCAGGTTCTGCCAGGTCGGCCGTTGGTGGCGGCAAAAGATCCAGCAGGGACCGTACCCCACGCAATATCTGGGGAATCGTCAGAGCCCGATCGCTGATTAGGCTGAGCACGCGTCCGTTGCCCGCTGGCAGCAACTCCGCGATATCTTGAGCGCTCACCGCGATAACGGCCACCTGTTCCATGCTTCGATCCTCGCGTAGCGACTTAAGCAAGGAGAAGCCGCCGCCGTGTGGCATAAGTAGGTCTAAGAGTACGATATCTGGTCGAATACTCTGGATCAAGGCCAAGCCTTCCCGAACATCGTGGACTCGAACGATGTCCCAGGGTTCGCCCGAAGAACGCAGCATGCGGTCGAGCATCCTTGCCATGTGCAGGTCGTCATCGATTACCACGATGGTCCGGGCGTCAGGATTGGCGCGGCGTACAGCAGTTAGCAGTGCTTCGCGTTGCACCGGTTTGACCAAGAAGTCCGTCAATCCCGTCACTTTGACGACTTGTTGTCTACTAGGAAGCGAGCAGCCAACGACGCGTAATTGGTTCTGCTCCTTGCAGGGCAGCCAAGGCCCGGGCCAAACGGTGTGTGCGTGATCGGGGGGCAAGTTGACGAGGATGGCGTGTGCTCCGAGCGCTTGAGCCATCGTAATCGCGTCTTCCTGGCTCGCAGCGCCGTGAACCTGATAACCATTCAAATATCGACGGTACAGGGTGACGACGTGTGGGTCGGAATCGACCACGACCAGAGAAGGCGGAGACGCCGAGACGCTCAGTTGGCCTGAGGCGCGCTTCGTTAAAGGGAGGTCGACAGGCGTTTCGTTCGCAAGTGGATAGATTGGGAGGCTGATGGAGAAAGTCGTTCCCCGACCCGGGATCCCTTCGCTGGCCGCGGTGATTGTTCCTCCATGAAGTTCGATGAACTGCTTACAGATAGCGAGTCCGAGCCCCCAGCCCTCGTGAATTCCGGATGGGTCAAGACGGTGAAACGCCTCGAAAAGGAAGGGAATCTGGTGGGGGTTGATTCCTTCCCCTGTATCGATGACGGTGATGATAACGTTGTCATTCTCTCGCTGTGCCCGAATCGTAACACCCCCGCAAGTTGTGTGTCGCGAGGCGTTGCTGAGCAGATTGAGGAGCACCTGTCGGATGCGCAACGGATCAAGGTATGCTGTCGTCACCTCTTGATGGATTTCTACATCGACCGTCAGACCCTTTCTCTCCATGAGTTGACCAACCGTGGCAACTGCCTCGTGGATGATCGTCGCTACCGTAACCGACTCGCGAAGCAGCGGCATCTCGCGTGCATCCAGCTGTGAAAGGTCAAGGATATCGTCAATCATGCCCTGGAGAAGCTTGGCACTGCGGTGCAGTGTCTGGAGATCTGTGAGATAGGCAAGGGGTAGTTGCGCATCATCATAGGCATGGGGAACATTCAGCATCATGTCGCTGAATCCGACGATGAGGTTGATCGGCGTCCGCAACTCGTGGCTCACCTGCGCGGCGAACTGGGCCTTGGCGCGGCGCGCCTGCTCGGCATCAAGACGAGCCCAGTTCAAGGCGTAATTCATCCTCTCCAGCCGATAGGTCGCCTCAGCGAGTTGCTTCAGGGCAGCTGCAAGCTCGCCTCGGTGCCTCCTTGTTTCCTCTAAGTTCTTCGTCGCTTCCTGCTGGCTGTGCCAATACCAGTGCAGTGTCGTGTTCAAGCTGCGCTTCGTGAGCCAGGCAACAAGCGCGGTTATCCAGAGGGCCAGCATGACCTGGGTCGTGGCGCCGGCTCCAAGCGGGATGTTCCCGAACAATCCGTAGGCCAGAAGCGTGACGGTGGCCAGCAGGGTGACGAGCATCGCGATCCGGGTGCGCTCCAGCGTGCCCGCGATCAAAACGACAGGAATATAGAGGAAGGGCGTAGCGTCAGTGTTGCTGATGCCACTGAACGTACGTGCACTGATAAGGATCGCGAGGCCGAAAATCAGTAAATTGCTGGCGAGGTGATAGTTCCGTCCCTTGAGCGCATGGGATCCGAGAATTACCACTAGCGCGATCAGTGGCGCTCCCCAGCCAGGCCAAAAGTCATCCGCGTGGAGGAGAAAGGGGACGATCGCTAGCCACATCACAACGGTGAGCGTGACGAGGAGGATATTCAGAGCTTCCATCCGGAGCCACTGAAAGTGCTCCTCAATCTCCGTGTCGATGTCTGATTCGGCGGCCGACGATTGCGTGCACGCACCCGAGGTGTCTGACGAGATCTCGTCAGGATCCATTGCGTCGCGAGTCGGTTCGACGTCACTCATGGCTTCCTCTGGCTTTGAATGCTCTATACTCCGTATATAAACCAATTCAGTAAAGTAAAGCAACTTTGGACACGGCAGAAGTGGCTCAGTCACCATCGGATGGCAGCGTCAGCGACGTAGCGCTGCTTAGTCTTCATGGCTGCCAACGGTGACCTCAGAACCTCCCGACGGTAGAGTGGGTACGAACCGGATACAATGTTTCGAGGAGCCACGTCAACAAGCGTGCTCCCTCGAAAAGTGCAGTGATAGGTGACCCCAGCAGCCGTGTACGTGGCGGCCTCTTCCGGAACTCGGAACTCCAAGGTAACGTGGTCACGTGGCCGAAGTCCGGTCAACAGCACATAGTTCCCGGCCCAGTAGGGTGTCACGGGCCGGGAACTTACAGAGCAGGAGAGGCCACCGCGATCGACCCAACCCGGGATACGAATCGATAGAGCGGAGGCTTGCTTGTTATGCACAACCACTTTGCCTTGAAACGGAAGGTAGCTGTCAATATCGACCCAGGGTGCGGCTCGGTTCAAAAGCAGGTTGATCTGCGCCGTTCCGTCCTGGAAGCGACTGATAGCTTCCCAGGCATAGTACAGCGCCTGAGTGCCGTTTCCGGTGCAACAGCCATGAAAGTCTGCGTGGGGTAGGCACGTCGGCTCGCCGAATCCCGAGAATGCGCCCAAACTCCGCTCGAGCACGCGGACAGTGCTCGTCGTGGCTGAGTGTGAGACGAACGGTTGTCCGTGCCGGGATGCTGCTTGCAGCAGTTCGGGATCGATCCCCTGCTGCTCGACCAGTTGGTTACGCACATATTGATCGACGTCATCCCAGCAGTCTCTTACCCCTGCATCGCTCAATTTTATGGCAAGAGCCACCATGTCCGCGATTCCACATCCTTCACACACGGTGCGTAGGAATGGTGATCGGCCAAAGCGTTCAGGACAGAGCCAGGTAGGAAACCAACCGATGCGTGGTAGCCCCGATCGGAGGGCGAACTCGTACGACTCGCGGACGAACTGCTTCAAGGACTCGTCCCGCGTGACGATGGCCAGGCGCAGCAATGCCCGGAGCCCTCCCGTATTACCGTGAAAGTGGCCGGCGAATAAACCGTGCTCGTAACCGACGATTCCCTCGGCGGCACCATCTTCCCAGAAAGACGGCAGCAGGAAGAAGTTCGCGAGCTTTCGAGCATAGTCTAATGCTTCTGGATCGCCGCTGATTTCATACCAGCGCACGGCAGCACGAAGGACGTGGGCGTTCTCTTTTATCGTCCCCTCGATCCCTTGTTGGTCTCGAGACGGTTCATCAGGCGGCATGTAGGGAAAGAATGCTGTGCCCGAACGATGGGTATAGAGCCAACCAATATTCGGGGCGTAGACTGCCTCCGGTGGATGAAAGGCATAATTTCGCCGATACACCGCGATTGTGGCCAGTGCCCGGTTCATTCGGTCCACGCGATCCAACCAAGCATCAACGCCATCCCGCTGATGCCAAGCGAGCATGGCAAGAATGAATCTCCCGTTCGTAAAGGGCGATGCACCCTCGTCCCGCATGAAACTGCTTGTTCCAGGAGGCTCATAAACGAGCCCATCGTCAGCGATTCGATCGAGGTGAGCTTGCATCATGTCGCGCTCACTGCCGAGGTTGAAATTATCGCCGCACATCACCCGCATCATTGGCAATGACTCGAGAAACTTGTAGGTCAGCCAATTAGGGCCACTCAGATGCGGCGGCGAGGTGTTGAACTGCATGGATTGCCAGAGACGATAAGAATTGCGGGGATCGGGATTGGCCGTCAAGACGTTAAGAGCCAACCTCGCTCGGTCAGTCAGATCAAGAGTATCAGGTGCTGTCGTCTCGTAGAATTGCCCATTGATCTTGATTGCGTCAAAGCTGATAGACACAGATGTTCACCTCCTCTGCGGCGATAACAACATCATCAGGGTGATACGAGGCCACCGCAAGCGGATTGGCTAATCCATGCTTAGTTTTTGACTATCGGCGCGAGAGGACATCGGCAGTGATCAGTTATTTTGGCGCTGATGATTCGCATTCGGGGAGCATGCGTTATGGCCAGCGTATCAAGTGAGTATTCATCGTCCGGGGCCATGGTACCCGTGACTCTCGATCTAACTGTGCACGCTCGGCTAGGATTGAACGGGCTCCTGGGTTCGCTCGATCCGGAGGTTGACTACGATCCTTTCTTTCTGACCTTCTTTTTGGCTAACCCACCCTACATGCTTCACTGGAGCAGCATGTATAGCGGCGTCCTGCCAAAGTATCTCGAAGCAATTCCACTGTTGCGCCTTGCCAGCGGAAGCGAGCAGGGGAGCGAGATCGAGCGAGGTATGCTGGACGCGGTCATCCAAAATACGAGCCACGACGGACTGATCTACGACGAGGAGAAACCTGACCGGCCCTGGAACTGCGGAATCGGCTACGGGGTGCGGAGTTGGCACGAGGACTACGCCAATCTGGCCGGTAATGGTCGCTTGATAATCGGCTTCTACCATTACTATGCCCTGACCGGCGACCCAATCTGGCTCGATCGGCTCCGCCTCACCGGAACTCGCCTGGTCGAGCTAGCCATTCACAAAGATGATTATGCCTACTACCCAAACGTTGGGCTAGGTAACGACTTCAGCTATCCCAAGAATTCTGGCTGGGTTCACACGAACGAGCCCGCCCACGGCATAGAAGGTTCCGAGGGAGCGACGCTCTTCTACCAGAGTCAGCCAATCCGCGGATTGATCCGCTGGTATCGCTTGAGTGGTGACGAACGCGCGCTCGAGGTGTCCCGCCGGCTGACCAACTTCATTAGGCAACCGCGCTTCTGGGGAGGCTACAACGACCTGGATCCGGCGGTCGGTGCCGCTCGGGGACACTTCTGGGGTCACTACCACGGAAACACCGCCGTCCTGCGAGCACTCCTCGAATATGCAATCGTTGCCAACGATTGGCCGATCAAGCAGTTTGTCCGCGATGCCTACGATTACGCTCATCAGCATGCGGTCCCCCAGCTGGGGCTCTTTCCCCACGACAATGGTCGAACGGAAGGCTGCACGATTGCCGATATGGTCGCTCTCGCGATTCAGCTGACCGACGCCGGGTTAGGCGACTATTGGGACGATGTCGACCATTACGTACGAAATGGCCTCGTTGAGTGTCAGACCACCGATCGGTCCGAGCTCGAGCGGATGGCGGATGTCAGTCCCGAGCGCGAGAAGAACGCGCGATGGGGCGCGGCTACCGATTGGCGCTTCGAGCGAGGGATCCAACGCGAGGCGCTACCAGGCCAGGAATGCACCGACCGGGTCATCGAAAGGGCAATCGGCGGATTCAGTCACCTCGTGGGGGCACGCTACCAGATTCCTTTCCTGATGCACTGCTGCACCGCAAATGGTAACCAGGCAATCTACTACGCCTGGGAGGCTATCCTCGGCCACCACAATGGCGCCATCCAGGTCAATCTGCTCCTCAACCGACGGTCGCCCTGGCTCGACGTAGAGTCGTGGCTCCCGTACCAGGGCAAGACTGTGCTTCGCAATAAGACGGCAAAGCGAGTTGCGGTCCGGATCCCGGGCTGGGTGAATCGACGAATGCTTCGCTTCCAGCGAAATGCCCTTGCCGTCGAGCCTGCCTGGACCGGAAACTATGTCGTGTTTGATGATCTCAAGCCCGAGCAGGATTTGACTATCGAGTTCCCTCTTCAAACCGAGACGACGACGCTTGTCCAAAGCGGACTCAACGGACGAGGTGGGAGGACCGGCCTTGATCGCTGGACCTGCCAGTTTCGTGGCAGCACCCTCATCCGACTTGGCGAGAGCGGTGAAGAGCCCGGCGGTCAGCAACTTGACTGGTATCGCATCTTCCGACGTCGACAGTACGAGATCGAGACGGCACCAATGGCCTGCGCAGATCCTTATATTGCAGCCAAAGTCATTGAGTGGTGAGTAAACCGAACCAGAGGAGGAACAGGCGTCATGGCAAAGATCGTTCACATCGGGGCAGGTAGCGCCGGATTCGGCAAGAGATTTCTCACCGACGTTCTGACCCGTCCCGCGTTGCAGAGTTCAACGCTCACTCTGATGGATGTCAATCCCGAAAACCTTGAGGTTATGACCACGCTCGCGAGACGACTAGCAAGCCAACTCAATTCGCCCGTTACAATCGAATCCACGACCGATCGTCGCCGTGCCCTTGAGGGCGCGGACTACGTCATTATCACGATTGTTTCCAACGGCTTCGGTCCCCGCTACCGGGAGGTCGATATCCCGAAGAAGTACGGAGTCTACCAATCCGTTGGCTGCACCTCCGGTCCTTCCGGTATCTTTCGTGGCCTCCGATACGTCCCGGTCCTGCTCGACATCGCGAAGGACGTTGAAGAACTCTGCCCGAAGGCGCTGATCCTCGACTATAGCAATCCGACGTCTATCGTGCCCTGGGCGATGGCCAAGGCAAGCAATGTTAGCTTCCTCGGTCTCTGCCACAGTGTCCAGCACACCGCGATGACCCTGGCACGGTATATTGGCGCTCCGTACGAAGAAACGGGCCACTGGGTGGCTGGCATCAACCATCAAGCCTGGTTTCTGCGGTTCGAGTGGAATGGAAAGGACGCATACTCCCTGATCCACGAGCGGATGCAGGATCCAGACATCTACAAACAAGACATGGTTCGATTCGAGATGATGAAGTTCTTTGGGTACTTCCTCACCGAGTCGAGTTACCACAACGCCGAATACGTGCCCTGGTTCCGTCGGAATGCTGAGTTGATCGAACAGTGGACACCGGCAATTGGCCAGTGGGCCAAGGGACCAATTGAGCGCCACGAAGAGAGCGCCACTCAGCGGCGAGAGCAACTGAAACGCGAAGCGTTTGGCACCGAGCCAATCTCGGCGGACCCCGGTCACGAGTATTGCATCAGCATCATCGACGCAATCGAAAGCAACGTTCCAGCACGCATCAACGGTAACGTCATCAACACCGGATTGATCACCAACCTACCGCAGGGTTCATGCGTTGAGGTTCCCTGTCTCGTCGACAATATGGGGATCCATCCCTGCTACGTCGGCGACCTGCCGCCGCAGTGTGCGGCGGTCAATCGACTTCGCCAGAACCAGGACGAGTTGGCGGTGAAGGGCGCCCTCGAAGGAGATCGCAAGGCGGTCGAGCAAGCAATCGCTCTCGATCCGTTGGCGTCGTCGACCTGTACCCTTGAGCAGATTCACGACATGGTGACCGAATTGTTCGCCGCCGATGCCCCGTACCTGCCCCAGTTCAATTCCAGATGAACGAGGGGTGTCCGCACCGGACGATTATCGACCGACGTCGTAGCTGGCGCGCTCAACCGAGTGAGTGCCCAGGAAGGAGACAAGCCAAAGATGACCCGGCAGACCATCCGCCTAACGATGGGGCAGGCACTCGTGAAATATCTTCAGGTCCAGTACAGCGAGCGCGACGGAGAGGAGCGCCGCCTAATTCCTGGGATCTTCGGCATCTTCGGACACGGGAACGTCGCTGGTCTTGGGCAGGCGCTGATCGAATACGGTCACGAGTTGACGTACTACCAGTCACGCAACGAGCAATCGATGGTGCATGCGGCGTCGGGCTTTGCCAAGGCGAACAGGCGACTATCCGTTCTCGCCTGCACGTCGTCGATCGGTCCTGGTGCGACCAACATGATTACTGGCGCGGCAACCGCGACGATCAATCGCCTACCGGTGCTACTTCTTCCATCCGATTACTACGCCACCCGTTATCAAGGTCCAGTTCTTCAACAACTTGAGCACCCCATTTCCGCGGACGTTAGCGTGAACGACTGCTTTCGACCGGTGAGTCGCTTCTTCGATCGGATCTCGCGGCCAGAGCAGCTTCTAACCGCGCTGCCCGAAGCTATGCGCGTTCTCACGGATCCTGCCGATACTGGCGCAGTCACGGTCTCGCTGCCACAGGATGTCCAGTCACACGCCTACGACTATCCGGCCCGCTTCTTCGAGAAGCGAGTTTGGCACATCGAGCGACGGCTGCCGGACCTACACCGCATCGAAGAGGCGGTCACCCTCCTGAAGAGCGCGAAACGGCCGGCAATCATTGCCGGCGGCGGCGTCATCTATTCTGAAGCGACTGAGGAACTGCAAGCGTTCGCGGACACGTTCGGCATTCCGGTCGGCGAAACATTCGCCGGTAAAGGGGCGATGCAGGTGGCGTCGGATATGAATCTAGGCGGTTTCGGCGCGACCGGAAATCCCGCTGCCAGCAAGATTATCAGTTGTGCCGATCTTATCATTACGGTTGGTACCCGCCTGACTGATTTCACGACGGGCTCGCAATCCGCCTTTCAGGGCCCCGACGTCAAGTTTGTGAGCATCAACCTCACCAGCCACGACGCCTACAAGCAAGGGGCCTTACCGATTGTCGCGGATGCCCGCGAGGCCCTTCGTGCGCTCAGCAGGACTGCGAAGGCGGCCGGTATCAAGCCAGCCCCGGAATACATCCGAGACATCCGCGCTGCCAAAGATGCCTGGACCCGGATTCTGCAAGAGAAAGTGTACCCATATCAGTCAGGCGAGGTGATGACCCACGGTCAGCTCATCAATGTCCTGAACGAGGAAGCACGACCTGGCGACACGGTTGTCGCGGCGGCAGGTAGCCCTCCAGGCGATCTCCTGAAGATCTGGGACGCCACCGGTGACCGCAACGCCCACATCGAGTTCGGCAACTCCTGTATGGGTTACGAGATGCCGGCTGGCCTCGGCGTGCGAATGGCGCAGGATACCGGCGAAGTCTTCGTCTACATTGGCGACGGCACTTATCTGATGAATCCGACGGAAGTCGTGACCGCGGCGCAGGAAGGATTGAAAATCACCATCGTCATTTCCCAAAACCACGGCTTCCAGTGCATTCGCGACCTTCAGCTCGGACGCGTGGGCCACGCATTTGGGAACGAATTCCGGGCTCGTGATACGCGTTCGAACCGACTGGATGGAGACTATATCCTGGTCGACATCGCCTCCAACGCGGCGACCTTCGGCGCAAAATCCTGGCGCGCGTCGACACCGGATGAGCTACGACAGGCGCTCCGCGAGGCCCGTGAGGTGCGAGGACGGCCTTGTGCGATCATCGTGGAGACCGAGCCGGTCATCACCATGCCTGGGTCAGGAGTCTGGTGGGATGTCGCGCCTGCCGAAGTTTCGAACGATCCTCAAACCATGAAGCTTCGTGCAGAGTACGAGAGCGCTCGTGCCGAACTCCAGCGCTTACATTACTAGGGTGACCCGTACGCAAGGCCGATAGGGGCTGCCACCATGCCTTGACCGAAAGAAGGAGCGCAAATATGCGTCTGAGTATTGGAAGTGCGCCGGACTCGTGGGGCGTCTGGTTCCCCAGCGATCCAAAGCAGACGCCCTGGAGCCGGTTCCTTGATGAGATCGCCGCTGCAGGCTACGAGTACACCGAGCTCGGTCCCTATGGATATCTGCCAACTGGTTTCTCTCAACTCAAGGTAGAACTCGACAAGCGCAGCCTCAAAGTATCTGGCACCTTCGCGATGGCTCACATCGAAGATCCGACCTGCTGGCCGGACCTCGATCGGCAAGTCAATGGTGCCGGAGAGATACTTGCGAAGCTCGACGCGAAGTTTCTAGTGCTGATCGATGACACCTATACTGACCTGTTTACCGGGAAGCCGCTCCGTCCTGCCAAACTGTCTGACAAAGAGTGGAAGACACTCGTCGACAAGACAAATGAGTGCGCAAAGGCAGTTCGCGAGCGGTTCGGCCTTCAGCTCGTCTACCACCACCATGCCGAAACCCACGTCGAATATGAAGACCAGATCGAGCGCCTCCTAAACGATACCGATCCGGATCTTGTCAAGCTTTGCTTCGACATCGGCCACTTCGCCTATCGCGGTGGCGATCCAGTCGCATTTATGCGCAAGCACCACCAGCGAATCCCCTACCTCCATCTGAAGAGCGTCGACCGCGATCTACAGATGAAGGTCGAGCGCGAGAACATCCCCTTCGCAATCGCGGTGGGAATGGACCTGTTTGTCGAGCCAGCCAGTGGTGTTGTGGACTTCATCGCATTCCGCGATCTCTTGAGGGAAATCGACTTCGAAGGCTGGGGCATCGTTGAGCAGGACATGTATCCAGCACCATTCGACAAGCCTCTGCCAATCGCGAAGCGCACGCGCAGGTACCTGAAAGAGATCGGCCTGGGTTGAGAACGCACGCCGTCTGGAACGGGGCATGAGAATGACTGACCTGAACTGCAAAAGCAATTTTGCGGGGGCCGCGGCTTTCCGCCTTGCTCGGTTCGTCAGGGGCGCAATACAGCACAGGCAAACTCGCGATTGGCGAGGCTGATTGGAGAGGAAGGATGGAGCTTGCAAGCAAAGTTGCGCTCGTGACCGGCGGAGGAACTGGGCTCGGACGGGAAATCTGCCTGGCATTAGCTCGGGAGGGTATGGACGTCGCGGTGAACTACCATCCTGACGTCATCCGCGAGGCCGAGGAGACGGCCGATGATGTGCGAGGCTACGGGCGTCGAGCAGTCGCGGTTCAGGCGGACGTCTCGCGTGACAGCGAAGTCCGCGAGATGGTGGACCAGGTGGAGTGCGAGCTCGGACGAATCGACGTGCTTGTGAACAACGCCGGTCACACCGTCTTCGTGCCGCTGATGGACCTGGACGGCATGAATGAAGCCGATTGGGACCAGGTTCTGGCTGTCAACACCAAGGGACCTTTTCTCTGCGCTCGAGCCGTGGCTCCAGCCATGCGTCGACAAGGCGCGGGACGTATCGTCAACATTACCTCGACCTCCGGCCTGCGTCCCGGCGGGAGTTGCATCGCCTACGCCGTGTCGAAATCCGGTAATCAGATGTTGATGCGTTGCCTTGCCCAGGCTTTAGCCCCGGAGATCACTGTCAACGCGGTTGCTCCCGGGTTCATGGATACGCGGTGGGGACGGCGCTTTCCCCCGGAGTTCAAGGAGCACGTCATCCGCGAAGCCCCGTTGAAGCGTCTCCCCGATCTCGTCGACATAGCCACTGCAGCAGTGTTTCTTGCACGCAATGATTCAATCACGGGCCAAACGATCATCGTGGATGGGGGCCGTCATATGCCCTTATGACCGTAGTCACCAAAAGGGTCAGGTCTGACGTACGGGAACAGATAAACTCGATGCGCGAAGGGCAGGACAGTTGGAAGCTCACCGATGTCTCCCTCCGTGCGCATAAGCACTCGCACTGAGAGTCTCACGACGAATTGGAAGGTATTCCGTATGCCCGATAATGCCGAATTCAGTCCGCGAAACCCACAAGCTGAGAGAATCGTCCACGACTTGTTTCCACGGACCGGTCCTCGACGTTTGGCGCAGCTCGATCGGCTAGATCCTGCTTTCCGCCAAATCCTTGAAGATGTCGTGTTCGGGGGGCTCTACGCCCGCGATGTCTTGGATCAGAAGACACGCGAGCTCTGCGCCATTGCAGCGCTTACGGTCCTTGGGCGCAATCCTCAAATTCGCACCCACATCTTTGCTTCCCTCAACGCCGGGGCCACTCGAGCCGAGATCCAGGAGGTCATCATCCAGATGACCGTGTACGGTGGCTTTCCCGCATCGCTAGGTGGCTTGGAGGTTATGGAGCAAGTCTGGCGGGAACTTGACGAAAACATGTGATACGCGGCTGACCACTCATACCACTTGGAGTGTCTTGGGGCATCAGGAGCGTGATCGGGCTGTGTCGGGAAGTGAGCACAGCAGCAGGACAGCGGCAACGTCGATGAGACGGGGTGGAAACAAGCCGTGGACCGTCGGTGATTGTGAGTGGCCGTCGTCTCCCTATGTACCCCCTTCCTGGTTGGCCAATGCCGCAGTGCCCAGGTCTTGACGCTCTTGCTCGGCGAGGATCTCTCGGGCATCGTCAGCTCGGACTGTTACCGGGCCTACTTGAGCATCCCTGTCGAACAGCGTCAGATTTGCTGACCCACCTCAAGCGCAACATTGCTGCCTTCGCTGAGCATGGCGGAGTAGTTGACGATTGGGGGAAAGAACGCGTCGGTTTCGTGGCCAGGGTCTTCGTGGCCTGACACCGCTTCAAGGAGGGCGAGAGTAATCGGAGCGGGCTGCAAACAGAAATCAGTGCCATCCGCAAGTAGTTCCGGGCATTCCTGGAACGGGGAGCGGTGATCCCGTCGCGGCAGGATCGGGGCTTGAGTAACGACCTGTTGAAGCTGGAAGTCGGCTTGTGGACCTTCGCGGAGGTGGGAAGGGGCTCGATCCGACCACTTTGCCTATGGGCAGGCATGGAGCGGGGGTATAAGGCTGGACGTGCAGGGGATAGTAGACCTCTTCGTCGGCCCACAGGCTGCTGACTGCGACGATGCCGTTATCGGTCTTGCCGATCGAGCCGAGGTACTGACGACCGATGTGAGCGGTCTGGTCCCGTCTTTGCGATCCCCGGTCTCGTCGATGACCAAGACGCCCTGCGCATGCGCCTGCGTTGTCGGATCCTTTTGGAGTTGCGCAATGCGCCGAGCATTGATCGTCTCGGGATTCCAGGTCGATTCGGAGAGGAAGAACTGAAGACGTTGGACCTCCCGATGTTGGGCGCCCACAACTGGCTCGGCTCCCGCCAAAGTGGTCAGGGTCTTGTTGCGCTCACGGGGCAACAAAAGTCCTTGCAGGTAGTCACGAAAGCCGCGTCGCTGGGCGAGCGAGCCAAACAGGTCGTCAAACTGCACCGCATAGTCTTCGAGAGGGCCGGGGGACAGGGAATGCGTTGGGACATGGTGTGTTGCGAACACCTCCACCTCAACTGTCCCATGTCATTTGACCATAATTAACAAACCACCGATAGGCTGCACTCTTAAGTTAAAGCCGCCGTTGTCGAAGATATGGGATGGACTGACAAGGGGAATGAAGTCATCCCCCCGAGGCTCCCAGAATCTATCGTTGGGATTTTACGCCATGACTGCGATGTTTGGTGAGGATCGCAACGCGCGCGTTGCCTCCCGACTCATCAATATATGTCTCAGATGGCAGGCATCGCCTTGCTAACGCTTTGCTAACGGATCCGGTACCAAGTGGTGGAAATCGTGGAGCGAATGGACAAGAGGCTTCAGAAAACTGGCTAAATTTCGCCAATTTCTGGAAAGCATGGACGGGAAGGGACGCCGTGGAGACCCGAAAACCATCTCTGGATCAGAAGATCCTTCATCCGGCTCATTTTCCCGTGAGCTTGAGTTAGCCACATGTAGAGAGGGGACGTGGGGAAACCAATCCTCAGGATGCTCGACGCCGTGGCTACCATGGACGTCACCTCACCCGGATGCGGGTGCGAGAGCCGCCCCAGACACCGGGGACCGTACGCGCAGCATCTCGATTCGACGACGAACCCCGCTCGCTACACGTTCCTCAAGAACGCCTCATCCGTCATCAACCGGGCCACGACGTCGAGCAACTGCGCGGCGGGAACGCCGTCGGTGACGCGGTGATCGAAGGTGAGGCTCAGGACGCAGGTCTGACCGGCGACGACCTGGTTGTCGCGGACCACCGGCCGGGCCAGAATCCGGCCGATCCCCAGGATCGCCGACTGTGGCGGGTTGATGATCGGGGTGAAGCCGTCGATGCCAGACGCGCCCAGGTTGGTGATCGTCACTGTCCCGCCGGCCAGGTCGTCCGGTTTGAGCTGACCCATCCGCGCTCTCCCGGCCAATTCGCGTACTGTGATGGCAACCTCGCGCAGCGGCTGGGTATCGGCGTTCCGGATGACCGGAACGAGCAAGATTGAGCCACGCGGTCCGCTGGTAGCGACGGCGAAACCCACGTCCACATCGTCGTAGACGACAATCTCCTCGCCCTGGAGCGTCGCGTTGAGCTCCGGCCGCTCGCGCAGCGCGGCTGCCAGAATCTTGATGAACAGCGCATCGTAGGGAACCGAGATCCCCAGGCGCTCGCTCCAAGAAGCCTGGACGGCGACCAGGAGCGCGGCGTCGACCTCGCGGGTGAGGGTGACCGGCGCCGTTTGCTGGTGGCTGGCCTGGAGACGCTGAGCGATCGTCTGCCGGATGCCGGCCAGAGGAATCCGCTCACGAATCCGGTGTCCCGCCGTCTGGGCCAGGGGGGCAGACGCGGGCGTGCCTCCTGGGGCTCGCTGGGCAAGCGTGGCGAGGACATCCGCCTCGACGATCCGGCCGCTCGGGCCGGTGCCGACCACCTGGCTGAGGTCGACGCCGTTCTCGGTAGCAATCCGCCGCGCGATGGGGCTCGCTCGAATCTCGCTGGGCCGAGTTGCCCGGGGCCCGGAGGTCCCCCCGGCGGTTGGAGCAGGCGCAGCGGGAGCATCCATGCCCAAGGGTGCTCTCGGGGCCGCGGCCGCCGGGGAGGGCGGAGCTTCTCCCTCGGCGAGGATATAGCCCATCAGCCCCGAGACCGGAACAACTGTTCCTTCGGTGACCGCGTGGTGAACGATGCCCGCCGCGGGGGCAGCAATCTCCTGGGTCGCCTTCTCGGTCGTGATCTCGCAGATGATCTCGCCTTCTTGCACCCGCGCGCCGTTCGGGCGCCGCCACGCGCTGAGGCTTCCCTCCGTCGTGAACATCCCCACGCTGGGCATCAGAATCGATACTGCCATTCAGCCCTCCTTCCGGATCGTCGGCTATCGACCGAGAAGCTCGTGGACCATCGCGACCACCCGATCGGGCGTCGGCAGGTAGTACCGCTCCAGCGCCGCGGCGTAGGGTACCGGCGCCTCCGGACCGGTGATCGTTTTGATCGGCGCGTCGAGGTAGTCAAAGCCCTGGTCGGCAACCCGGGCGGCGATGTCGCGTGCCATCGAGCAGGTGGGGGTGTCCTCGTCGACGACGATCAGCCGTCGGGTGTGGGTCACCGATTCAAGGATCGTCGCTTCGTCCAGCGGCACCAGCGAGAGGACGTCCACGACCTCGGCGTCAATTCCCTCGCTCGCGAGCACGTTTGCCGCCTCGAGGCAGGTGTGGGTCATCCGGCCAATCCCGCAAAGCGTGACGTCCCGGCCCCGGCGGACGACCGCGGCCTGGCCAATCGGCAGAGTGTACGGTTCTTCCGGCACCGGGCTTTTCGCGGCATTGCCCAGAAACTTGTGGTCGAGGAAGACGACCGGACCATCGTCGCGGATCGCCGCGGTCATCAGGCCCTTGGCATTGTAGGCGGTAGTCGGCACGACGAGTTTCAGACCGGGAATGTGGGCGAGCACGGCGTAGAGGGTCTGGGAATGCTGGGCGGCCGCACCGCCGCCAAAACTCTGCCCGCTCCAGCCTCGGCTACCGTAGGAGGTGCGGATGGTGAGGGGCACGGTGACCCGACCGCCCATCATATAGTGCATCTTCGCCGCCTGGTTCGCGATCTGATCGTAACAGCAGCCGATCAAATCAATGAAAGCCAGGTCGACAATGGGCCGCAGCCCAGTCATCGCCGCGCCGACCCCGGCACCCACGAATCCCATCTCGGAGATCGGCGCGTCGATGACGCGATCCGGGCCGAACTCGGCGTACAGGCCACGGCTCTTGAGCGAGGGGGCCCAGCCGTCGTCGAAGCCCTGATTCCGTCGCCCCGCTGCGCCGGCCACGTCCTCGCCAATGATGATGATCGTGGGATCCCGACGCATCTCCTGGCGAATCGCCTCGTTGATCGCCTGGTTGAAGGTGAGCTCGCGCTGCGCAACGGCCATCGTTTCCCCCTTATCGATCCGTGACGTACACGTCGGTGAGGAGCTCAGAAGGATCCGGGAGCGCGCTCGCTTCGGCGAAGGCAACCGCCTCGGCGATCAGCGCCTGGTTCTGAGCGTCGATCCGATCCAGATCGGTGGCAGTAAAAATTCCGTGGGAGATTGTCTGCTCCCGGAACCGCTTGATGCAGTCGCGCGCCTTCGCCGCCTCCTCCTCTTCGACAGTTCGATAGCGGTGAGGATCGTCGCCGTGGGAGTGGCCATAGTAACGGTAGGTCTTGCACTCGATCAGCGATGGCCCCTCACCGGCCCGCGCTCGTCGCACCGCCGTGTCGGCTGCTTCCCAGACCGCGAAGACGTCCTGGCCGTCGACGACGACCCCGGGCATGTTGTACGCCGGGCCTCGGTCCGCGATGTCCTTGACTGAGACCGCGTACTCGACCGGCGTCGACTGGGCATAGCGATTATTCTCGCAGACGAAGATCACCGGCAGCTTCCAGATCGCGGCCATGTTCATCGACTCATGAACCGCCCCGATGCTGGCAGCGCCATCGCCAAAGAAGGTCGCGACGACCTGATCGGTCTTCTTGACCCGGGCAGTGAGCGCCGCGCCAACCGCGTGCGGCGTTCCCATGCCCAGGATCGGATTGACGCCGAGCATGCCTTTTGAGATGTCGGTGATGTGCATCGAGCCGCCCTTGCCCCGATTGGTGCCGGTCGTCTTGCCGTAGAGTTCGGCCATCATCGGCTTGACGTCGACGTTCTTGGCGATGCAGTGGCCGTGGCCCCGGTGGGTCGAGGCGATCCAGTCGCTCTCGCGGAGCGCGGCGCAAATGCCAACGGCGACGGCCTCCTCGCCGACGTAGTAGTGGGCCGCGCCGACCGGCACACCCCCATCAATGAGGGATTTGAGGCGCTCCTCGAACTCGCGAATCAAGGTCATCCGGTCATACATCCAGAGCAGCTTTTGTCGTTCCAGCTTCGTCCACGGTTCGGCGACGAGCATCGCGTCCTCCTGTTGGTGGAGAATCCGAGCACCCATACGATTTGGTGCTCCTTCATCCCATTCGGGATAAGGAAAACTTGAGCCACACTTCCGCCCCCCTGTTGGGACATGAGCGGCGACCGACGTATCGCCATTGTAGGGCCGCCTGCTCGCGGGCGTCAATTCCTGATCACCGCGCTTAGTTCGCGCCTCCGTCGCGGTGGAGCCGCTCGTACACCGTGCGCCCCTCCGCAAACAGGTGGAGCAGACGCTCACGTTGGGCAGCATTCTCGAAGCGCGCCCGGGTCCGGAGCCACTCGCGGGATTCGTCAATCTGCTGGAGGAAGGAAGCACTTGCCGCGCGTACCACTGCTCCCTCGGGTGACGAACGCAGATAAACTGGACTGGTATGACCCCAGAGGGGTTGCCCATAGCTGGTCCGACGGCGTCCCCAGCACCGCGCGGCGATCCAACCCGCGCCCGCCGCGTCAACCGTGGTCTTAAAGGTTCCCGAGGTTGCTTGATCGACGTTCTCAAAGACCGCGGCAATTTCTCCATCGCGAACGATCTCGATGCGATCGATCGGCTGGGCTCCGGACCACTCGACGACTGCCGGTACCGATCGCTGGCTGCCGCTCAATTCCAGGATCTCGTTGCTCGGCCGCCGATCACCCACGGAAAGCTGGAGGATCGGACCGTTCGTCAGGATGGTTCGTCCCTCGCGCAGTCCTTGCAGCCAGTTCTTGTAGGAAAAGCTTGCCCCCACGTCGACGTAGACGCGATTGCTCGAACAAATAAACCAGTCCGATCCGGTTGACCCCGGCAAGCGCATCCCACAGTTGAGCATCCGGTACCAGAGTTCGTACTCGGGATCCATCCAGTAGGGATCGAAGAGGTTGATTCCGTCGAGTCGCCCCAAGGCCGCCGCAATGGGCGCTTCCATTCCCTGCGCGTTGTGGCACCAGAGCACGATGCCGCCTTGCGCTCGCGCCTCGTCACATGCATCGACAAGGGGAGGATAATCCGGGTTCGCGTCGTCGACCAGGAGCCCCCGACTGACTGGTTCGACGATCTGTCGGATCCGGATCAGCATGATGTGGCCGAGGCCAATGTCAAAGTTCCCGACGTTGTGCCGGGATTCCTCCCCGATGTCGATCACGTGGTCGTGGGTGGAGTGCCGATGCAAACCAATCGGAAATGCATTCGAAGCGTAGGCAAGGTGATCTCGTTGCAGGACACTGACGACAAGGACGGGCAGGTCTTCGACTCGCGGGTCCAGATAAAGTCGATCCGCTGCCCGGGTTTCTCCTTCCCCATAATGAACGTGCGTGTTCCCGGCGTACCAGCCCATCTCGGGCAATCGGATCCACCGCTCGATCGGAAGATCCAGATCAATCGTCCCACGTGCGGGAACATCGACGACGATCCGGAGAGGGCGGTATTCGGTCCCGCGTTCCACGATGACGTCGGTCTGCCCCCGGGGAACATCGATGGCGAAGGTACCGTCAGAGTAGAAGAACGGCTCGCCGGGGCCGGCCTTGAGGATGGCCCCATCGGGCGCCCGAAAATGACCGGTCGACGCGAGGACCTGCACGCGGGCTTCGCAAACCCGTCCGGTCTCCTGATCGTAGATACGGCCACGCAACGTTGGCATAGCTGTTCCTTCCTGCTATACACGTTTAGAAAAAGGTTGTGGCGGTAGATGCCGAGTTTGGCGACTTGACGCTTGACGGCATCCGGTTGCTCACTGAGCGTGCGGAGTCCACCTTGAACCAACGAGAGGACGCCATCATGGTGAGGATCGCATTGAGCGGCAAATCACGCAAGATCCTCAGCAGACGACGGCGACACGCTTACGCTGGTTACACCCTCCACCTGATCCGACGAATTCCCGCCCTGGTGGAACTGGCCGAGCGGACCATCCGCCAATCGGCGATAATGACGATCACGTGATCGCGTTGAGATACGGAGAAGGCAGCCGAGCGAGAATCTGTCGGCATCGGCCTCCGCATGTCTTTGCGGCGCGAGCATCACCGGGATAAGGCTAGTTTTGGCGTGCCGAAGACGATCGGTCGCCAATCATCAGGAGTTATGGAATGGGAGAGAAGCTTCGCGTTGCTATCGCCGGATGTGGGATCCTTGGCACTAATCACACCCGTTTCTTCACCCGAAATCCCGGTACGGTCGTCGTGGCCGTCGCGGATCCGCTTGGCGAACGCGCGGGAGAGCTCGCGTCGACGATCGGTGCGGCGGCCTATCGCGATGCCCAGGATATGTTCACGCGGGAACACCCGGACCTTGCCGTGGTCGCGACACCCGACCCCTTCCACCGAGACCCGCTCATTGCCGCGGCCGAGGCGAAGGTTCCGAACCTGATCACCGAGAAGCCCATGGCGACGACGCTCGACGATGCCCAGGCAATGTACGACGCCGCCAAGCGGAACGGTTGCCGCCTCTGGGTTCACCTCCCCAGCCGTACGGCTGCCCACGAGATTGCCTCGCGTTACGTCTACCAGCACGGTCTGGTTGGTCAGGCAATCTACGGGGATCTGACGGTCGATGATAACATCTCCGTTCCCACGCACATGTGGCGAGATCGGAGTCGCTCCTGGGCATCCCAGTCGTCGACCGCCCATTTCCTTTTCAGTCACGTTGTTGATCGGATGCGGTGGATGTTCGAGCCGGCCGAAGTCGCGGAAGTCCAGGCGCTCGTCGTGCGCAAAGTGCTGGGCTACTCGCCGGATCTCTACGACGCGCACCTGACCTGGACGAATGGCTTGGTGTTGCGCATCAAAGCGGAGTGGATTCGTTACATGGAATCGCTCGTCGATCAGCACTTTACCTTCAGTGGATCGACTGGCGGTTGGATCAGCAGGGGCACCTCCTTTAATGCCGAGGCCGGTTGGCAAGCGACGCTCACGACGGATCTCACGCTGGCGGATCTCGAACGGCATCAAGCGGCTCTTCGGGAGATGGGCGTGTACGCGAAGGCGGTGGTCCGCAACCCACACGAGGATGTCGAAGGTCTTAGTCCGCGTCCCTCACTGGAGGTGCAACAGAAGTTTCTCCCCCTCTTCGGCGGTGAGCCTGGCCTGGAGCTGCGCGACCACATCGTCAACGCCATCATCGAAGGAGTTGAGATCCCCTCGTCGTGGAAAGGAGGCGGACGCCTCCCGAACGGGGATGATGGTTTAGAGCAAACGCGCATCGTGACCGCCATCGAGCGGGCCGCTGAGACCCGCGAAGTGGTGCGCCTGCGGCCCTCCGATTATTTGACCCAATCTTGCCTCTGAAGCACGCACCGCGCCCAATTGGCGCAAGATATCCTTTTGGTTTCCCGTGAATTCACGTCATGGCAATGGAGAGTAACAGATAGGAAGGAAATTGATGCACGATGTCCGGGTCGCCCGGAGTTGTATGGTCCCATCGTCAAACCGCTCGCGGCTGTAGGGGGAGACTTACTGAGCGGCGACACCGACCCGCCAGCGCCGGATGGACTCACGCCGCGTCAACTGTCCGGGCGCGAGATCATGTCGTTGCAGGCCGTTTCGTACCGAACCGAAGAGGAGTCGCGGTGATAGAATCGATTGCGGGAGGTTCTATGCCGCCGAGAAAACAGTGGGTCTTCGCGCCCGATAGCGGTGGGGTGCGCATCCCGGAGGCGGTGCAACGGCGAACCGCCGAGCGGATTCGCCGTTACGCGCAAGAGCACTTCGCCGGTCGCTACACGAAGCTCGACATCCGATTCCGCGGTCAGTTCTGTTACATCGACGCCTACACCGAGCCCGAGCCACTCGGTCCGGATTGGCCCCCGGCAGACTGGCCGGAAACCCGCGAGGAGTATCTCGCGCGTTTGCGGAACACGCCGACCCATCTCTGTCGGCTGCGCTACTTCGGGGACGAAGAACGCTGGGGGTTTGCCTTCTACACCTATAGCAACGAGCGCTACGAACTCTCGGTTTTCCCCTCCGGAGAGTTCCTCGGGCCGCCCGAGGATGCGTTCCAAGCATCGGCAATCTACCTGACGTGAGTGATCACTGGGCCTTCGTTTGAGCAGACCTACGAGAGTTGGATCTCGCGCTCGCCCAGCGGTTTCGCGAGCAATTACGCGGCTAGCGGCCACCGCTCGTTTCGGGAGAGGCTTCCTCGTGCCGAATCTGCTCCACCAGTTCCGTGGTGATGCGGAATCCGCGCCGTCGCAAATCTTCAAGGAGAGGCGTCACGGCCGGGATCAGCCCCCCAGTCCGCGCCGTGCGTAGGATGCCAATGGTGCCGGTGATCGGCAAGCCATCGCGTTGGGCGAGCACGCGGACACTGCGCTCGTCGAGCAGGAGGATGTCCGCGCGCGTCTCGCACATCAGCACAATCGCCTCGGACTCGCCCGCAGCACCTCGTTCTGGACCGCAAGGGGGGCCATCACCTCGGCGAACAGGGCCGGCAGGAGATCGAGGTGATCGATCCAGGAGAGATGGATGAGCGGCCCGGTGTTCGTGACGGACTTCATGAAGCCTGGGAGCGCCGCTCGGCCTCGGCGATTCCCTGCAGATCTTGCTCGTAGTCGGCCAGGTCGTAGCGGGCGACCGGTAGGCCCATTTGGGAGAGGAGCCACTCGAAGTCGACCCGGGGTTCACCGGCGAGTTCCGCGGCCTTCCCAATCGAGATAAGACCCTCCAGGAAGAGGTGGATGGCCAGGGCGATCTCTACCTGGTCCGCAGCCGTCCGGCGTTCCAATCGGGAGTGCTGAAGTCGCTCAAAGAGTTCTTCGGGAACGTCGGCTCGCCTTGTCTGCACGGTATCCTCCCCATTCATTCTAGCCGATCGAGCCGTTCGCCGCTAGAATCCGTGAAACCGGTTGCTAGCATGCTCTCTTTATTCTCCAGAGGGTGGCCCCACTTGTCTCGTCTTTACCACGCCCTCGATTCGCGAGGGACGTTTTGACTTCCGTCATTTGTGCGAGCGAAATCTCCCATTCTGGCAAATTGAACCTCGATTGGTTGGCATCGACAATGAACGGTGTCCGGACATCTTTTCTGACTTCGCGGAGGAGTAAGCGTGAACACCGCGGGAAGCACTCTGGTAAGCGACGTGAACTGGCGGCCCAGCGAAGATCCGCGCGAACTACGTATCGGATGGACGGCGGCGGTCACGGTCACGCTTGTCATTTTGGCGGTAGCTGGCACTTTCGTGATGGCCGCTCTCCTTGTCGATGGTCTAACCCTCTTGGGCCTCTTTGTCGGACTGGCGGAGTGGCCCATCATCCGCAAGCGAGTTCGCGGCGGTGAATGGTTCGTGGCAGCTAGCGCGGCTGGTGGCTTCGGCGGACGCGCCATCGGTCTGACCCTTACCGGTCTCGCAAGCGGGTTGATCGGAAGCTACCGGGACCCCACTTTTGTCATCTTCGCCGAGGGGGTAAGCGGGGCTTGTATTGGCTTCGGAATTGCCGTCGGGCAATGCCTCATCCTTCGTGGCAGAAGCCAGCCTGGGCATTTCTGGACCGTCGCCGGTCTTGTTGGCGGTGCCGCCTACGGGGTCGTCGGTGCCGGACTTACCTTCATCCTCGGACTCACTGCCACGGAAGCTAGCCTCACCAGCCTCCTTGATCTTATCGTGCTTGCTCTGCCCGCCTCCCTCGCTTACGCCGCGGTGACCTCTGCCGCTGCCCCGACCTTCTTCGAGTTGCGCCAGGCTTCGCGACTCTTGGCTCAACCTTCCCGACGCCTGCTTGCCGTTATGGCAAGCACTCTACTGGTTCCCCTTGCCTTCCCCATACTCTTCTTGTCAACGAAGTCGGCGAGCGATTTTCGGCGCTCTCAGGAGACGATCGTCAACCTGTGCCAGGATGTCGTTGCGCGCGAATCGTCCCAGAACAGCCGTCTGCGGTTTGTTCCCGCGTCACAACTTTCGCCGACCGGTCTCGGCCAAGCCATCCATCGCCAGAACGATGGTACATACGTGGTAGTGACCGAAGCTCAGGTGTTGCCGACGGCGACCGGGGCGGGCGAAGGGACGGAAATGTACACCTGTACGGTCAAGCTTGTCGGAGATAAATTCGTGCTCCAGTCCTGGCAGCCCGCGCCGGGCTACCAGGACAGTCCGTCGGATCCCCTCCGTGAACTGACCAAGTAGATGGCATGCAGCGATGTATGGCCGATACTTTGCCCGAGCGCGGTTCGGGGATGGTGATCGTGCGACCGTTGCCGGCCTTCAGCTCTTCGTGGAGAATGATTCCCTGGCCCTTGATCCGCTGCGTCTGGTGACGGAGGGTAATCGTGCGCCGCTCCCAGTCGACGTCCTCCCAGCGCAATCCGAGCAGCTAGCCGGCCCGCGCACCGGTGACCATCGCGAGGACGAGGAGCACCTCGTCGGGGTCACCGTTGATGGCGTTGAGGAAGGCGCGCATCTGCTTGACGGTCCAGATGCGTTTGTCAATCCGGAACGGCCCACTTTGATCATCAGGAGTGGCCCACCCCTGATCCGGTGACAGAAGTTTGATCGGCTGCTTCTCCTCCTCCCTTCCGCCTGCGTTTGTCGAGCGTCCGGCGAA